>ERZ724519.471-NODE-471-length-17061-cov-4.975009_pt1 | contig 17061 bp, 13 predicted proteins | sample MGYA00376052_ERZ724519 | MGnify/ENA primary metagenome ERZ724519 (study PRJEB28724, sample SAMN07190883) | activated sludge metagenome | isolation source: activated sludge of sewage treatment plant in Hong Hong | place: Hong Kong | collected 2016-03-17 ... | reverse complement strand
TGGCGCGCGAAGCCCTGCGCGAGCACCTCTGGCGCTGGCTGCTCGACCTGCCGGCGCTGCTCGGGCTGCCGCCGTTGCGCGAGGATTTCCCGCGCGTGGCCCGGGCGATCGCCGCGGGACACTACGGCGACCTGCTGCACTTCCTGGCAGGCGCCCGGCTGGGCGAGTTGCGGGCGCGGCTCGGCAGGATCGCAGACATCGAACGCGAAGAGCCCGCCTTTCTCCCCCGGCTCGATGCCGCGGCTTCGCTTGCAACCTGGCCACGCTTTTCGGCCGATTTCTGCCAGCGGCCGCAGTGGAAGGGGGCGGCGGCGGAGACCGGCGCGCGGGCAAGGCAAGGTGCGGGAGTGGGTGGCACGACGGGTGCGATCGCGGCGCGCTGGCTGGCGCGGCTGGCGGAGTTGGAGCAGGGCGCGAATGGAGTGGCGTCCGTCGGCATGCCAGGCACGGCAAGCGCCGTTCCGCTGGCACCCGCGGTCGGACGTGCCCTGGTCGAGACGGCGCGCGGGCTGCTCATGCACGAGGTTCGCCTCGATGCGGACGGGCGTGTGGCGGATTACCGGATCGTCGCCCCCACCGAGTGGAACTTCCATCCGGAAGGGCCGCTGCGCGGCTGGCTGGTCGGGTGTAATGCCGGCGACGAAGAGCAACTGCGCAGCCTCGTCGGGCGTGCGGTGCTGGCACTGGATCCGTGCGTTCGCTGGGAACTGGAAATCGCGGGCTGATAGAATCCGGCCGCGCCCATCCTCGTGTGCGCCGGCCCCTCGCGGCGGCCCTTCGTTTCGATTGCCATGTTTGCCTTCGACATCCCGACGCTTTACCTGATTTCGACGCTTGCCGTCGCGGTGACGATGTCGTCCTTCCTCCTGATCTGGCGCCTGGTACCCTCGGAGCGCAGCCTGCGCCATTGGTCGGCCGGCGGAATCCTCATCGCTACCGGCACGGTGCTGATTGCATTGCGCAAGGTGGTGCCGGAGTCGCTCTCGATCATCGCCGGCAATTCGCTGCTGGTGCTCGGGATGGGCTATCTCCATGTCGGGGCGCGCGGCCTGCTGGGGCGCACGCCGGGCTGGCCGTGGCACTGGTTGGCCGCGACGGTCGCCGTGGCCGGCTGCTTCTGGTACGCGGTCATCGAGCCCAATCTGGCCGCCCGCATCATCATCGTGTCGCTGCTGTCCGTGCCGTTCCTGATCGCCTGCGGCTGGATCTTTGCCCGCTATCGCGATCCGGACCTGCAGGTCACGCAGGGAATTACCGCGGCGGTCTTCTTCCTGGGTGCAGCCCTGCTGGCGGCACGGGCGGCGGTTGCGCAGGATGCCTTGGTGACGCCTGATTTCTCGGCGACTTCGAACTTCCTTATCGTCTTTCCCAACCTTTACATGATCGTCTTCAGCCTTTGGCTGGGTGTGACGGTACCGCTGGCGGTAAGCGCACGATTGCAGCGCCGGCTGGCGACCGCACTCGACCTGGCCGAAGCCGCCAGCCGGGCAAAGAGCGCCTTCCTCTCGAGCATGAGCCACGAACTGCGCACGCCGATGAACGCGGTCCTGGGCTTCGCGCAGATACTCGAATACGACGAGGGCTTGAACGGGGAGCAGCGCAGCCACGTGCAGGAGATTCTCAAGGGGGGGCGCCATCTGCTGGACCTCATCAACGACGTGCTCGACCTGGCCCGCATCGAGTCGGGGCGGGTCAGTCTGGCGATTGATGCGGTGAGCCTGGCGCCAGTCGCGGAGGAGTGTAGTGACCTGATCCAGCCGCTTGCCGCCGGGCGTGCCTTGACGCTCCTGGTCGATGTTCCGGACGGTCTTGAGGTCCTTGCCGATTCGATGCGGCTCAAGCAGGTGCTGCTCAACCTGCTTTCAAATGCCGTCAAGTACAACCGCCCGGGCGGTGAAATCCGCCTTGGCGCCTCGCGACAGGGAGTGCGCGTGCGCATCGAAGTGACGGATACCGGGGCCGGAATCGCACCCGAGCGCTTGACCGAACTGTTCAAGCCCTTCAGTCGGCTCGGTCAGGAAAGCAGCGGCATCGAGGGTACCGGCATCGGGCTCACCATCACGCAGCGACTGGTGCAGATGATGGGCGGGACGATAGGCATGGAGAGCCGGCTTGGCGTCGGCTCGACCGTCTGGATCGAACTGGGTGCGAATCCTTCTGCGGGTGCGTCAGGCTTGTCCTGATGCGACCAGGTCGAGCGCCACGGCTTCGGCGACGCGGATTCCGTCGATTGCGGCCGAGAGGATGCCTCCGGCATAGCCGGCGCCTTCGCCGGCCGGATACAGCCCGCGCGTATTGACGCTCCGGCAGTCTGGCCCGCGCGGAATGCGCAGGGGCGATGACGTGCGGGTCTCGACGCCGGTGAGTATGGCATCGTCCATGTCGAAGCCGCGAATCTGGCGGCCGAACGCGGGCAGGGCTTCGCGCAGCGCGGCGACGACATACTCCGGCAGGCAGGTGGCAAGATCGGCGGGGCGCACGCCGGGCGTGTAGGAGGGAAGCACCGGGCCGAGGTCTTCGGACGGCCGTCCGGCGAGGAAATCACCGACACGCTGTGCAGGTGCATCGTAGTCGCGCCCACCGGCCTCGAAGGCGAGGCCTTCCCAGTGGCGCTGGAATTCGATTCCGGAGAGGGGATGGGTTCCACCACCGGGAAAGTCGCCTGGCGTCACGTCGACCACCAGCGCGCTGTTGGCATTGCGCTCGTTGCGCGAATACTGGCTCATGCCGTTGGTGACCACGCACCCGGCTTCCGAGGTGGCCGCCACGACGGTGCCGCCGGGGCACATGCAGAAACTGTAGACGGTGCGTCCGCCGGTGCAGTGATGCACGAGCTTGTAATCGGCGGCGCCCAGCAGGGGATGTCCGGCGAACTTGCCGAAGCGGGCACGGTCGATCAGCGACTGCGGATGCTCGATGCGCACGCCGATGGAGAAGGGCTTGGCCTCCATCTGCACGCCAGCACGGTGCAGCATGGCGAAGGTATCGCGCGCACTGTGGCCGATTGCCAATATCACTCGGCTTGCGTCCATCCGCCGGCCATCGGCCAGCGCCAGCCCGGTGACGGCGCCATTCCGAATCGTCAGTTCGTCGACGCGCGCGTCGAAGCATATTTCGCCGCCCAGTGCCACGATTTCCGCCCGCATCGCCTCGACCATCGCGACGAGGCGGAAGGTGCCGATGTGCGGCTTGCCCACGTAAAGGATCTCGGCCGGGGCGCCGGCCTTGACGAACTCGGTCAGGACCTTGCGGGCGCGGTAGCCGGGGTCCTTCACCTGGCTGTAGAGCTTGCCATCGGAGAAGGTTCCTGCGCCGCCTTCGCCGAACTGGACGTTTGATTCCGGGTTGAGGCGGCCACCGCGCCAAAGGCCCCAGGTGTCGCGCGTGCGTTCGCGTACCGACTTGCCGCGCTCGAGGATCAGCGGGCGAAAGCCCATCTGGGCGAGCAGCAGGCCGGCAAACAGGCCGCAGGGGCCGGTGCCGATGACTACCGGTCGCAACTCACGGGTCGCAGCCGGGGCCCGGGCGACGAAGCGGTAGTCCATGTCCGGCGTCGGACCGACCTGCCGGTCGCCTGCCAGCCGCGCCAGGCTGGCGGTCTCGTCCTTCAGCTCGACGTCGAGCGTGTAGGCAAAGGCAATCGCGTTCTTGTTCCGTGCATCATGGTTGCGACGGAAGACAGTCCAGCCGATGAGATCGCTGGCATCGATGTCGAGCCGGCGGACGATGGCGCGGCGCAGGTCGGCTTCGGAGTGATCCAGCGGCAGCTTGAGTTCGGTGATTCGCATCGATACGGACAATCGGCGCAGAGGCCGGCATTCTAGCCGCGGTGGCTGCCGCGGCGTGACCTAGGGCTGCGTCGTCGCCGCCGGCTTGTCCGCAGCGAGGGCATCCGCCAAACTTGCCACCAGCGCTGCATGCACTTCGGCTAGCAGGCTGGCACGAATCTTGGCTTCGGTGCCGTCCGCTTCGGGGCGCAGTGCGTCGAGCACATCCTGGGCCGCGAGGCGCAGCCTGGCTGCGCCGATGTTCCCGGAGGCGCCTTTCAGCGCATGGGCAATCCGATAGGCGGCCTCGCGGTCGCCGGCGGCGACGTGAGCGCGCAACAGTTCCGCATCGCCGCTGTGGCCGTCAAGGAACATGCGCAGCAGGCGCAGGTAGGTTGGCAACCGTCCCATGGCCATTTCGAGGCCCGCAGCAAGGTCGAGGCCGTCTATCGTAGCGAGCCGCGCCTGCATGTCCGTTGGCGCTGCCTGTTTGGCTGCGGCAGGCATCGGCTCCACTTGCATCGGGCTGTCGCCGGGGAGCCACTTGGCCAGGATGGCGTAGAGCGCCGACGGTTGCACGGGCTTGGCGATGAAGTCGCTCATGCCGGCAGCGCGGCAGGCTTGTCTGTCCTCGTCGTAGGCGTTTGCCGTCAATGCCAGGATGGGCAGGTCTGCGCCTCCAGGAAGCTCGCGGATTGCCCGCGTTGCCGCCAGGCCATCGAGTTCCGGCATCTGGACGTCCATGAGCACGAGGTCGTAGCGGTTATCCCGCGCCCGGCTTACCGCATCGCGTCCGTTGGTGGCAACGTCCACGGTAAGTCCCATGGCGCGGAGCATCTCGACGGCTACCTCGCAGTTGATCGGATTGTCCTCCGCAAGCAGGATGTGCGCGCCGATGCGCAGCGAACCCGAAATGGCGGGGGCTGCCTCGCCGACGTTGCCGCTGGCACGGCGCAGTCGGGCCGTAAACCAGAACAGGCTGCCGCGTCCGGGTTCGCTCGTGACGCCGACTGCGCCATCCATCAGGCCGGCGAGGCGGCGCGTAATGGCGAGGCCGAGCCCGGTGCCGCCGAACTTCCGCGTCGTCGAGACATCCGCCTGCTCGAATGCCTCGAACAGGCGATCCACCTGGTCGGCGGCAATGCCAATACCGCTATCCTCGACTTCGAAGCGCAGCAGCAGTCCCTGCGCGTCTTCTGCCTCGAGGCGGGCGCGCAGGGCGACGCGTCCGCGCTCGGTGAACTTCACGGCATTGGAGGCGAAATTGATGATGCTTTGCCGCACGCGCATGGGGTCTCCGCGCAGGGCCGTGGGAGCGCCGCCGATATCGACCACGAGGTCCAGTGCCTTGGCTGCCGCGGCATCGGCGATGAGGGCACGCACCTGGTCGAAGATGTCGGTGAGGGAGAAGTCCGTTTCCTCAAGCTGCAGGTGGCCGGCCTCGATCTTCGACAGGTCGAGGATGTCGTTGATGATTTCCAGCAGGTGGTGGGCGGCGGAGTCGATCTTGCCGAGTCGCTCCCTTTGTTCGGGGTCCAGCTTCGAGGTGCGAACCAGGTGGGCCAGGCCGATGATGGCATTCATCGGCGTGCGGATTTCGTGGCTCATGTTGGCAAGGAAGGCGCTCTTGGCCTGGCTGGCCGCATCGGCGCGCTCGCGTGCTTCGCGCAATTCGTTTGTGCGCTGGGCGACCAGTTCCTCGAGGTGATGGCGATGCGCGTCGAGTTCGAGTGCGACGCGCTTCTTCTCGGTGATGTCCTCCTTGACGGCGACGTAATGCGTGATGCGGCCATCGTCCTGCCGGATCGGGGTCACGATGGCGAATTCGACGTACTCGGTGCCATCCTTGCGCTTGTTGCGAAACTCGCCCCGCCATCCGCGGCCATGCTTCAAGGCCTGCCAAAGGGCGGCGTACGCAGCGGGCGATGTGTTTCCCGATTGCAGGAAGCGCGGATTGCGCCCGAGCGACTCGTCGCGCTCGTAGCCGCTGACGCGGACAAAGGAGTCGTTGACGTACTCGATGTTGCCATCGATGTCGGTGATGACGACGGATTCGGGGCTTTGCTCGACGGCGAGGGACAGCTTGCGCAAGTGCTCCTCGGCGAGTTTGCGGTCGGTGACATCCGAGTAGACACCCTGGCGCCCGGCGAAGTAGCCCTCCTCGTAAACCGGCTTGCAGCGATGGCCGATCCAGCGGATTCGTCCGTCGGCGCAAAAAATGCGGATCTCGAGGTTCGATGTCTCTGGCGCATCGAAGGCCTCGATGTGATCGATGTAGGACTGCCGGTCGTCCGGGTGGATGATCGAGGCCATCTTTCCGGGGTCGCTGGTGAACGCCGAGGATGGGTAGCCCGTCAGTGTTTCGATCGCTGGCGAGATATAGCGGTAGCCTCCCTCGGGCGATAGCCAGAAGACGCAGTCGGCGGAATTCTCGGCGAGGAGGCGGAAGTCTGCCTCCGAGCGTTGAAGCGCCGCTTGCGCCGCCTCCGCCCTCGTGCGCGCAGCCTGCGCTGCTTCCATGAGGCGTAGCGTGGCGAGATGGGCGGTGCGCTGTTCGGCCAGCGCCGCCGCCTGAGCGCTGGCCAGCGAGTCCTCGGCTTCCTTGCGCCGCGTGATGTCTTCCGTGAAGATCACGATTCCGCCGATGGCGCCGCTGCCATCGTGCCAGGGACGCACCTCCCAACGCAGCCATTGGTCCCGGCCATCTGCGCGCTCGAAGCGGTCTTCGTCGGCTTGCACGATCTCGCCGGCGAGGGCCTGCTGATGCGCCGTCCTCCACTGCACGGAAATGCCGGGAAACAGCTCGTAATGCGACTCGCCGACAATGCTTCTTCCGGTGAGTCCGTAGTCGTCCAGCCAGCGGCGGCTGACGGCAAGGTAGCGCATGTCGCGATCGAACATGGCCATGGCAGCCGGCGCATGGTCAACCAGCAGTTGCAGGCGCTCCTGGCTCTCGCGCAAGGCATCCTGCATCCGTCGCCGCTCGGTGATGTCCTGCACGGTTCCGCGCATGGCGACGGCCTGCCCGGAGGAGTCGACGATGGGAATGCCACGAACCGTGATCCAGGCGCGGGTCGTGTCAGGCCTGACCAGTTCCGCGTCGCATTCGAAGGGCTGGCCGGCGGCCAGGGAGGCTTCGATCGCCGCCAGCAAGGGGGGCCAGCTCTGCGCCGTGAAGTAGCGCTGCAAGTCGCGATAGTGGCCGACTTCGTTCGTCGGTTCGCGGCCATAGATGCGGAAGACTTCCTCTGACCAGATCTGCCGGTTGCTGGCGATATCCCAGCGCCAGTGGCCGACTCCGGCCAGGCGGTTGGCTTCGCGCAGGCGTTCCGCACTCTCGCGCAGCATGTCCTGCGCAACGTGACGCGCCTGGATGTCCTCGATCATGGCGATTACGTAATCCGGCGCGCCGTCGGCCTTGTGCACCACGAATACGGTGACGCTGGCCCAGAAGCTGTCGCCACCAGGGCGGACATAGCGTTTTTCCGCCGAGAAGCGTGGAATGGCCTTGGCGGTCAGTTGGTGTACGAGGTCGTCGCTGGCTGCTACGTCATCGGCGTGGGTGATGTCGCGAAAGGTCTTGCCGATGATCCGGTCCGGTGCGCAGGCGAAGATTTCGAAGAACTTCGGGTTGCCGCGCACGAACCTTCCGTCGAGGTCGAGCTGGGCGATGCCGAGCGCCGCGTTTTCGAATATGGCTTCCAGGCTGTCGCGACTGCTTTGCTCGCTTTCGTTGGCACGCGTTCGCTCGAACTCGAGTTGCTGCTCGCGCCGTATGGCGGTCGCCTGCTGCAACTGGACCCGCCGGACCAGGGCATACAGGAGCGCGGTGGTGACGGCGACGAAGAGCCATCCCTTGGCAATGCTGGCGCGGGTGATCTGTGCAGGATCATCGAACAGCATGCCGACGACGGCATCGGACAACAGTATCCAGGCGGCGGCAAAGATGGCGTACGCCAGCACGACGCGGAAGCTGGCCATGCGCTGGGAATACCGGGCACCGCTTGCTGCTTTCATGATGTGGCGGGGACTTAGCCGATCTGCGGACGGGGCGCAGATTGATTATGGACCCGGCATGACTGATGGGCAAGCGGAATATGCCGTACGGAACCTCGGCGAACCGCGGGTGTCGCTATGCCTTGGGCGAGGCAGGCGGCAGGAGTCTGTCGCAGCGGATCGCGGTGGCGGCGATCAAGGTTTGGCCGGCCCAGTAGCTGAGGATGATGGGTACTGCCGAGCCGGCGAGTGGCTGGAGGAAGCGGTTCATGCCGATCAGGAAGTCGGATACCGCGAAGAGGACGGCGCCGGTCATGAAGCCCCAGCGCGCGAGTGTGTCGTCACGCGGCAGCAGGGCGCATGCGGCGGCGCGCCAGAGCATGGTGCCGATGACGGCCACGTAGATGGCGAGGGGCAGCGCCATTGCGCCCGCTCCCGGCAGCATCAGTACAAGGCCGACGCCGCAGAAGGCGGCCACCGGCAGCAGCAGCGTGCCTGCCGCGCTCCTGTTCCAGTCGAGGAAGGCGGTGATGTACAAGGCGTGGCCGACCGCAAACGCACCCATGCCGGGAAGAAAGCCGCCGGGCAGGGCCAGGCAGACGTCGCCGACCGCGCCGGCAACGAGGCCCAATGCGACCCGCCGCGCAGCCCGGGAACCGGTCATCCTTGCCACGGCGAATGCTAGGGCGAGCACCGGCCACGGTTTTGCCAGAAGCTTCAGCAAGAACAGGTCGAGGGTCAGGCCGACGATGTACAGCCCGCCAGCGAGGCCGGCGAGGAGGGCGACGAAGACCGCGTTCATGCCGCGGGCACCGGCTCGGCCTGCGGTTCGATGAGCGCCCGATACGCGTGCCAGGTGGCGTGGCCGGCCATGGGCATGGTGACCACCAGCCCGACGAGGCCCGTGGCCACGCCAACTGCCACGAGGAAGACGATAAGGGCGGCCCAGACCGCCATGGCCGGCACGTTGCGAACCAATGCCAGGAAGCTGGCGAGCATGGCGGTGATCGTGTCCTGGTCACGGTCCAGGATGAGGGGAATGGATACTACGGAAAAGGCGAAGACGAGCGTGGCAAAGAAGCTGCCCACCAAGAAATAGGCAACGAGAAATTCGAGATTGTCGAAACGCGTAATCTCGGCGGCAAAGCTTTCGATGGTCGGCATTCCGCCCTGGTAGAAGATGGCGAACACGACCAGGGATGCCCGCGCCCACACGAGGTAGAGGACGATGAGGATCAGCGAATAGATTCCAAGGCCGGCGACGTTGCGCCGCCAGACTATCAGTGTCGGCGCAAGTGCCAGGGGCTCGCCGCGCTCGCGGCGCCGCGACAGTTCGTAGAGCCCCAGCGCGATGAAAGGGCCGACGAGCATGAATCCGGTAGTCACCGCCGTAACGAGCTGCACCGCGTGCCGAAAGGCGAGCAGCAGCAGCACGCCGGCAAGCGCAAAGCAGGCACCGTAGAAGGCACTGGCCAGGCCGCAGGCACGGAAGTCGCTCCAGCCGGCACCGAGCCATGCAATGGGGGCGCTGGCGGGAAGCCCGCTGCGTACCCTCGGAAATGGCGCCGACTCGGGTGCCTGCGGGGATTCCGCGTTCATGCGGCGATGAATGAACGCAATGCGTCGAGCACCGCGTCGGGTCGCTCGGCCATGAGGGCGTGGCCGGCGCCCTCGATGACGACGCTGCGCGAACCCGGGATGGCAGCCGCCAGTTTGGCCGCGGCCCTGGGATGGGTCATCTGGTCGCGGCTGCCGCTGATGACGAGCGCAGGACAGGTCAGGGCGGCAGCGGCCGCAAAACCGTTCGCGTAGGCGTTGCATGCCGCCAGGTCGTTGTGTAGTACGCCGGGCTTCTGCCGTTCCATGAGCCGCCTGGATGCGCCAAGGTGCCAGATGCCCGGTACGGCATAGCCGCCCATCGTCGCGCGTGGTGAGTGCGACCAGGCATTGATCATGGCGATAGCTTTTCCTTCCGCGTTTTGGGCGGCGCCGAGAAGTGCGTCGCCGACGGGCATGGGGACGGCCGTACCGACGAGGATGGCGCGGGCAATACGCGCAGGGTGGCGCGTTGCACACTCGAGGACGGCGAGCGAGCCCATGCTGTGGCCAACGAGGGAGACGCGCTTCTCGCCCGATGCCGTATTGCCGGCTCCCGCCTTTTCCAGGAGGAGCTCGATCCAGTCGGCAATGTCCTCGATCGTTGGCAGCGGCGGTCCGCCGCTGCGGCCGTGGCCGGGAAGGTCGACGGCGAGTACGGCGAAACCGTGGTGGGCAAACCAGCGGCTCTGCAGCAGCCAGACACTGTGGTCGTTCTGCGCGCCGTGCACAAAGACGACCGTCGGCAACGATGGGTCGAAAGGCTTGGCGCCGGTATAGGCGTAGGCGTCGTGGCCGTTGACGTGCAGGAGCATCTCAGGCCTTGGCCGCAGCGGCCAGACCGCGGTCGAGATCTTCCAGCAAGTCGCCGGCATCCTCGAGGCCGATGGAAAGCCGGATCGTGCCCGGATGTATGCCGGCGGCAGCGAGTGCCTCGTCGGACATGCGGAAATGCGTCGTCGACGCCGGATGGATGACCAGGGACTTGGCGTCGCCAACATTGGCAAGGTGGGAAAACACGCGCAGGGCCTCGATGAACTTGCGTCCCCCGCTGCGACCTCCCTTCAGCGTGAAGCTGAAAACCGACCCCGCGCCGCGCGGCAGGAGCCTCTGCGCCAGGTCGTGGTCGGGATGGGTGTGAAGTTCGGGGTAGCCGACGGCCGCAACGGCGTCGCTTTTCACGAGGTGAGCGACGGCGGCACGCGTGTTGGAAATGTGGCGCTCCATGCGCAGCGGCAGGGTTTCCATGCCCTGCAGGAGTTGGAACGCGGTCATCGGGCTCATGCAGGCGCCGAAGTCGCGTAATCCTTCGCGGCGTGCGCGCAGGAGGAAGGCGGCAACGGTGGACTCCTCGCTGAAGTCCATGCCGTGGAATCCGTCGTACGGCTCGGTGAGGGTGGGAAACCTGCCCGAGGCATCCCAGTCGAACGTGCCGCCGTCGACGAGCAGGCCACCGATGGCCACCCCGTGCCCGCCGAGGAATTTGGTCGCAGAGTGGAAGATCAGGTCGGCGCCGTGGTCGAAAGGCTTCAGCAGCCAGGGCGTCGTAAACGTGCTGTCGACCAGGAGCGGCAACCGGTGCTCGTGGGCGAGTGCGGCAACGGCAGGGATGTCGAGCACGTCGAGGCCGGGATTGCCCAGCGTCTCGCCGAAAAGCAGGCGCGTATCCGGGCGAATGGCGGCCTTCCAGGAGTCGAGGTTGCGCGGGTCGACGAAGGTGGTCTGGATACCGAAACGGGGCAAGGTGTAGTCGAGCAGGTTGTGCGAGCCGCCGTAGAGCGAGCGGCTGGCGACGATGTGGCTGCCGGCGCCCATGAGCGTGGCAATGGCCAGATGCAGCGCCGCCTGGCCCGAGGCGACCGCGATCGCACCGACTCCGCCCTCGAGTGCGGCGATACGCTCCTCGAGCACGGCGTTGGTCGGATTGGAGATGCGCGAATAGACGTGGCCGCCGCGCTCCATGTTGAACAACGCGGCGGCTTGGTCCGAATCCTTGAAGACGAAGGAGGTGGTGAGGTAGATCGGAGTTGCGCGGGCGCCGAACTGCTCGTCGGGCACCTGCCCGGCGTGGAGGCTGAGCGTGTCGAACTTGTAGCTCATGGATCGGACCGGTCAGGCGTAGTCGTCGGGCTCAAGCAGCCGCTCGATCGCCGTGATGCGGTCCTTGATCAGCAGCTTGCGCTTCTTGAGTCGCCGGACCAGCAACTCGTCGTCCGACGGTGCAAGGGCCAGGCGCGCGATGGCGTCGTCGAGGTCGCGATGTTCGGTGCGCAGGTCGACGAGGCGTGCTTGCAGGACTTCGGGCGGACTATGCGGGTCCGGCGTATCCATGGCGGTGCGGGACCGTCCCGTCAGCCGGTGATGTACTGCTCGAGCTGCTGGATCAGGAAGGCCTGCGCCGAGATCGTTTCCTTGACCAGGTCCCCGATCGATACCATGCCTATCACCACCTGCATCGAGTCCATCACCGGCAGATGGCGTATGTGCTTTTCGGTCATCAGCGCCATGGCCTGGCTGATTGTCTGCTCGGGAAGTGCGTAAAGGACCTTTTCGGTCATGATTTCCCTGACCAGCGTCTCCTTGGAGGACTTGCCAAGCAGGATCACTTTGCGCGCATAGTCGCGTTCGCTGAAGATTCCGGCCAGGCGCCCGTTGCGCATCGCCAGCACGGCCCCTATGTCGTGTTTCGCGAGAAGTTCAAGCGCGGAGAACACCGAATCGTCGGGCGATACGGTAATGAGCTTGCGCGGGCGCTGCTCGAGCAACTGCTTCAGGGTCTTCATGGTCCGTCCTCCTCTGTGTGGCGCATCCGGCACTCAGGCCGCGACGACGCGGTTCTTGCCTGCGCGCTTCGCCAGGTACATCGCCTCATCGGCGCGCTTGAGCGCATCGTACGGCATTTCGTCCGTGTTGAGTTCGGCGACGCCGCAGCTGAAGGTGACCAGCAGCTTCTCGTTGTTGTTCAGGAAGAAGCGCCGCGTCAGCTCGCGTTGCACCCGCACCATGGCACTGACCGCATCGTCGAGCGGGGTATTTGGCAGCAGCACGACGAACTCCTCGCCGCCGTAGCGAGCCAGGGTGTCCTGCGGGCGGATGGCATCGCGGGTGACCTGCGACAGGTGAACCAGCGCCGCATCGCCGACGGCGTGGCCGAACTGGTCGTTGAGCTTCTTGAAGTTGTCGATGTCGAGCAGGGCGAGGCTGAGCGGCCCCCCCTGACGGCGCATGCGGGCCACTTCGCGCTCCAGTGCCTCGTCCATGCCCTTGCGGTTGAGGGCCCCGGTCAGCGCGTCGTGGCGGACCAGTTCGCTGGCGTGGGCGAGTTCATGCTGCAGGCGGGCGACCTCGCCCTCGGCCTCGGCCACGCGCTCCCGCATCTCGCGCATCTCGTCACGCGAGCGGGCGGCATTGAGCTGGACGACCCGCGTTTCGTGCATTACTTCGTCGAGCACGTCCGAGAGGTCGGTGATGCTGCCGGCCTGACTGATGCGCACGGCGCACTTCTCGATCTTGTCGTGGTAGCCGCTGGTCGCATCCGAGAAATCCGCCAGACGGTCCACGAAGGTCGCCAGCATCGACTTGAGACGGTCCTGGGCCTCGCCAAGGCTCTTCTTGAGCATGCTCTGCTTGACGATCACATCGCGCATGCGGCGTTCCACGTCATCGAGGCGGCGCAGGTTGAGCGGTTCATTGACCAGCTCGCGCACGACCTGGATCTGCCCTGCCAGCCAGCGATCGTCCACGACGAGTTCGCTGATGTTCTCGACGACGAGCCGGACCAACTGCATCAGGCCCGACTTCATTTCGATCTGGTCTTCGGCGACGAAGTGGGCCCGGTAGGTGAGCTTCTTGATGCGGTCGGCGAGCGGTGCCATGCCCTCGGCGCCTTGCGCCGCACGCACCGCCGCGGCGATCTCGCGCGCATCGCGCACGAGTTCGGGACTGTCCCCCAGGATGGCCGGCAGCGTGTTGTCGAGCAACTGGGCGACCAGTTCGCGCAGCTCGGAGAAGCCGCCGCGTGCGGCCACCGCTTCGCGCGCGACCGGTCTGGGCTCGGTGGCAGGGCGGGGCGCCTCGGATGCCGCAGCGGGCGGTACGCCGGTCTCGGGGGCGGTCGAGGCATCCACGGCGGCATGGGACCAGGAACGCAGGGCCGACTGGAGGCGACCAAATAGCAGTTCCGGGGTACCGGACGCGGCCAGCACGTGCTCCACGGCTTCCTTCTTCTTGGCGGTCGTGATGCCGGCGTGGTGGGTTTCGAGTTGCTGAAGCAACTCGTGGATCAGCGGCGCCCAGGCGAGGGGTTCGGCGGCAGGTTTCGCCAGAAGCTCTGTGACGGCATGGCCAAAGGCCTGCCAGTTGGAGGTGGCAATGGCGGCCTCGACCTGGCGCGCAAAACGGATCTGCTCGGGGGTCTGGCGCGGCAACTCCGCGTGGAGCGTCTTCAGCGAGCGCTCCGGGAAGGCATCGGCGGGACGCGAGCCGGCAATCTCGTGATAGGCCGTCCGGTAGTTGTCGGGGGTCGGCGGCGTCTTGCTCGAAACCAGGCGGCGCAGGGCCTCGCGCGCGATGTCCAGGGGCTGGGTGGGCTTCGTCACTCGGCCTACTCCGCGAGCCCGTGTTCGAGGCCGTATCGGATCAGTTCAGCGGTGCTCTTCAGGCCCATCTTTTCGAGCAGCCGGGCGCGATAGGTGCTCACCGTCGCAACGCCGAGATTGAGCTTTTCGGCGATCTGGGTGAGCGTGTTGCCGGCGGAAATCAAGACCAGCACCTGGTACTCGCGGTCAGTGATGCGCTCGTGAGGCGACTTTTCGCTGTTGTCGGAAATTGCCTCGGCCAGTTGCTGGGCCACGGCGGGGCTGACGTACTTCTTGCCCGACGCCACCTGGCGGATCGCCGTCACCAATTGCTCGGGCGCGCTTTGCTTGGTGAGGTAACCGGAGGCTCCGGCCTTGAGCGCCCGTACGGCGTACTGCTCCTCGGGATGCATGCTGAGAATGAGCACCGGCAGCTTCGGAAACTCCTTCTTGAGCTGCTTCAGCGTGTCGATGCCGTTGCGATTCGGCATGGAAACATCGAGCAGGAAGACATCCCAATCCTGCTGTCGGGCCAGGGCGAGCGCCTCGGCACCGTCATCCGCCTCACCGGCAACGAGGAGATCGTCCGTTTCGGAAAGAATCTGCCGCAATCCCTGGCGCACGATGGCGTGGTCGTCGGCGATGAGCACGTGAATCTTGTCGGACATGTCAGAACAGGTTGCGCTGCAATTCCTCTTCACCCGGCGGCTCGACGCCCGCACGTTCGGGCACGCGCAGCACGATATGGGTGCCGCCATGCTCTGCCGGTCCGATGGAGAACTCCCCGCCCAGGCTCAAAACGCGCTCGCGTATGCCGCGCAGACCGAAGGATTTGGGCTTCTGCATGTCGGCATCGGAAATGCCTCGGCCGTTGTCCCTGATCTCGAGCACGATGTTACCGCGTTCGCGGCGCAAGCGCATCACGACCAGCGACGCGTGGGCGTGTTTGGCAACGTTGGTCAGGGCTTCCTGGGCGATCCGGAACAGGGCGAGCGAGGTGTCCTGCTCCGGTTCGATCGAATCCTCGTCGCACTGGACCCGGCACGAGATTCCGAAGCGCTGGGTGAAGTCCTCTGCCTGGCATTCGATTTCCGCCGATAGGCAGAATTCCTTGAGAATCCCCGGACGCAGTTCGCGGGCGACGCGGCTGGCCGTGCTCATCGCCTGGTCGAGCAGCGTTTCGATGGAATGGGCCTTGTCGCGCAGCGGCGCCGCGCTGGCCGGCAACTTGCCGGCCAGTTGCGCGGCCTCGATCTTGAGGAATACGAGGATCGAGCCGAGTTCGTCGTGGATGTCGCGCGAAATCCGCTCGCGTTCCTCCTCCTTGGCGGCTTCGAGGTGGGTAGACAGTTCAGCCAGCTGCTGCCGCGATGCACGCAGTTCAGCCTCGCTTTCCTTGCTATCGGTGATGTTCGTGGCAATGCCGCGCCATTCGACCACACCGGATTCGAGCCGGTGCGGCGTTGACCGCAGGTTGATCCACTTGTGACGGGCACGCGAGCGCGTGTGGCCCTCCCAGTTAAGCAGCGTCCCCTTGGCTGCCGAATCGCGCAGGGCAGCTTCCAGGCTGCGGCGGCGGTCGGCATCGAAGGCATCGAACAGGCGGCTGGCCGATGCAAGCAGGTCCTGCTGCTTGAGGCCAAAGAGCTTCTGGCAGCCTTCGCTCACGTACAGGAAGCGGTATTCGCCTTCCAGGTCGCGCCGCAGGTGGAAAAGCATGCCGGGAAGGTTGGATGCAAGGGCATCGAAGCGCGCCTGGCTTTCGTTGAGCATCTCCAGCGCAGCCTTGTGGTCCGCGCGGTGGCGGGCTTCACGAACTTCCCTCTCTATGGCCGGCGCCAGTCGTTCCAGGCGGTCGCCGTCGATCACGTCCCGCGCGCCGGCTTTCATGGCGCGCTGCGTGCTGCGTTCGTCGCCGGCGTCGGCTACCAGGAGCAGGGGCAGGTCGAAGCCTGACTCCTCGATCTGGCGCACCGCGTTCTGCAGCGTCAGCGATGGCAGGCCGGGGATGTAAATCACGGCATCCCAGGGCTGTTCGCGCAGGGCGGCGCGTAAGGCGGCTGCCGTTCCGACGCGGTGCAATCGCGGGTTGCGTCCCGCATCGGTGAGTGCGGGCAGCAGAGGCGCCATGGCCTCCTCGTTTGCCGCGATGGCAACGAGGTGCAGGGGCGAGCGGGACGACGAACTTGCGACCATGGATCGAGTCTATGGGGAGGGGCCAGTTTAGAGCATGTGCTCCGCTATAATCCGCCGCGAGCCGGCATAGCTCAGATGGTAGAGCAACCGCCTTGTAAGCGGTAGGTCGCCAGTTCGATTCCGGCTGCCGGCACCAGTTCCTCCCCTTCGTATCGTGCCTACCGCTCGTCGTGAATATCGCGCCGTCCGGCGGGCAAGGTCCTTGGCCCGCCCGTTGCGTGACGCTTTTGGCTACCGATACGACGGATTCGGCGGTAGGATGAAAGCTCCGATGCCGGTTCCATACGGGAGAACGTCAATGTCATTCTCACTCAAGCAGCTGTGCTCCACCCTGGGTTGTGGCGCTGTAGTGGTCTTGTCCTTTGCGCTGGCGGCCGGTACAGCAAGCGCGGCGGGTGCGCCTGCTCCCAATACGCATACGGTTACGGTAGGCGGGCAGACCAAGACCTACGCAAACCTGCCTGGCGCGCCCGCTAGCAATGATGCCAGCACGGCATATCAGTTCCGAACCAGGGTCCTGGTCGGGCAGCCCGGGTGCCAGCGTTTTGCCACCGACGCCGACAATGCCTTCATCGACGAAAAGATGGATACGGCAGCCAAGGCGGCCGCACTGAAGAAGATCGGAGCCGATGCGGCTGCGGCAGGCTGCCTGGGAAACTGACCGGCAAGGGTGGCTGCAGCGTGTTGGCAACGATGACGAAGCCCGCGCCCAGCGGGCTTTGCATTTCCGGGCGCCGCGAGGGCAGGCGCGGATTCGAGGGCGCGTGATGCACGAGTTCGATTTCTCGGTTGCGCTGGTTCCAGCCCGCGAGGGCTGGTTTGCCGGCAAGACCAGCCCCGCCTACGGCAACATGGTTGGACCCTTTGGTGGCATTACCAATGCGGTGATGCTGAACTCGGTGATGACGCATCCGGGCCGGATGGGCGAT
>ERZ724519.469-NODE-469-length-17099-cov-4.303391_pt1 | contig 17099 bp, 6 predicted proteins | sample MGYA00376052_ERZ724519 | MGnify/ENA primary metagenome ERZ724519 (study PRJEB28724, sample SAMN07190883) | activated sludge metagenome | isolation source: activated sludge of sewage treatment plant in Hong Hong | place: Hong Kong | collected 2016-03-17 ... | reverse complement strand
GTTGCTCCCAGGATTCCGGTTCGACGCGGTTGTCGTAGACATCCAACGGAAATCGCTGAGAGAATTCCTGCTCCGTCATCGCAAACTGATCAGGTGCCGGCCATACGCGTGGACGCAGGGCCCCCTGTGGTTCGCCCAATTGCCAGACCCGGACAACAGCATTGGTATTGACACGTTGACCTTCCAGATTGGTGGTCTTAACCGGGAAGGTGGCCGCATCTCCTTTTGCAATTCGCTCGGGCAGATTCAACACCACCCGAAGCGGAACATGGGCGACGGGTACCTCACGCTGAGCGGACCGGGTTTCACCATTGATGTCGGTGACGTCCGTTTCAATACTATAAGTGTACTCCGGGCGATCTTCCGGTTTCAATTGCGCATCGGGAATCGCGTCGAATTCGAACCTGAACTTTCCGGCATCGTCGGTTGCTACAACGCCATGTGCAATCTCCTGCGCATTGCCGGCAGGGAACATCTTCCTCGGCCCGAAATACCATACCGGTAAGCGCGACCGCCGATGAACACGATAATTCACACGACCATACTGGATGGCTGCACCGGTATAGGCATTGGCTGATCCGGTAATAACAAGCCGGTCTCCGGGCCTGGCGGTGGAACGCGTCGGATCCAGTTTCACTTCGAACGTCGGGCGCTTGTATTCTTCAACTTGGAACCTGCAGAAACCCTGGCCTTCCGAAGATTGAAGTCGCCACGAGCCGGACATCCTGCCGACCGGTATACGAAACTGCCCATGCACACTCCCAAACGAGGAAGAACGGAGTGAAACCGAATCAACTACTTCATTGTTCGGGTCGATAAGACGAACCGCCACGGGGAGATTTGGTAAGGTTGCTGAGGTGACCGCTCCCGCGTCCATCATCAATGCTTTGAAGTAGATGGTCTGGCCCGGCCGGTAGAGCGACCGGTCCGTGAAGAAAACATCCTTTCTATAAGTCGCCTTCTCCCGCCTTTGCTTGTGGAGATACAGCGTCTGACCGTCAGTATGGAGTTTATCCTCCCCGGCTATGATCGTGATTCGGGAGGCGTACGTTTCATCGCTGCCAGGAATGACAATGGAGCCGTCGGGACCCGTTGTTCCGACTGCCACTTCATGCTCTGTATATACATGCTTGCGGTAATCGTATTGCTCGGTAAATAACCGCACGCTGGTACCCGGAAGAGCGCGGCCACTCACGCCGTCGGTCACGAACATTTCCAGTGCGGCATCATCCGGACGGCGGATGCGTAACGTAATCCGGCTTACCTGAAAATCGGCGTAAACGACCGCCTGACGATCCGTCGAGAAGCCAGGGGTGGTAGCGAGTAACACTGCATACCTTCCCAACTGAAGTGCTGGAAATGCCTCCTCGATCCGATGATTGTTGAGATCGGTAGACGAAGGAAGTACCCAGACACCTTCCTCTACAACCGGCTGCCGCAGGTAGCGTCGCAGGCGTTTTTCTTCGGTCTGACGTTCGTTCTCGCGTTGCAGGGATTCGAAAAATGCATCATCCAGGCGAACGATCTTATACCAGACGGAATCCACATTGCGGTAATTCAACGAACTCAGGATCGGTCGCGCGGGCAATTGGGTCTTCTCCAATGTCAACCCGAGATCCGGTGCAAGAAGCTGGGCGCGTAAGGCCTTCGCGTTAAGCCCTCCCTGCGAATAGGGGAATCGACTGATCGCCTCTTCACAATAGGCAAATGCCCGCTTTCGATAAGCCGCGCAACTGTCGGTTTTGCTCTCATTGCGGTCGCAAGCACGACTCGCATACCAATCGGCAATCGCGAAAAGCGCGTCCGAGGATCCGGGAAAATTGCGGTAGCGGTCCGCGATACGTTGAACCGCCTTCAGGTACAAGGTGTCCCGATTCGCAATGGTCAGGCGGTCGTAAACAAACCGGAGTCTTTCCAGGTCCAGATCGATATATGCACCCGGATGCGTATCGTCCTGATGAAAATCCAGCAGGTCCTGTAAAAGGCGAATAGCTTGAAAATCGAAACTCAGCGTGTCTTCCGTCTTGAGGAGGAAATTGAGAAAAAGGTCCGCTTCATTCAGATAGAATGCGCTGTTGATGGAAAAGCTTTGTATGGGACGCGTCAGACCGCTCTCTTCCTGTTTATAGAAATCGATCGCTCGGTGAGCAAGGAAATCATAGAGACTCGGCCGGAATCGTCGGGCTTCGGCAGTGTTGCCTGGAAGCAGGACCGGATCGAAGCTGTTGACCTGAACACGCTTCTGATCCGCCGCATTGATCAGGGATGCCTGGTAGGCCGCATGGGTCTCCCGTACAAAACGGGCGACGTCCCATTGTGCCGGGTCTGCCGTACTGTCTTGTGCACTGATGCCGCGATCAAGGATGCGATAGCGGTTTTCCTGGTAGTAACGCCACAGCAACTCCGCCTTCATACTGAACAACAGCGGGCGCTCCGGAAAAACAGCGGCATCGATCTCTTCCTGAATGGTCGATAGGTTTTTCGCCAATGCGTCTTCCTCGCGGTAATCGATGAATTTCATCCGGTAAACCACCGCCTTCACCAATTCGGCCGACTGGCTCTCCTGCCGCGCTTTGTCTCGGATCGACTCTGTGACGATCCGGGCGGATTCCGTCAGACCCAAGCCTTCAAGTGAATCCACCTTTTGCCATAAGGCCGCATAGCTTGCTCCCCCGGATTTGGGTTGGGCATTTGCAATGGAGGTAATACCGAAAATATTCAGCAGCAATAACAGAAGCCGGAGGATGTAGGGACGCGTCATATCAGTAGGATTGGCAATAATAGAGACCGGAGCGGGCCGGCTTCCACAGCAGCGCAAAGTTCACTACAAAAAAACGGCCGTGACAAGTATCACGGCCGTTTGAGGATCGATTTTGTAAACACTTTACTGTCGTATGACCGGAACAGTCTGCTGGTCACCATCTGATGATATACGCAGCAGATAGAATCCGGCGGCAAGGTCTTGCATACCAAAGCGAACTTGCTGAGATCCCGGACTCATTTCCTCGCGGAACTTTCGAATCAATTTACCGGTTCCGTCGCACAGTTCGATCAGGACTTCTCCCGCCTGCCGCTTCTCCCACCGAACCAATAACAGTTCGTGTGCCGGGTTGGGGAATACGCTGAGGGCTTCCACTCCGCCACCAACCGGAAGAATACCGGTTATGACGTTCACGAAGATCGAGTCCGTGGCTTCACAACCGTTGCCATCGGTGACGAGCACCGTATACCAACCGGTTATGCCGACTTCGATCGTCTGCGTTGTCTCGGTGGTAGACCATGAATAGTCTGCAAATCCTGCCCCCGGATCGAGAACCGTCGTTGATCCGCTCTGAATAGTCACGGTGTCAGCACCGAGGCTGATTACAGGAGGGGTGTAAATGCTGGCATCAACAGGTACCGCCGTGCTGGGACAGCTTACACCGGCTACGGCGTAATAGGTCGTCGTGGAGTTCAGGAATGGCGTCTGGAAGCTGCTTCCCGTTCCCACTACCGAACCTCCGGATGCCTGATCGTACCAGGTGATCGGGTCGCTGGAAGAAGCCGTCAGCAAGAGCGAAGCCGGCTCACAAGAACCAGCCGGGGTAACAACCGGCAAGGCAGCAATGGTACTAATTACAGCCGACACATCCACCCGGATACTGCGGCAATCGACACCTGCCTCTGCATAATACAAGGTAGTAGTCGTCAGCACCGGTGTTGTGAACGTACTACCGGTACCCAGCAGCGTACCTCCGCTTGCCTGGTTGTACCAGCTCACCTGAGATCCCGAGACGGCGGTAAGCGTAACCGTTCCCGGTCCACAACGTGTTATATCCGCTACAATGGGCGGATCGGGAATCGCCAGCACATTGGCCTGCACCGGCACACGGGTACTGGTACAGGCGCCATTGGTCGCTTCCACATAATAAGTGGTGCTGGATGTGATGACAGGTGTGGTATAACTGGCTCCGGAACCCAGGAGGTTACCACCGATGGCTGCATCGTACCAGCTCATCGGGTCGGTACTGGTTGCACTCAGCACAACACTTCCCGCGCCGCAGGTGGAGGCGTCTTGTCCTACCGGAACTACCGCTGCAGTCAGGATGGTCACGGTGGCCGGAACACGATTGCTACGACAAGCGACTCCCGCTTCGGCGTAGTAGGTAGTCGTGGCACTCAAGACGGGAGTCTGGTAGGATGCGCCGGTACTCAAAGCGGTTCCGCCGGTAGCCTGATCATACCAGGTTACCTGTACCGGAGATGTCGCAAGAAGTATGGCCGATCCCGGGCCGCAGATAATGGCGTCCGTAATGACAGGAACCGCGGGTTGCGTTTCAATGATCGCCTGAACAGGAACGCGCGGACTGGTGCAGGTGCCGTTACTTGCTTCGACGTAGTAAACCGTTGTCGTGTTCAGCATGGGCGTAATGAAGGTGCCGCCAGTTCCGACAACCGTGCCGCCTGTGGGCTGATCATACCAGGTCATCGTTCCATTCGAGGAGGCCGTCAGGGTGAGGCTTCCGTCACCGCAATTGTTTACATCCGACGCGACAGGAGTGGTCGGTGCGGAAAGAATCGTTGCTACAACCGGAACACGAGCACTGCGGCAAGTATTTCCCGCTTCGACGTAGAAGGTCGTTGTGGACGTCAGTACAGGAGTGGTGAAACTCGAACCGGTACCCAGTTCTGCTCCGTTCGAGGGGACATCAAACCAATGCAGGTCGGCTGTCGCAGTGGCCGACAACGTCACAGCGCCTTGTCCGCAACGGCTGTCACCGGTAGCAACCGGTAATGCCGGAGTGGTTTCAATGAAGGCATATACGGTATCCCGCACGCTCCGGCAGATGTCGCCGGTCTCGACGTAAAAGGCGGTGGTAGCGCTTAGTGAAGGCGTGTTATAGGACGCTCCGGCTCCGACCTGTGTGCCACCCACAGCTTGGTCGAACCAATAGATCGCTTCCGGTGAACTGGCAAGCAATACCACGGATCCCGGATCACAGCGTCCTGCATCGGTAAGCGACGGAGGAGACGGAATCGGATTGATGACTGCCTGGACCAACGTGCGCGAGCTGCGGCAGTAATCGCCGGCCTCTACATAGTAATTCGTCGTGACGCCAATCGGCGGGGTGGTAAATGAGGTGCCGGTGGCCAACTCCACGCCGCCAACCGGTACGGAATACCAGTGGATCGTTTGAGCGGCACTGGCGGTCAATGTAAGGGAGCCGGGGCCGCACTGTGTCGCGGAGGTCGTTGTCGGTGCGACCGGTACAGCCAGGACAACAGCGTTGACCGGCACACGCGGACTGCGACAAAAGGCTCCCGTTTCTACATAATAAGTCGTAGTACTGTTCAATACCGGAGTCGTATAGCTACCACCGGTAGCGAGCGCGGCGCCTCCTGCCGGTACATCAAACCAATAGATCGTATTTCCTGCCGTGGCCGATAGTGTCAGGCTGCCGGAACCGCAGATGGTGTCGGATTGTGTCGAAGGACTTGCCGGTACCGGAAGAATCTCCGCATCGGCCGCTACGCGTACACTGGGACAGCCGGCATTGGCTTCCGCGTAATAGGTCGTAGTAGAGCTGATGACCGGTGTGGTGAAGATGGAGCCCGTTGCGAGCAAATTGCCGCCGGTCGGCGCATCATACCAACTGATCGGGTTGCCAGCCGAAGCGGACAGGTTAACCGTTCCGGTACCACAACGTTGTGAACTGGTCGTGGATGGTGGAGAGGTGGTAGTAATCGAGATGTTCAGTGGGACGCGTGCACTCGGGCACGTAGGTCCGGCCTCCGCGTAGAATACCGTATCGGTGGTAATCAGACCGGTTGTAAAGCTGGGGGTAGTGGCGATCGGTGTACCTCCACTCGCAACCGAATACCAACGAATGACGCCGGTGGTGTCAGTAGCCGACAGCGTCAAGGTCGTGGGACCACAGATGAATTGATCTGTTACGGTCGGAGCGGCGGGAGCCTGACCGATTGCTACTGTGGCGCTGACCACATTGCTCGGACAGGTATCGCCGGCAACCAGGTAATAGGTCGTGGTAGTGCTGATGAACGGGGTCGTAAAAGTATTGCCCGTGGCCAGCAGGTTGCCGCCTGGGGCATTGTACCAACGGATGTAATCGTTTGACGTGGCGGTTAGCGTAAAGGTACCGGGATCACAACTGCCGATCGGCGCGACCACCGGATCAGTGGCACGGTCGTGCTGGGTTATGACAACCGAGTCGGAGACTGCCGTGCAGCCACCGCGCTGAACCAGTACGTCATACTCACCCGCATCGGTGATCGTAATGGTCGCGTTGGTTTCTCCGGGTAGAATAACGCCGTCACGCCGCCATTGATATGTGTTGCCGGTACCGGATGCTGAAACGGTCAGTTGCGTGGATTGACCGGTACACAACAAGGTGCTGCCGGAAAAATTCACGGTGGTGTTCAGCGGAACGAATGCCTGTCCGGGCGATCCGCCGATACAACCGACGATCCAGTTGTTACCATCGCTCGGATCTCCGCTGAAGTTGGCACGCTCGTAAGTGTAACCGTCACCGTCGGCTCCCGACGGCCAGGGTGCGACATCCTGATAATAAAGCATCAGGACAAGGTCGTCACGCCAGTCGGAAAGGCGGATCTGATCTTCAGAATTGCTGAAGTTGAAACCCGTCGGTCCGATCACATTCGCAACCGAAGGATGCTGGGCATCGAACTTTTCCATGTCCTCTGCAATGACCAGGTAGCCATTTGCAGGGATCGTTGTACCGGTCGGGAAAACATAGCGATGGTTGTCCTGGGCATCGCGAATGCTCCAGCCCGACAGGTCGATCTCGTAGTTTCCGTTGTTCTTGATCTCTACCCAGTCGCCCGCATCGTAAGCGGAGTCCGAATTGAAATTGATCTCCGAAATATCAAGGTCGGGAGTCCGGGAAGAACCGTTGAAGCGCGCGGTTATGGTCTGCGAACTGGTGAAGTTCGCGTTGGCGCTTTGATTGTGATTGTGACTACCAAGCGTCGTAGAGGAGAATTCATCGAACGTATAGCCAGGATTCGGAATGGCCGTCACCGTTACATTGTTGCCGCGGAAATAAACGCCGGACCAGGGATAGGTGGCGGGCGTGATCGTACTGATCTCGATCCTTCCCGCGCCGGGAGGATCCACTTGCAGGGTAAGCGTCACCTGCGAAGTCAATCCGAACTCGCTTTCGATCTGGTCGCGGGCGTACGCGGCGCGCCTGCGAATGAACGTTTCTGCTTCGTCGATATAGTCCTGCCAATCGGAATTCGTACTTCCCCACTGCTGGAAATGTTGCTGCATATCATGCGACATTTCCGACTCATATTCCTGAATGATATTATCAAGGCTGTCTTCCAGGAAGATCGTGTTAATCAGATCCGCATAGCGGTTGATGAAGTAATTCTTGAACGTCGGGTTATCCGTAATGGCGTCGAACATATTCGACGAATTACTGAAGGCCGAGGGGTTAAGCGCCATACCCAGGCGGTTTTCGGTAGGAGAAGCACCACTTAAACCACAACCAAAGTCAAGGTCATAGACCAGGTAGCGCCATTTGCCTCCTGCTTCCCGCGGCCGCCACAACTTGATGTTGTTCGTCCAGTCACCGATCCAGTCACCATTGTTGTAATATGTCTCGGCAATGAAGTAGTCGGCATAGGCTTTCAGGTCCAGGCGCGCATCGATGTAGTTGTAGTAGGCCTGTGTAGACGGGCTCTGCGTTGTGGCGTAGTTATACAAAGCCCAGAAGGAAGTGTCGGATCCTTCTTTGATCGTCATGGTGCTGCCATCCTCCTTCAGGTAGTCGATCTCGTCCGACTTATAGCCGAAGTTGTTACCGATCCAGTTACCATCATGGTTCTCATGGTTGGTATAAACTCCCCAGAACTCGCCGTTCAAAAAGAGGACGACCGGATCGGCGGCGAGGTATCCGGAATATGTGCTCTTCAAGCCACGCTCCATGAACGCGTCGCGGAAGTGAACTTTGTTCCAGTCGGTACCCGAGTTGCGCAAGACGATATCGTCTGTCTTATCCAGCCAGGGTTTGGTGGAGTACATCGGCAGATTGATCTCACCGGTGCCGTATTTGTCGCTCAACTTGATGTTGAAGCTCTTCTGCGGCTTCGCCCGGCTATAGTTACCGTAGATCTCGATGTCCGCGTTGAATCTTAGGAGACGGTTCTTATCCTTGTCCCAATATTCGATGGCTGCAGGCTTTTCCCAGTCTTGCCAGAAGTTGGCCCCGAAATAGGGACTCGAACTGCTCGCACCGGGGCCCATGACGTAAATGCCGGTATTGTAATCCCACAGGTTATCATAATCGGTCGTGATCGTCCAGATCGGCAGGTCGATATCCTCGTCGATGAAATAACTGTTGGTGATCGTCTGACTCGGCAACATCCCGGGAGCAAACACTTTTGCGCGAACGGTCTGCGTGGTGTCGATGAGCACAGAGGAGCTGTACAGGCGAGAAGATGTCGTGGGGTCGTCGCCGTTGGTCGTATAGCGGATCTGTCCTCCCGGTGTAGTCGTCGTCAGATTCAGCCAACGGGTGCTTGGATAGAATCCGGGCGACAGCGAAAAGATCGGGATCGATGCGTAACCACTATAGCAGGATGAGCCGGAATTACTCGCATTCGGAGTAGGAGTACCAAAAAGGCACCAGGAGCCCGAACCATCGGAACTCCGGCCCCAGGAATTGTCCAACTCGATATTGGTGTATGCCTGCTGATCAATGACGGAACGCGAACCATCGGTCAGGTAAACCGTCTCGCCGGTTCTGCTCAGTTTGAAATCAGCATTGTAGTAGTCGGTCGGCGGAACCCGGAACCAGGACGGCAGACTACCATACGTCGAGCCCGGCGACTTCAAACCGAAAGAAAGGAAAGGACGAGCGGTCAGGTCGTTCGAGCTGGTAGATTGGTTGTGCACTTCAACCGCAAGGACGTTGTTACCCTGCCGCAGGATCGTGCGGATAAAACTCATGTCGAGGTTGAAGGAATCCGGCTGAAGACCCTGGTAGATCTTCGCCTCCATCGTACCCGGAGCAAGTTCGTTCCAGGCCGGACGAACACCGGCAACACCCAGATTGACGCGTGCGATCTCGACTCCATTCAGGTAGGCCACAAATCCATCATCGTAATCCATCTGAAACACGATGCGTGCGATGTCGGAAGTGTCCGGCACATTGAATGTCTTCCGCATCATGACGGAGCGCGTACCGGACGCAACCGATGTTTGATCGTCGCCGTCGCCGTAGCCGATTCCACCCTGGCCCTGAGACCAGGCACTTTCGTTGAAGCCGAGATTACGCCAGTTGGTATCGATTGAATTGGACCCTACCGCGTAACGCCATTGCGTGCTGGCATTCACAGCCGTTTCCCAATGATCAACGAGTTCGGTTTTGTTGCGATCGGAAGCGAAGATCACCATGCGACCGTGCGCGGGGATCGTCGTGCTCGGGAAAATGAACTTGTCCAACTGGGTTGGATCATCGCTCAAGCCATAACCATTCAGGTTGACCGACGAATTATTCTTATTGTAAAGTTCGATCCAATCGTCCTTGTCACCATCGTCATTCGTCAGACCGGTGCTGTTGGAAGGACAGATTTCATTGATAACCACCTGTGCTTCAGCAAAAGCCGGAACGGACAGGGCAATAATCAAGAGAACACGAAGAGCCTTTTCGCGTAGAGTCAAGCGCATGTGAGGGGTTGAGAGAGGTGTGTTTCTATGGATGCAAAGTGGCAAATGAGAATCTTCATCTCAGTCACAAAATTAAACGGAAATGACCTCCTTTTTAAGCTTTTTTGACGAATGATTACAAAGACTGGGTGGAAAAAGGGCTCCTGACGGACAATGTCATGTCATCTCCTCCAAATTCATTAAAAATTCGCAAATAATGGGGACCTTTAAAGGAGATTAAAATTATCAACAACATGTCCAGCAACCGTCGTGAATTCCTGAAAACCGCGTCCATGGCGGCTTTCGCTAGCCTTGGCACCAGTATGATCATGGGTAATTCAACCGCCCGGGCAGCGGAAAACCTGGTTCCGCACACCCCGGAATTTACCCTGCCGCCACTCCCCTATGCTTACGATGCCCTCGAACCGCACATCGATAAAATGACCATGGAAATTCATCATACGAAGCATCATCAGGCTTATGTGACGAATTTGAACAAGGCGCTTTCGGAAACAACACTGCACGCGGATAGTCTAGAAGAGATCCTCTCCAAGGTTTCGGGTTTGTCTCCAGCGATTCGTAACAATGGCGGCGGACATTGGAATCATTCCTTCTTTTGGAAATTGATGAAACCCAATGGCGGCGGCGCTCCTGCGGGTAAAGTCGCGGAAGCGATCAACCAGGCATTCGGTAGCTTCGCCGACTTTCAAAAACAATTCAACGAAGCGGCGATGAAACGCTTCGGCAGCGGCTGGGCCTGGCTGCTTGTGAATGGGGATGGAAAACTACAGATCGCTTCCACACCCAATCAGGATAACCCGCTCATGGACGTATCCGATACGAAAGGAAAACCCGTATTGGGCATCGATGTTTGGGAACACGCTTATTACCTGAAATACCAGAACAAGCGAGCCGACTATGTCGGTGCCTGGTGGAACCTGATCAACTGGGATCAGGTTGCGGCGAATCTGGGATGATTATGGCCTAACGGCAAAGAGGAACAACAAGGCATTGTTCTCCACCAGACTGTAATCCGAAGCTTCGACAATATTGTCTCCGGTCAGGTCTTCCGGCACATATCCGTACAGGAATGTTGTAACCGCATTCTCGATCCCGGAATAGTCGGTGGATTCGATCAAACCATCCTGATTCACGTCACCGCTCCAAATGCCGTAGCGACCATCCTTCAAATCGGACAGGTTGCTTCCGTAAGCTGTTGCAGCACCCGTAGAGAAGTCGTAGGTGATGGGAGAAACATTGCACAAGACGGGCGAAGCGCTCCAGGTTTCCAGCGTGTTCCGTTGTTTCACCACGAAGTAGTACGAGTTACCCAGTATGGCCGAAGGGAACAAGAAGCTGGCATTCCCGGCGGTGGACACCGTTCCGGTAGTGGTATGCAGGATAGTGTAAGGAGGCGAGGCGGATGCAAGCTCCGCCGTCACCGTATCGGTTACCGACGGTGACAACACCCCGATCATTTGACCGCCGCCCAGATAGAATCCTTCGATGTATAACTTAAGATTCAGTGTTAATCCGCTACCGTAGTTGAAACTACCGGCAGCATTGACAGCTCCGCAGGCACTGGTTAACACGGTTACCGGGCCGGTGGTAGCTGCCGGCGCGATGGCCGTGATCTGGTTCGGGCTGTTAACCGTATAACTTGTCGCCGGTGTTCCGTTGAACAATACGGACGTCACATTTACAAATCCGGTTCCGGTGATGACGACGCTGGTGCCCGAACCCCCGCTTGTTGGCGCAAAGCCACTGATCGAATGCAATGCCGAAATGTTTGCCGTCAGCACATTCGAGTTCACCATCGCTGTCGGATTGGCCATGGCAATGACCATGTTCGGCCTTCGGGTGGAAGTTGCGCCGGTTGCCTGCGTACACGCGCCCGCCCCTCCTGCCCCATCGGCCTGATAGTAGGCGCTCGCATTGAAGCCCGGAGAACTATAGCGGGTGGCGTAGGCGGCATTACCGACTACCTGATTGGAAAAGCAAATGTCCACAACAAGGTTGGAGGTTCCGTTCCAGGTAAAAGGCGTGTTGAATACATGCGTATTCGTGGCGCTTAAGGTCGGGGTGTAATTCACCGGACCATAAACCGTGGTGAAGGTTGGAGCTAGGAAGGTAGCAGATGCTGCGGTAGCGGTCGTTGTGCCGATCTTGATCGTATACCCGTTCAAGGTTGCCGGATCACCCAGTGTTGTACCGGTTGTGAATCCGATCGATGCCATATTGCCGGCCGAAAGGCCCAGCGCAGTCAATTCGCTCGCCCGGATAAGGTACTGCTGTCGGCCGTTACCGTAGTAGGTTGGGTACGCCGCACCCAGGCTGCTGGTTGATGCGTTGGTCGTTGTGGCGGTACCGAGATTCTTATAGGTCAGGACGGGACAAGTGGGTGTCGCGGTAACCGTACAGCTCACCGTCTGCCCATTCCCAAGTCCGGCACTGGAGAAGGTCGAGGCGCTGGCGCCCGCATTCGCTCCGTCAACTTTCCACTGATAAAATGTAGGCGTGCCGCCGGTTACGGTGGCCGTGTAGGTAAGTGTAGCGCCCGCACAGGCCGGGGCGGTTCCGCCGGTTTGTGCGATCGTCACTACCGGATCGCCTACTGCCTGCACAGCGACAGTGAGGGTATTCGAGTTCGCCGTCGGAGTCGTTACGCAGAGTGCGTTCGAGGTCATGATGCAACTCACTGTTTGCCCGTTGGTCAGCGAACTCGAACTATAACTGCCGCTGTTCGTTCCGACATTGGAACCATTCACCTGCCATTGGTAGGATGGCGTAGTACCTCCATTGACCGGCGTTGCCGTGAAAGTCGCCGAAGAACCGGCGCAGATCGGATTCGTGCCGGCCGTTTGCGCAATTGTAACCGACGGAGTTGACACGCTATTAACGGTCATGGTGATCGCATTCGAAGTAGCGGGGTTGCCGGTGACACCGGCTTGGTTAGAGGTCATGACACAGGTCACCACATCACCGTTGACCAGACTACTGGTGGAATACGTGGTACTGTTGGTGCCAACGTTCGTGCCATTTACTTTCCACTGATAAACCGGGGCGCTGCCTCCATTCGTCGGGGTGGCCGTGAAAGTCGCCGACGCTCCCGGACACATCGGATTAGAGCCACTTGTCTGTGCAATGAATACAGCAGCGGCATTCGAACAGTTTGGCAATTGGAACGAGTAGATATGTGTTCGGGCGGCCGATCCGCCGGTAGTCCCGCCCATGTATTCACCGGTATACCAAAAGGTGATCCCGTCCGGGTCCATCGATAACTGAGCATAATCACCTACCCGATTGACACCGGTTTGAGATCCGGTGCCCGCGATGACCAGCGATTCGGTGATCGGAAGGGTTCCCAGCGGATCGCAGGAGCGACGTCCGGTATAATAAAGTCCGGGATATATTCCGGCCGAAGCATCGGTTTTGATATAACCCATGCCGATGGATCCGTTATCGTCCATCGCGATGCTGCCCATCCAACGAGTTGCGGCGTCCGGAAGGTAAATTCCTTCCTGATACATGGACCAACTCCCGGTAGATTGGTCCTGTCGTAATTCACACCATTTGATACTTCGCTGCGTGGCACTGATGTTGACAGCCCAATTGAGAACGATGGTATTGTAACCGCTCCAGGACTTCCATTGCGCCCGATACATGCAAACCCCGCCGATGCCATCCAGCTTTTGTGTGGTTCCCGGTTGCGATACGTCATTCCAGCTGGAGTTGTACGAAGCGTCGAAGGTTGCAGTCGCCACATTCGCCGCCAGCGTGATCGTGGCAGTCGGTGTGGTGGGAACCCAGTCAACAGACATCTGATAAATGTTCACGGCATCGGAATAACCGGCGCCCCAACCGTTGTCGGAATATGAGAAGATCGGGCAGGGTGCGCCAACCGTAGGAAGTGTACCATCTGCGGCGTCACCGGGCAGCGGACAAAAGAAACCGGAACCTTGTGGCGGAGAGAAGCTCTGATAGACCGCACGGGAAGCCGCGTTACCGGCCAACATGGCGGTCCGTTCAAAGGCGAATACCTTTTGTGCCTGGTTGGAGGTCATGTAATATCCGTCCGCCCATACACCGAACTTCAGATAATCCGGAAATGCCGGTGAAACAAACGTATACGTGTAGTAGGTTCCGGTGGGGTCGCCGGTCGTGGAAATCGCGATGTAGATCTTCCTGTCCGAACTCGTACCGAACTGTGCCAGAAACCACCGATCTGCAGCTTTGTCGTAGAGGACAATGGGATCACCTGCATTTCCTGTCGCCGGCGACCAAAGATTTCCCAGCGTTGCTGTTAAAATGACGCTACCGGTAGTTTTATTGTAAACCTTAAAGGTGGTCGAGTTGATCATCTGCACATAGTGCGATGGTCCGGCCGCACCGGAAGGATCGTAGGGACGAAAGCCCGTAGCCGTTTGTCCAGGCCAGCTGGTCAGCGGTGCGCGCGTGCCTACCGTACCCATTTTGGTTTGGATGGTAGCGGGGTCGTTCCCGTACTCAGGACCATCCGCCACGGTGAACTTGAATCGCTGCGGTTTTCTGTTCTCGCGATCTTCCGATTCCTCTTTTTCGTAGGGCTTACTTTCATCGACCGGAAACTCCTTCGCGATTTCGCTTAGTGGGCGACTGATCGCAAATTCACTACAGGTTATGGATCCGGTTGGTGGAATGTTTTTGTTGCGTTGTGCCAGCAGGGATAGGCTGAATAACAATGCAGGAATCAGAACGATGATTCGTTTCATGGTGATGGTGATAACGGGCGCAGTCCGTTGCGACGAATGGATGACTACACGCGGTATGCGCGCAGTCCTATGGAGAAACTGAGAATAAGAATGCCGGTCGGTTCTGCTCAGGAATCGGACAGGCAGGTCGCAGAGAGTGACAAAAATAACCCGAATATGCAGGCGATGCAATGACCCGGCACCTTCTTATGTGTGATATACCGGACAGTGCGGGCGTTTCTGGCGCGAGAATACCGGATATTTTGGTTGGATCATGAGCCCCTCGATATTTCTTCCGGATCAACCGCGCAGGAGGATCCGTACCGATTATCCGCAATTCGGCGATAAATCGCGACTCCAAGGTGAGAAAGGCCGGGAATCATGAGTAACCAACCTAAAGGGGCCAACCAGATCATGGCACGCAAAGCCGACTGGTAAACGGCTATCCCTCGTTTGATGCGTCCCTTGTCATCAATGCCATGGATATCATAGAGTAAATCCTGCGCCGGAATGTGCTGCAATGGCCCGGCTTTCCCGAGCTGTGCACTTACCGGCAGAAAACGAAGGCGATGAAAGATGTCCAAACGGCGAGCAATACGCATCGCGCGCTTGCAAAACGAACAACCATCATCGTAATAGACGTCCATCGAATTCCGGGAGTCGCTGTCGGAGAAATGACGCGACTCTTTTCCAAACTATAACAACCTGCCGGGAGTCGGATTGTTTCACCCGACTGTGGATCGCCCGTTTATTTCGACTGGTTCACCAGTTGCAGGGCTGTCAGGAACAAGGTGATCGTTCCGAATACCACCGGGAAGACACGGTAGTAATTCTCACCCTGGAAGCGGCGTTTCTTATTGGGCTGCACATAGACGATGTCGTTCGAATGCAGCACGAAATACGGTGAAGAAAACAGTTCTCGTGAATACAGGTCTACATAATTATAGGTCTTGTATCCTGCGCTGTCGCGGATCACCAGCACTTGATCCCGGACACTAAACACGGTCAGGTCGCCGGCCATGGCCAGGGCTTCGGGCAGGGTGACACGTTCGTTCTGCACATTGAACATTCCCGGATGGGTTACTTCGCCGATCACCGTCACCCGAAAGTTGCGCAGGCTTAGTTTGACCGACGGGCTGACCAGGTACTTCTCCAGCCGGTGCCGGATGGTGTCGCGCGCCGCATCCGTATGTAAACCGGCAACCCGTAAAGAGCCGATGAAGGGTATTTGTATCTCGCCTTTCGAATCGACCAGGTAGCCGCTGACCATGGACGCCTGGTTGTCGGGTTGCTCGGAATAGTTGAAGTACTTACTCGCCTCCGGACTGGTACTGGTGACGAAAATGTCGAGAATGTCGTTCGGTCCGATAATCGGCCGGTAGGTGGTGTCAAGCGCTTTGAGTGTCGTATCCTGCTCGGTGGGCTGGAACATCAGGATATTCCGGTACGGCGTGCAGGAGGAGAAGATCGAAATCAGGACGACCAGCGGAACTAGGAGCCGCGACAGCTTTTTCATGGACATAGCGCGCCCGTAGCATAGGGCAATGGGTGTTTACTTCCAGCCCCAAAAAAAGTTTCGCGCCAGCTCAAAAAACACGGTTCACTTGGACTGATTCTCACACTTACGCTATTTTCAGGAGTGCGACAAAACAGAAACAGGGCGGGTGGATAATCAAACACTGCTCACTCACACTGTTTCTTACACTTACACTATTTTCAGAAGTGTGAGTGTGAGAAACAGAGCGGGTGGACAGTCAAACACTGCTCCCTCGCTCTGTTTCTTACCCTTACACTATTATCAGAAGTGTGAGTGTAAGAAACAGTGTGAGTGAACAGTCAAATGCAAATCACCCACCCTTACTTCGCTGCTTCTCATTCAGCGTGTCGATCATTTTGTATAACATCTTTGAGACCTCGACCAGCAGCATATCAAGGTCGGGGAAGTGTTTGGCGGTGGAGATGGCTACCAGGTCGAGCACTGCAGAACATTCAAAAGCCGATCCTCTGGAAATCACCAAAAAGTTCCTCCTGTCTGCCGCGCTGAAACGACTACTTCCCTCCGCGATATTGAGTACGATGCTCATCATGGCGCGTCGAAGCTGGTTCTTCAGGTCCTTATCAAGTCCGTCGATCGTCAGTACGCGGGTTGTTAGTTGGGTATACACCTCCAGTGCTTTTCGATAAACGATCAGTCCTTTGAAATCCATACCGCAAAACTATCCCAAGCTCCAGCCGGTATACAAACAATATATGCGGGATTGTAGGTTATAATTCCACTGTTCACTCGCACTGTTTCTTACACTTACACTATTTTCAGAAGTACAATAAAACAGAAACAGTTCGGGAGGGTAATCATTCACTGTTTACTCACACTGTTTCTTACACATACACTACTTTCAGAAGTGCGACAAAACAGAAACAGTGCGGGTGGACAGTAAAACACTGCTCACTCGCACTGTTTCTCACACTCACACTATTCTCAGACGTGCTACAAAACAGAAACAGTGCAGGTGGATGGTAAAACACTGCTCACTCACACTGTTGCTTACTCTTACACTAATCTCAGAAGTGCAAGTGTAAGAGACAGTGTGAGTGAACAGTCAAACACTGCCCACCCACACTGTTTCTCGCATTCGAACTATAAGCTCCCCCTCCTGGGCTCGAACCAGCCCCGATAGCTATCGGGGCTCTGATTA
>ERZ724519.466-NODE-466-length-17242-cov-5.255367_pt1 | contig 17242 bp, 11 predicted proteins | sample MGYA00376052_ERZ724519 | MGnify/ENA primary metagenome ERZ724519 (study PRJEB28724, sample SAMN07190883) | activated sludge metagenome | isolation source: activated sludge of sewage treatment plant in Hong Hong | place: Hong Kong | collected 2016-03-17 ... | reverse complement strand
TCTTCAGACGGAGATCGAGCGCAAGACTCATATCCACCATCGTCGAGACGGTCATGTTGGTAGTTTTTCGCATCGCACGCGAAACATTGGCCAAGCTGCAATTCATGCGCTTCGCCAGTTCTGTCTTTGAGATTTGCTTTTCGTTCAGCACTTGCTCAAGTTGAGACAGAAACAGCTCAGCGGCTAGCTCTCGCTCATACGAGCGGCGGAATTCCCAGTTTTCCAACTTAGCTGAAAGCCAGCCCTTCTTGGCATCCTGGTTATTTTCCACGGTATGTTCCTCCACGCCCAAGCTCTTGGCGTATACGAGTGTCAATCTCATTGCGGCGTTGTCTATACTCTTTTTGTAGCCGTACCGCTCGACTGACGTGTTCGCTGTCAACATCATTCTCGGTCTTACTTCCGAAGCCAAACAGCAATACATGGGTATTGTTTAGCTCGAAAGTGTGCATGATGCGTGTCTTGCTTTGGTTATGTTTATATTCTCCGAGCTGTTCACAGTCTTGCCAGACGTGATGTTTCTCCCCTCTTAGTTGGTGTCCTTGGCAATGGAGACGAAATGAAACAGCGTAGCTCTTACTGGCAGAGCTTCTGAGTTGGTCAAGAAAGTCTCGCGAAGGACATTCACCTTTCAGATCAATGTAGCAAAAAATCCTACCCTTCGGACCCATGAACTCTCTTGCATCGAGTGGCACTACAAGCTTCTCGTCTTGCAAGATCGCTGCCACAACCTTAGCTGTACGCTCAGCTTCGGTTGAAGGTTCCTGACATCGCAGGAAACTATTGTAGCGAGTCCACTGCACACTCACGATCCATGGATTAACCTATATGTTAAGTCCGGGCAAGAAAAATGCAACAGATTTTTGGAAGGTCGGCGTGGCGGGTCAGATGAGCCGATTGCGGGTGAACAGCCAGGGCAAAATCACTGACGGAACGTAACGATAATCGTGACGTTCCGCGGCAAGGTTTTCGCGACCAACGACGTGACCGGTTACCGATGGGCAGCGGGCCGCTCAAGAAACCGGTTTCCCGATGGAGACGGTTGAAAGGTCACTGCTTCGACCCCTACGCGCAACAGCGTCTGCACAAAAATTACATTCATTGTAAGCTTTGCGTATGCCACGGTTTGCCGCAGATGGCCGTCCGAACTTTGCCGAGCTGTATGAAGTCGCCCAGAACCAAGAGGGACTGTTCACGACCGAGCAGGCGAAAGCGGCGGGCTATTCGGGGCGGCTGCTGGCTCACTACGTCCAGACCGGCAAGTTTAGCCGCCTCGCACGCGGCATCTACCGCATGGTTCACTTTCCACCCGGTGAGCATGAAGACCTCGTCGCGCTGTGGCTGTGGTCGGAGCGACAGGGGGTGTTCTCGCATGAGACGGCCCTGCTGCTGCTCGGCCTCTCTGACGCGCTGCCGGGGCGAGTTCATCTGACGCTCCCGCTCTCCTGGCAAGGACGAAGACTCAAGACGCCGTCGGTGGTTGCCATCCACCATGCCGATGTTGCCGCCGATGAGCGAGCCTGGAGCAGCGCGGTGCCAGTGACGAAACCGGCTCGCACGGTCAATGACTGTGCCCAAGACCATGTCGCTCCTGACCTTGTAGCCCAAGCGCTGAAGCAAGGATTTGAGCGGGGGATATTCCGCCGCGATGCGGTCGGTCAAGCCAGGGCATACGTCGCCACCTATGGTAAAGGCGAGTGATGGCTCGTCGCTACGTTACGCCGATCGCTTTCAAGACCGCCCTTGAGCAGCGGCTGCCAACCAGCGCGCAAGGCATGAGTTCGGAAATGCAGCGCCCCCGTCAGCAGATCGTCTTCGATCGCTTTCTGGCCCGACTCGTGATCGCCTACCAAGACGACTTGGTGCTCAAAGGCGGTTTGGCGCTGGAACTTCGCCTAGCGCGAGCGCGCACCACCAAGGATATTGACCTTCGACTGCTGGGGCGCTCCGACGAGACAATGGTCCGGCTTCAAGAAGCCGGCCAACTTGATCTTGGCGATTTTTTTGCCTTCACGGTGCATCCCGATCCACAGCATCCCGAGATTGAAGCCGAGGGGATGCGCTATGAAGGCTTACGCTTTCGCGTCGAAGCGGAGCTGGCCGGCAAGGTGTACGGGGCCGCGTTTGGGATCGACGTTGCCTTCGCTGAGCCACTCGCTGGAGAGCCAGAGCTGTTCACGGGTCGCGACTATTTGTCCTTTGCTGGAATCGAACCGACGAAGTTCCACATCTACCCGATTGAAACGCACATTGCCGAGAAGCTCCATGCCTACACCCTGCCCCGTAACCGGCCCAACTCTCGTGTGAAAGACCTGCCCGACTTGGCCCTGCTGGGGACGATTCGGCCTCTTGAGGCGACACGACTGCGCCGAGCCATGGAACACACCTTTGAGCACCGGAAAACGCATCCCTTGCCTGAGTTCCTGCCGCGACCCCTGGAGATCTGGGCGCCGGTGTACCAGCGGATGGCCGAGTTCGACCGACTGCGTTGGCCGACCATCGACGAAGTCACTGCTGCGGTGCAAGCCTTTCTGGATCCAGTACTGAGAGGACAACTGGGTACCTGGCAGCCGGAGGCGTGGCAGTGGACTGATCGTTCATCCGCAGGCACGTTCCCTAACCGTTAGCTCTTGCGCAAAACCGTGTGGAAGCGGAAACCGATCTGGTGCCCATTAGGTGCCCAAAATCCGTGGCAAGCGATCGGAAGGAAAGGGAAGCCAGGGGTACGGAGGGCAGGGCGATTTCGAGCTGTTTTCCGAGGCTGAAGTGGGACAACCGTGTGCCGCGCGTCGGCAAGTGGTTTCAGCTCTCGGGGCGGTTCGACTCCCGGCGCCTCCAAGGAAAGCCCACCGATGACCTGATGGTGTCGGTGGGCTTTTTTCGTTTTGTGCGGCGTTGCGTCAGTGCTGGACGAATGGAAAGGGACGGCTGAGCGACTACGGCTGAGCGGGCTGTGCAACCTGGCGAGGCTTGCGACCGGGCCAAAACATCAGCAGTGAGCCGCCCACCGCAAGGCCGATGCCAGCACCCAGCAGTCCGCCGCCAATCGCTCGAGTGTCGTACAGCAGCTCGCACGGCTGACCACTCGGTGGGGCAGGGCGATCTCCGCAGGTTCCATGCTGCGCCAGCGCTGAGCTGCCCAGTCCTGCCAGCGTGATGCCCGACACAAGCCCAATGCCACCGACCACCCAGCGCGCGCTGCGAGAGCGATTCGATTCTCCAGGCAGGGTCACAAGCTGAGGCGGCGGCGGCGGAACCGGCTGCGCACGTTGGGAAAGCTGCGCCGACAGCTGCGCGGTGGCTCCTTGGGCGACGGAGATGTTTGCGTGATAGGGATCGTGCTGCTGAAGCTCGAGCGTGACTTGGTGCGGACCCGCCAGCGTAATGCGATCCAGCGGCGTATGACCGAGCACGCGCCCATCGACGGTCACTTTCGCTTGCGGCGGTGTCGATTCAATGTGCAGCGTTCCACGCGGATGACTGAGCGCTTTTTGAAACAGCTTTCGCGTCAGTGCCGAAGTCGAAGCCGCCAGTCCATCCGCCGCAAACGTCTCTTCGATTCGCGCTGCAATCAGGCCGCTCGCGATGTCGGTTAGCTCGGCGTGAATCGACACCTGCTGCGGCGAGCCATGGACTTTGATCGAATACGACAGCTCGAAGCGAACATCAGCCTGCTGCGCCAGTCGGTCCAGACACGGTGTCGACGTCAGACAGGTCGAAGGCTCGTTGGCGAGCAGCGGTGCCACCTTTTCCGGCGGCAACAGGATCGTGTGCTCGCTGCGTGCGACGGTTCCAATCGACTCTTCGACGAGCTTCTTTTGTTCCGCAGACAGGCTCGACGCATCCATCGACAAGATGGCGAGCGAGTTGATCGTCAGCACCGCAATCAGCGAACCAGCGCCACCTGCCGTCAAGTGAAGCTCGGCATTTCGTCCGTCGGGTACCGTCAGCGGATCACTTTCCCACGACGCGGACTTGGCTTCCAGACGATAGCGATGTGGTCCCGGCGACAGAAGCAGTGGACGACTCAGCGGTAGCGATCCGAGAAGCCGACCATCCACCAGCAGAAACGAGCCCGCCGGGCCCGAAACGGTGACTTCACTGACCGTCGAAGGAATCGCGTTGACTTGTTTGCGCAGCGACTCCAGCGATGCGTCGTCGGTGCCAGCCACACCCGCTTCCAAATAGCGGTGATACAGATCCGCAGCGACGATGGCTTGACCTTGGGACTCGGCGACTTTGCCCAAGTGGAACAGCAGCTCGGGCGTCGGCTTCAGACGAAACGCTTGCTCAAACAGCGACTGCGCCTTGGGAAAGTCCTTCGCTGCGAGCGCTTCTTGTCCATCGGCAATCAGCTTGTTTTGTCTGTCGGCGAGCGGTCCTCGGTTCGCTGGATTTGTCGCCACTTGGGGTCGAGCCGGAAGCGGAGCCGCCATCGCACTGACCGCAAGCAAGCCAATCACCGAGCAGGCGCTCAGCGTGGCTTTGGCTGTCAGCGTCACGACACCGCTTGCTACGGACATTGTCTCACGGGCGTGGTGACGCCAGCGTAGATGGACATCACCTTGGACTTGCCGCCACCGAGGCTGATCAAGTGCTCACCCGGCGGCAAAAAGTGCTCTTCGGTGAGCTTACACTTGCCTTCTTTGAGCGTGAAAATCTGGATGCGACCCATCCGAGGAGCCAGCTTCGCCACCGACGAGCGCACCGCTTGGGTCGTTTCTCCTCGCTGCTGCGACGGCGGAAGGTTCAGATACTTGACGTATTCGTTCATCGCTTCGCGCCACTGACCGCGTGCGTCGTACAGCCGAGCCTGCAAAAACAGCAGCTCCGACAGAAGCTGAGGCCGCGCGCCCGTTCGCATTCCAACCCGTCGCGCCTTGTCGATGAGCGGCTGAGCCCGCGTCAGATCTTTTTGCCGAATCGCGTCGCTCGCGTCGTGAACCAGCTGCTCGGTCAGCGTTCCGAGCAGCTTCACCGTCACGGTCTGTCCCGCGATCACTTGCACATCTTGTCCGCCGCCCACCGACGTGACGCGATGCTTGCCAACCGGCAGCGAAAGCGGCTTGTCCGCGACGAGCTGCGGCGAACCTTTGTCGATCTGAACGCGCAGACCTTCTTCCCCGACGAGCTGAACCAGACCCGTTCCACTTGAAACCGGCTGTGGATCTTGCGTCGTCGTCGTTCCGGCATCTTGCGAAGGCTTGTCTTGGGCTGGCTTTTCCGACGAAGGCTTGTCTTGGGCTGGCTTTTCCAACACAGGCTTTTCCGTCAGGACTTGCGGATTTTGACGGCTTAGCTCCGACAGAAGCTGGGTTGCGCGCGACCGGACAATCACATCCGAGTCATTTCGCAGAATACGCAGCGACGGCAAAAACGAAGCATCTTTGGTGCGCTGATATAGGCTGAAGGCCACCTCGGCGGCGCGACGACGAACCACCGCCGCAGGATCGGTCGTCAGGCTCGGCAGCAGCTTCTTCGCCGCTTTCGCCGGAAGATCCGTCAGCGTTCCTAGCATCGCGTGACGCTCTGCGACGCTGGCTCCAAGCAGCACACTCGACGGCGGAGGCTCCGCTTCTTCCCCCAGCTTGCTCAGCAGCCCGTACGCTGTCACCGCATCAACTTCCGACGACACCGCGACCTCACGCAGCACCGGGATTGCCTTCTTGTTGCCCTTTTGCGCCAGCTTTTTCGCCGCTGCAAAGCGAACCTTGCTGTCGGAATCTTCCAGTCCTTTGAGCAGCAGCTCTTCATCCGACGAGTCGCTTAGCTCGACCGCCTGACGACGAACCACCGCATCTGCCGACTGAATGCCACCGCGCATCATCGCTGACTGACTGCGATCGCCCATGCTGAGCAGTGCGCCGCTGGCTGCTACGCGCTCTCGCTCGTCGCTGCTTTGCAGAAGCTTTCGCACCTTTTCAACCGCTTGCTTGGGCGCTTCCACTTCGCCACGCCGAATCAGTTCCGACGACACCTTGCCAACTGCTTGCGCTGCCGCGACGCGAACGTCTTTGTCCGAATCGGAAAGTCCCGACGACAGTGCCGACAGCGCTTCTTTGCCACCACGATCCGACAGTGCTGCGACGGCGCTCTTGCGGACGTTGATCGAGCGATCTTCCATCGCTTTGCGCAGCGCATCCATGCTGCCACCGCTCGACTCATTGCCGAGCAGAAGCACCGCCAGCTCTCGGGTCGAATCGCTGCCGCTGCCCAGCGCGGACTTGGCCCAGCTGAGCGAAAGCTCCTCGGGCGGCGCTTGATTTCCAGTGGCCAGCAGCAAGATCGCTCCGGCGGTGGTGTAGCGAAGTCGCTTGCTGATGTTGCGCTCTCCGAGCAGCAGCGCCAGCCGACTCGCATCTTCCGACTTGCCACAGTCCGCCAGACCTTCGACCGCCACTTCTCGTGCCGTATCCGGCTGTTTGTCGTCGCTGCTGCTCTTTTCGAGCAGACCTTGACCGCTCACATCGCCAAGCTGCGCCAAAAACCGCACCGCTTTGAGCTGATCCGGTCCGTCCGTCTGCGCGCTGCGATCCAGCCAGTCGCGCGCGCCTGAGTCACCGAGCCGCGCCAGCTGATACGCCAGCTTCGCTTTGTCCGTCGCCGCCACTCTTCCTTCGAACAGCTGTCGTAGCTTGCCCAGCGCTTGGCTGTCACCGCCTCGGGCCAGCGAGACAAGCGGTGCAAGCATCGTCGGCTGAGGCTCGCCCTGCGTCGCTTTTTGTAGCAGCGCCATCGCCGCCGTGTCGCCTTGTTCCGCCAGTCGCAGCGCCGATTCCAGCTTCGTCAGCTCGTCGCTCTGGGTAAGCAGCGTTCGCAGCGTCTCCGGTCCGCGAGGATTGGACAGCTTTCCGAGCGCCGACGCCACTTCCAGCGTGGTCTTCGGCGACGGGCTCTTGTCGAGCGTCGTCAGAAGATCCGGTTCCAGCGCAACGACGCCCAGCTCACCAATCGTCTTGGCTGCCGCCGCTTGCACCGTCGGCTGTCCGTCTTGCAGTAGCGGCTGCGCCATCGCGCCAATGCCCGAGTCACGACTCAGCTCCAGCGCACGCAGCGCCAGGCTTCGTTCCGTCGGATCGCCCGCTGACAGACCGGATCGAATCACGCGCAGCGCTTGATCACGAGCCTCGGACAGCGTCGGCACATGAACCACGCGCCAGATGCCCAGACCCGCGACGAAAAGCACGATCACGCACGCCGCACCCGCCGCAGCCATCAGCGCCGGACTGATTCGACGACGACTGGCTTTGACGATTGCGCCCAGCTCGCTTGCGACCTCGGCCATCGTCGGACGCTGCGTCGGTTCAAGCGCCATCATCCGCGCAATCAGCTGCGACAGCTTGAGCGGAACCGCTTTGCTTAGCTCGTGCAGCGGCGTCGCTTGCTTGGCAATCAGCGCGAGCGAGTTCGTCTCATACGGCAGCTTGCCCGACAGAAGCTCGTACAGCACCAGACCGAACGAAAAGACATCGGCTCGTCCGTCGACATCTTCCGCGCCACCGTGCTGCTCGGGCGCCATATACAGCGGCGTTCCCAGGTACGATCCAGCGGCGGTGCGAACTCCGCGCTTGCCCGGTTCAGTCACCGGCGGCACCGACGGCGTCGTTCGACGCGCCACCTTCGCTATCCCGAAGTCGAGGATCTTCACTCGATCTTCCGTCGGACGCACCGGGTCCGGCACCAGCATCAGGTTTTCCGGCTTCAAGTCACGGTGAATGACGTGCTTTTCGTGCGCCGCTGCCAGGGCTCGCGCCGCTTGTTCACCGAGTCGCGCCGCTTCAATCGCCGTCGGACGGACGCCCGGCTCGATGTAGCGATGAAACAGCGACTTGCCTTCCAGAAACTCCATGACGATGTACAGCGACCCGTCGGGTTCCTGGCCAAACTCGAAGATCTCGACGAGACCCGGATGGCGAATGATGTTCACCGCGCGCGCTTCGTTGAGAAACCGCTTGGCGTACTCGTCGTTTTTTGCGTATTCGGCGTGCATCACCTTGACGGCGGCACGTCGACCGATGGTGTGATGCTCGGCTTCGTAGACAACGCCCATTCCGCCCTCGCCAAGCTTGCGTAGGAGCCGGAAGTTGCCAAACACGCTGCCAATCCGAGGATCGTCGCTAGACATACGAGGGTGGCGGCGTCTCACAAAAAACGCCTAACTTAGCTTAGTCTATCTTCTTCCCAACATGCAGCCTCTGTCTTTTCTGTCTGGTGTGGGTTCCCCTGCTTCGGTCCGCCCCATTGTGCTGGGTCATCGGGGCGCGTCGCACGACCACCCGGAAAACACCCTGCGCGCCTTTCGAGAAGCGATTCGTCAAGGCGCCGACGGGGTCGAGCTGGATGTCATGCTCTGTGGCTCCGGGGAAGTGGTGGTGGTTCACGATGACACGCTGGCTCGCGTCGCGGGCGAAGTGCCAGGGTCGGACCAGCCGGTGCGAAACACGCCGCTTGGTGAGCTTCGACGCTTCGACGTGGGCCAAGGTGAGCGCGTGCCAACGCTCGATGAGGTCTTTGCCTCCCTTGGTCCCGAGGTGCTGGTCAACGTCGAGCTAAAGTCCGCGACGATCCACTCGAGCCGTGACTACCTGCGTCTGCCGATCGACGATGGACTCGCCCGCGCGGTGACGGATGTGCTGGCACGGGCTGGACGACTTCGGAACGACGGAAAGACCCTGATTTCTTCGTTCGATCCGTTTCAGCTGCTGCGCTTTGCCGCTTCGTCGCCCACGCAGGTTCCGCTCGGGTTTTTGTTTGAATCGGGCCAGAGCACGCTTGTGCAGAACCTGTATCGACTGCCGCTGTGGACGCTGTCGGCGGTGCATCCTGAGTCGAAGCTGATCGACGGACCGCTGCTGCGTCAGTATCGTCGAAAAGGCCTGCGCGTGAACACCTGGACCGTCGATGATCCAGCCGAAGTGCTGGCCTTGGCTGCACATGGCGTGTCGGCAATCATCACCAATCGTCCCGGCGACGTGATCCGGCTGCTGACTCGCTAGCTGCGGACGTTTCCCTTTTTTTGCTCCGTCGGAGAACACCTGATGACCGATGAACGCACTTCTCCCAAGCTGCGTCACCTGCCCAAAGTCGATGCGGTGCTGGCCGAGCCTGCTGTGAGTGCGCTGCTTGCAGATCTGCCGCGCTGGGCCGTCGTCGATGCGATTCGGGAAGAGCTGTCGCTTGTGCGCAAGAAGCTGCTCGAAGGCGCTGATCCCGATACCGAAGGCGGCAAGCTGTCGGTGTCCAGCGTCGCGATTGCCGATCGAGCACGCGCCCTGTGTGCCTTTCCCCTGCAAGCTGTCATCAACGCAACCGGCGTCGTGCTGCACACAAACCTCGGACGCGCGCCGCTGTGTGATCGAGCCCTGCGACGCATCAGCGAGCTGGCGAGCGGCTACTGCAACCTCGAATACCAGCTAGAGACTGGCACGCGCGGCAGTCGTCAGCAGCCTCTCGCGGAGCTGCTGCACAAGCTGACGGGAGCGCCCGCGCACTTGATTGTGAACAACAACGCGGCGGCGGTTCTTTTGATGCTGTCGGGTCTGTGCAGCGGTCGCGAAGTCATCGTCTCTCGCGGCGAGCTGGTCGAGATCGGCGGCTCGTTTCGGGTTCCCGATGTGATGCGAGCCTCGGGCGCGATCCTGCAAGAAGTGGGAACCACCAATCGAACCCACCTGCGCGACTACCAGTCTGCTGTCACCGAGAAGACTGCTGCGTTTTTGAAGGTTCATCGCAGCAACTTTGCCCAGCTTGGCTTCGTCACGGAAGTCTCGCTGTCGAATTTGGCAAAGAGTGCGCATGAGCGCGGTCTGCTCTGTCTGTACGACCTGGGCTCGGGCGCGCTTGTGCCGATGGGGACAGAGCCGTCCGATCCCAGCGTCGGTGATACCGATGAAGACGAAGCGACCACGCAGCCCGAGCCAACCGTCAAGCAGGTGCTCGCCCAAGGCTGTGATCTGGTGACGCTGTCGGGTGACAAGCTCCTGGGCGGACCGCAAGCGGGCATCTTGTGTGGCAAAGCAGAGCTCATCGCCAAGCTGGCCCGGCATCCGCTGCTGCGTGCGCTGCGTCCCGACAAGCTTCAGCTCGCCGCGCTCGGTGCCACGCTGGAGCTGTATCGCGACGGTCTGTGCAGTGAGCTTCCCACCTGGCGCATGCTGCATCAGACCGAAGACACGCTGCGTGCTCGGGCCGAGCGACTTCAGCAGCTTCTGACTGTCGCAGCCGTTTCTACCGATGTCCTGCGTGTTCGTTCCGCCGTCGGAGGTGGCGCCCAGCCGCTGCACAAGCCGTGGTCGTATGCTGTCTCTCCCCAGCTTCCCCCGTGTGAGCTGCTGGCTGTCCAGTCCGCGCTGCGTCGTCACAGTCCGCCGGTGGTCGCGCGCGTGGCCCGTCAGCGCTTGCTCTGCGATGTCCGAACCATCAGCGACGCCCAGCTTCCCGATGTGGCCCGCGCGCTTCGGGCAGCCATCCGACGCTAAGCTTCGTCGCTCGCTTGCGCTAGCCGTGTGACAGATACGTTCCCGCCAGCATGCGCAGAAGCCGCGCCGCATCGAGCATCGCTCGTCCCGCCCGCGACGGATTGATGAGCAGCAGCCCCAGCCCCGACACCTTCAGCGGATGACGCACAAACGACAAGAGCAGATCCAGTCCCGCTGGCGACGCAAACAGCGGCAGACCCCAGATCGTCGGGAGCGTCTGAAGCCTGGGAAGCAGCACGCTCTCGGCCACAATCGTCAGGTCCGGCTCGACAAGTCCCGGCAGGATCAAGCAGCCATCGTCGTGAAACACCAGCGTCACTTCTTCTTGTGAGTCGCTGGCCACAAACCCAAGTCGACTACGCAGCCCCGGAAGCCGGTCTCCGTGTCGCTTCGCTGTATCGGCCAGCACGCCTTGCAGCAGCAGCGCCAGCGGACCCGAGTTCAAGCTATCGGAAAGCGTGACGGATTCCATTTGTCTCAGGCTACACTCCGCGCCATGCAATTTCCATCCTCGTCGGCAAGGTTGTTTTCTCGTCGGTCAGCGCGGTTTACGCTGCTGTGCAGCGGGCTGCTTTTGTGGAGCTGTGATGGACAATCGAGTGCTCCCATCCTGCCCGAAGAGCCCGAGCTATCCGGGTGTAGCGCAGCGCTGATCGCTCCGACGGTGCAGAGCGCGTCCAGCTCCGAAGTGGCTGGAGCCAGCGCGTGTCTGTCCGTTCACCCGAGCGAAGCCGCCAAAAACCCGATGCCGCTGCTCGCTGTGCGCAAAGGAACCGATCTTCAGCTTGATGGCTATCGCACGCTCGGTCCGGCGGTGACGCTTCAGCTTGGACAGCCGCTCGGTCAGCGCGGACTGGATCTGACGCTGCCCGTCGATCTGTCGCAGATTGCCGACAAGCTTGGACATCGCCATCGCTTGGTCGTGCTGTCGCGCTTTGGTCAGGCCAAGGCCCACGTTACGCCGGTTGAAAACATCACGATCTCGACGGCAAAAGGTGGACAGCTGCGCTTTCACCTGCCCGGACATGACATCGCGCCGCTGGGACCGGAAAAGACGCTGTCTGACGTGGCCACTTTCCAAGTCGCGATGCCAAATGACCTCGGTGCAACCACCAAGCGTCGCTTCACCTATCGCGCGGTCGCTGGCGTCTCGATGGGCGGCATTGGCGCGTCGATGTACTTCTTCCGTCATCCTGAGCGCTTCGATGCCGTCGGCGTTCTCGGGGCCGATCCCGGTCCTGACCTGACCTACAGCATGGGCTTTACCCGCGACATGTTCTTTGGCGGCTTCTGCACCGCTGCTGACGAAAAGGCTGGCAAAGGCAAGATTGGTGAGACCTGCCCCCAGGTTCGCGGACCGCTCGCCGGACAGAACGAAAACGTCGGCACGTTTGAAGCGATGCCCGTCCAGACCGGCGAAGGCATTGGCCTGACGCTGCGGCGCAAGCTGTACCTGCGCGCCAACCGCGACCTCGTTCGGGCGATTGGCAACTGGGCGATGTATAACCCCAACGATCCGTTCCTGCCGCCCGGCGTGCCCTCGTCCACCGTCATGCAGACGCCCGCCGAGGCATGCAAGACCCCGGTCGTCTTCAAAGGCAAGACCAGCGATCCCACCGGCAAGGCGTTTTACGACGGACGCTTCAATCCCGAAGGCAAGTGGAACGTCATCACCTTCTGCGACGGCGGCGAGGCCGATGGCAAGCAAGGTGTCTTCGACGGAAGCAAGCCGCAGACCGATCCGGTGCAGATTGCGCTCGCGGTCGATCTCAACGCCAACGGCAAGCGCGATGCGGGCGAGCCCGTCATCATCCAGACCAGCGAGCCGTTCCAAGATGTCGGACTCGATGGACTTCCCGACAGCAAAGAGCCCGGCTACGACCCCGTCCGCAACCCCGATCCCGCCGGTGACAACTATCACTATCTGAAAAACCCGAGCGGCAGCGAAGGCAACTTCCGCTACGACCAGGGCGAACCCTACGAAGACAGCGGGCTCGACGGAGTCAAAGGCCAAGGCTGCGAAGTCGATGGCGGCATGACCGGCTGCTTCGATCACGGCGAAGGCAACGGACGCTTTGACGAAAACCCCGGCCTGACCAAGTGGAAGGCCCACGATCCGCACACGCTCGGCGAAAAGATGCCGCTGGCCGACCTGGCGCAAAAGGACATCTATTACGACGCTGGCATTCGCGACTTTTTCAACGCGCATGTCTCGACGAGCTTCCTCTACGGCATGCTCGCCTCGCGCGGACTGTCCACCCAGCTGTTTGGCGGCTTCCCGGCGCTCACCGGCAAGTCACCGACCGAAGAGTCGTCGTTTTCCGCCAGCGAAGTCGAGATGTCCAAGCTTGGACGACGGCTGTTTGTGCGCTACGGCAACCCCGAGATCTCCGAGCAGCGCGCCGCCGAGACCGGCGATGGTCGCCACGCCGGAGCCGTCACCCAGGTCGTTCACCGCGCCATCACGCTGTTCAAGTTCCTGCTCACCCGCTGGCCTGACGCCGACAAGTCGATTCAGCCTTCCGACGATCCGCGCCTGGTGCCCAAGGATCTGTCGATCAAGCTCAAGACCGGGCGCGTCACGCCGTTTAGCATGATCCTGCCGCCGGGCTACTTCGAGCCGCAGAACCAAAACGTCCGCTATCCCGTCATCTACTTCGGCCACGGCTACGGCATGGACCCGACCGATCTTGGCAAGAGCATCGGCAGCCTGATCCACAGCTTTATGTCCGATCCCGATGAAAAGCAGCGCCTGCCCAAGGCCATCTTGGTCTTCATCGATGGCGTCTGTCGTCCCGGTGGAGAAGTTCCCACCCAGCCGCTGCCCGGTGAAGGCGACCTGTGCGAAGAAGGCACCTTCTACACCGACCATCCACAGGGCGCATTCCAGGGCGACTCGATGCTTGAGCAGCTGGATGAGCACCTGCGCAACAACTACCGCACGCGCGAGCCTGAAGAACAGACCGTGCCGCTGTAGCCGCTAGAAGGGGGGGAACGTCCTGTCCCCAAAAGGTGCTCGATCGACGAGCGCCTGTCACCACAAGGAGAACCCAGATGAGGAAGATGATGAGAAAGAGTGCTCTTCTGTCCGGCGCAGCGTTTGCCATGACGCTGCTCATTTCGGGTGCGGCATTTGCAGACGGCCACGATGAAGACCGCAAGGAACCAAGCGATGAGTACGCGCCCGACTGGGCCGATCCAAGCTACGCCGCCAAGCTGTCGCAAGCGCAGGCGGCGTCTCTGATTCGTGCGGCAGGCATCTCGGTGTCTTCGAGCGGCGGCTGCACCAACCGCAACAACTCCACCTGCACCTCGTTTGAGCAGATCAACGACACCACCATCAACGGCATCATCACCCTCAAGCGCGCGAGCGGCTGCGCCCTGACCATCACCGGCGGCACCGAGACCGGCCACTCCTCGGGAACCTACAGCCACTGGAACGGCTACAAGGTCGATATCTCGTTTTCGACCTGCATCGGCAACTACATCGTCAACAACTTCACCTACCAGGGCAAGCGCGGCGACGGAGCCCCGCTCTACAAGTCGGCGGCTGGCAACCTCTACGCCAAAGAGTCCACCCACTGGGACATCACCTACTTCTAGCCCCGACGGACCCACCCACGGCCTTCACGCGAAGGCCCGTTCTGCGCTCCCCATAACTGTGTCACGCTCTGCCTACGGCGGTCGCGCCTCGTCTATCCCCTTACTGCCGCGATCGTCGTCTTACCGCTTATGTCAAACACTCGCTTCTCGGTCCCCGGCGACCGATCGTTTCTGCGTGCCGATCTGGTCTATGAGCGCCCCGGGCTCATCGGACAAGGACTGTTCGCCCGCACGGACATCCCCCAAGGCGTCGTCATTGGCTGCCTGACCCCAGGACGGCCCGTGGCCTTGCCCATCGATGCGAGCGGCCAGGTCGATTACGGCCCGTGGGCTTCTGCCCAGACCATTGATCTGGCGCTGACGCCCGACGCCCTCTACTGCCTGGTCAAAGACTTCGGCGAGCGCGGTCCCCACGGCGCCGACCTCATCAACCACAGCTGCACCCCCAACTGCGAGGTCGAAGCCCGGCTCCTGGTCCGCACCGCCCGCGCCATCGCCGCGCACGAAGAGCTGTTTGTCGACTACCTCGCCTCCCAGCTCACCATCTACAAAGAGGGCATTCCCTGCCTGTGCCGCCCGCGCTGTCCGACCGTGATCTAGCTGTCTTTTTTGTGGCGGTGGTGGCGACGCTTCGACTTTTTCGGGGACTCTTCGCTTGGCGCTTCATCGCTTGCGGCCTTGTCCGCTTCCCCGCTTGCTTTGTCCCCGTCCGCTGTACCGCTGGCCGCTGGCCTACTGGCTTCGTCTTTGGCCGCATCTTTGGCCGCGTCTGCTGGACCGGGTAGGGCAGGGGACTTCGCTGCCGCTGCGGCTTCCGCTTTCACCGGGGCCGCCACCTGTGCAGGCGTCACCACTGGCGTCGGCGTCATGTTGCGACTGAGCAGCCACACCACGCCCGCACCGATGCACAGACACGCCGCGCTTACCCCACCCAGCACCGCCAAGCTCGGCATCCCGCTGTCTGCCGCCGCTTCTTCCTTGGGCGCATGCTCGGTGATCCGCTGCTCAATCGTCTTGCCTGCCAGCCGCTCTTTGGCCCGCGCCTGGTACTCCAGAAGCGGAAACAGCTCCACCTCTGCCGCGCCCGTCCGCTCACCCGATGGAGAATACTCAAACGGATCATCCACATCCTTCACCAGCCGCCACAGGTAGCTGTAGATGAGCGACACGAAGCTGATGATGATGTACTTGCCCAGGCTGCCAAACTCCGCCTTGTACTGCGCAATCACCAGCAGCGTCAGCACCGACAGCACCAGGAAGTCGAGCAGCGCATAGCCCGACGCCAAAAACCCCGTCCGCGAGATCACCCCAATCCGCGTCATCGTCCGCCGCAGGTTGTGGATCTCCGTCATCATTCGCACCGCTGGCAGTCCCGCGTTCAGCTTGTCGAACTCTTTGACCAGCCCATTGAGCTTTTCGATCACCGCAAAGCCTTGCTCCGGGCTTCGCTTGCGCAGCAGCCAGCTCACCATTTCATCGGTGACTTCCATCACCAGCTCTTTCATCGACCGCTCATTGACCGCTGGCCGATTGCCGCAGACCCAGCTCACCGTCTCTTCCATCGTTTCCAGACACGTCGCCAGCTCTGCCGGTATCTTTTCGCTTTCTTTGTAGTCTTGCAGCGTTCCCGACAGCATCAGGCCAATCAGGAACACACCGCCGGTCAGCACCGGAGACAGCGCCGAAAAGTCCATCACACCGGCGTAGCTGTTCATATACGTCTTGGAAAAGTGCTCCAAGATGTAGCGAATCAGCACAGCGCCGAGTGGAATCGGCAGGGTCGTTACCATCAACTTCCACTTCAGCAAGCTCATGTTGGTTACTGCCGCCGTGCCTTACTTTGACTTCGACTTCTTGACCTTGGGCTTCTGCGGATTCGCCCAGTTGCCGCCCCACTTTTCGTACAGCGAGTCCGCAAAGCTCTGCCACTCGGCATGCGTGCGCGGCCCTGGGAAGGGCAGGGGAGGAATCGGCGCCTCGCCCGTCTTGATCACGTCAATCCGGTTGTCGTTGGTCACTTGCCCAATCTGAAAGATCTTCCAGGTGTGCTGGTTCGACGGGTCCACCCGCAGCCGCACGTTCCCCAGCAAGAACTCTTGTCCGCGCAGCGCCAGCCGCACCCGGTTCACTTCTTCGCTGCCCGCCTTCGCCACCGCCGCCGCCCACAGCAGCACCCCGTAGTAGGCCGACTCCATCATCTCGCTCACCGGACGGTGCGCCCCGTACTTGCGCTGAAACCGCGCCGCAAACGGCTCTTCCTTCGAGTCCGCCACCGTTTGAAACCGCGTCCGCGCCACGTAGTGCCCCGCCAGCACCGGCTCCGACAGCTGCGCCAGCTCGTTTTCACCCAGCGTAAACGACAGCACCGGCAGCGTCCGCGCCGTGATGTCTTCCTCGATGAGCGTCCGAAAGAACGACAGCACCGAGTCCCCCACCAGCGTGTTGATGATCATGTCCGGGTGCGCTTTTTCGATCTTCTTGACCACCGCGCCAAAGCTCGACTCGCCCACCACCGCGTAGTGCGTGCCGACCACTTCCCCGCCCAGCGTCTTGATCTGGTCTTCCAAGATGGCGTTGATCGTGTGCGCCCGCAGCCCGTCCGTTCCGATGAGATAGAACTTCTTCGCGTTGAGCGTATCGGTCGCCCACTGAATCGCTGGCACCGCCAGCTGGTTCGGCGTCGCGCCCGTGTAGACCAGGCTCTGCGACTCTTCGATCCCTTCGTACTGCGCCGGATAGAACAGCAGCTGGTCCGCTTTTTCGAAGAACGGGCGAATCGTCTTGCGACCCGCCGACCCGAACCCGCCGAACACCACCGCCACTTTGTCCACTTGCAGCAGCTTTTCCGCCCCGCGCGTAAACGCTGAGTCCGCCGAGATCTCCGACTTGCCGTCCACCACCACCGGCACCACTTGTCGCCCGAGCACGCCGCCTTTCGCATTGATCTCGTCAATCGCCAGCAGCGACGCATCCGCCAGCGGGTGTTCGCTCACCGCCAGCGCTCCCGACAGCGAGTGCAGCACGCCCACTTTGATCGGCGGACCACTGGGGATCGCTGCGGTCGCGGTGCCTTCGCTTGTGCGGTTCGCCGGTTTTTTCGTCTGCCGATTGCGCAGTCCAAACAGCGCTCCGCCGCCTCCGACCACCGCCAGCGCGGCCAG
>ERZ724519.463-NODE-463-length-17344-cov-5.521430_pt1 | contig 17344 bp, 15 predicted proteins | sample MGYA00376052_ERZ724519 | MGnify/ENA primary metagenome ERZ724519 (study PRJEB28724, sample SAMN07190883) | activated sludge metagenome | isolation source: activated sludge of sewage treatment plant in Hong Hong | place: Hong Kong | collected 2016-03-17 ... | reverse complement strand
TGGCTTGCTCGCCATTTTCATCATCTTCGACCAAAAGGACGTTCTCTGGCTTGAGCGTAGGAGGCGGACGCTTCGTCGAAGGGCGCGCGCTGTTTCGATCGATACGGAAGTGGTTGGGAAGAGGAAGTCAGTCGGAGTTTCCCCACAGCAGCATCACACACGGCGTCATTCCGATGGCCTGTCCCAGCTGAAGGAGCGCGTCCTTGTGCGATTCCGAAAACGTACCGCAGGTAAAGAAGTCACAGCGATCAAAGGAGCAGTCGATGTAGCGTCGGCTTGGCTCGTCTCTGTGGCACACGGCGAAGATCTCGCGATCTTGTAGCGTAGAAAAGGTCGTCGCGGGCGCACCGACCAGCAGCGCTTCGGTTCCATACGCAAGACCCTCTTGGGGAAAGACGGTGTGAAGCTGTGCGAAGAGGGCCGCGAGCGCTTCATCCGTGAGCTGTTCTTCCAGGGTGTCTGCATGCGCGGAAAAGAGATCGCTCAGGATCTTCTGCGTGTGCGGATCAGTAGGAAGACGGACTGCGTAGCCGAGCAGCGTGGTCTGCATACAGCGAGAGCCTCCGAACTGGTGCACAAACCAGGTCAGCCCTGGAGGTCTACGCACTTGCTGCGTGCGTAACAAGTCGGTCAAACGCAGACGTACTTCCTCTGCGCTTATCCGAAAGCCACAGATCAGAAAAGGGAAGGGCGGATCGCGTCCGATTCCCAAGTCGATGTGAAGCGGGTCGGAATCGACATCATCGGAATCTGTCCGGTCATCTGCTGGAATCTTGTTCATGGTGAGCCTGCGCGTACGGAGCCTATCCGAAAGCGGTCACTTGTCTCGCTGCAATCGAACAGCGTGTCGAAACGTCTGAACAGGAACTTGAATGGGAGCCCAGTCCGCAGTGGGTCGCCGCGCTGGAATCGGAGTCTCTGTTTGGATCGGAACGACGCTTGCAAGTTGAGCGAGGACAGAGAGGTTCACCATGACTCCGTTTGAGCGACCCGCAACCACACGCGAACAGAGTGCTTCCCACAGCGCAGCGTCCGAAGATCGAGGCGCGCAGCCCAGTGCTCCGCAAGCGCCCGCCCATGCGCCCGCGAGCGTCGCGATGCGCCCAGACAAAAGAGCGGCGGCCAGCGAGGAGAGCTTGATGAGCGTCTTTGGCTATATGTGCGACGGTCCTGGCCCACGCCCAGCGGGTGCCCACCCTGCGCAGGCCGGGGATGCGCGACGGCCTGATGATTTGTAAGCCATATCGCGTAGTTATGGCACGGCACATGCTGACGATTCCTTGGACGGTCGCGTGGCGCGAAGTTCTGAAGGAGATCCGCCCACTTACATCACGCAGCGTAGACAAGCTGAAAGTCCAAGTTTGAAGCGCTGGTTTGAGATCAAAACTGCTGAGTCATGGAGACAGTGTGCGATGCCGGTACCGAGTGGCGCAGATATGGCACTGATGGCCAAACAGCGATTTGCGCAAGAGAACATCCGCTTGCCCGAAGGCTTTGATCGGTTCTTTCCACGCGATGTGGTGAAAAAGCGGCAGTTTACCGATGCGTTTGCGCCACAAGACCGCAATACGCTCCCGCTCGTCTCTCCGCCGGATCTGCTGTTTGATCGATTCATTCCACTGCGCGCATTTGCAGAACAGCAAGCGACGATGTGCCGTGGATATGCAGACTTTATCGATCAGATCTGTATGGCAATTGGCGTCGCGTGGGAAACCTGGCAGCAGTCCGTCAAGCTCACCGGAGTTACGTATACAGCGGGCGTAGGACTTGGTGGACAGATCGTGGGTCCGCCGTTTGCTCCGACGATCATTTCATTGGGTCCAAAGGCGCCTTGGACTGCGATCATTGCTTCTGCAATTACTGCGATGTGGACGCAGTTTGAGCAGTCGCTGCGACTGGCTGGTGCGCCGCTCTTTATTGGAAACCTTAGCATTCCCATTCCGCCAGGTGGCGATGCGATGCCGGGGATTCCAGGTCCGAATGGTTTATTGCCATTTAAGGTTGCCTTTCCGACCGCTGCGCCGATGGTAAAAGAGTCTTTGGTTTCGCTGATGTGTGGAATGCCCGTTCCCACGCCAAATGAGGGAGCCGCTTCGTCCCTGGGTCCACACAGTCAAGTGGTGTATGAGTCGATTGCAACGGCATTTGTTGATTCATTCAATCAGTGGACAGCCGCTACGATGGTTGATAGCACGGGGTTTCTTCTGGTGTTTATCAATCCGTCTCCGGTTCCCATTCCACGCATGGCTGGTGTTTGTCCGACAACGGTATCGCCGTTTTTGATCACGCCGAAGCTGCCACCTGCTGTGTATGTGCCGCAGCCTTGGCAGATTCAGCCGATGGCAACTCCGTAACCTCAATAAAGACAGAGACGACCATGCCACCAGCTGCAACGCTTTCGACAATTGCCAAGTCAGATCATATTCATATTGAGAAGCTCTGTCCGCTGTGCATTTTGCTGCCAATCGTCGTTCACACACTTCATGTGGTGCTGGGGCCAGTTGTCTCTGGTTCTAACAATGTATTTATCAATGGCAAGCCAGCAGCGCGTGTGATGGACCTGGGCGTTGCGGTTCCCTGTTGCAGTAGCAATACCTATGCGATCGTCAAGGGCAGCTCGACGGTGTTTATTAACAATCAGCCGGCAGCACGCATTGGCGATATGACGCTTCATTGTGGCATCTATCCTGGGCAGCTGATCACCAATGGATCGCCGAATGTCTTCATTGGTGATAGCAGCAACATGGGATTTGGATTTCCAGGGATCGCTGCGCGCAGTGACATACCAGAGCACGCCGGTCCACATGAACCGAGCAAGGCGGACACTGTCAATCAGTCTAGTGGGGCAGTGGATCAGCCGACCGAGCCGTCCGACCCGCAGGTTGCGAAGTGGCGCTTGATGTTCAGTGATGGCCAAGTGGTGCAGGGCGCGGTATCAGACTTTCAAGGTGCGGCGGGGCGCAAATCCAGTCATCGCTCGGAAGAAGGGATGCATCAGATTGAACATCTCGAAGCGCGCTCTTCTTATAGTGTCGATGTCAAAGGCACAAAATCACTGCGCGGGAAAGTGGTTGATGCAGACAATCAACCGATTGCGGGCGCAGCGGTCCATGTTCATCGCGCGTATGGCGATGACCAGGAGTTCTCTGTCGGACCGGATGGATCGTTTGTTCTCGAAGGGCTGATCAAAGACGAGCCATGCATTGTGACCGTGAAGAAAGGCAAGCACGCCATCGGTCGCTTTGTCGATGAAGAAGGCAAGTCGGTATCTGCCACAGAGCTATGGATTCATCTGGCAGATGGCACTTCGCAGTCCCTAACGGCAGATGGAAATGGCAAGTTCGAGCACAAACATCCGCTCACCGGAGAAGGCTTTGCGATAGAAGTGGTCAAGTTCCCTGCGCATGCCAAGGGGAAGTTCGTCGATGAATCGGGACGGCCCATTGGGTTTGCCGACATCTTGATTCGGCGGCATGACGGCAGCGTGATCCATGCCAGCACGGATGCTGCGGGTGGCTTTGATGTCGACGGGCTGCTCCCCGGTGAGCACTATTCTGTCGAGCTGATCAAGGCCAAGTAGTCTGAGCGCTGCAAAGCAGATGGACAGGGTGGCGAGTTCTTTTGCTTGAACTGGAATGAGGGAATCATGGCTGAAATGAAGAAAGAAGTTCGCGCAATCGGTCAGCGAATCAGTGGTCTACAGGCTGGTGAGACGTATACGTTTGTATTGAAGCGTCCCAAGCCGCTGGCTGATCTCACCAATGCTCGGCGCTGTATCAAGCTGACGACTGGATATCTGGAAACCAGCAAGATGATTATGGAAGAGCTTGAGCAGACACATCAGCGTATCAATCTTGGTGATCTGCCCAGTGCGCAAGCTTCATTTCAGAAGGCCAAACAGATGAAAGAGCGAATTGGCATCATCTTGGGCGATGCACATGGACCTGAAGAAGATGCCAAAGAAGATGCAACGGACTCACCTGGAGACACCAAGAGCGCATACGATCTGGGCGCAAAGGCCGCTTCATTGTCGATTCAACATGCGGAATGGATTGCAAAAGGACTGGATGAAGCCATGCGCGCAGTCGGGGCATTTGTCGAAGAAGCCGCAAATCGAGCCACTGGACAGTAAAGGCAGGATGAACAGCTGATGGAAACGACACAGACGACTTCAGAGCTTTCCGCTGTCCGCAGTGAGCTGGGGGCAATCTCTTCAGGAACATTGGTAGAGCTGCGAAAGCTGATAACCACTGGAATGGGCTCTATTGACGGCCTTGGTGGCTCACTGGAGCAGTGTGAACGCAATGATCTTGGTGCAGCCAAGTCCAAGGTCGCGCAGCTTGAGACCGAGCTAACGCGGCAAGAAGAGCAGTTCAACAAAGTCCTGACGAAGTCACAGAAGACAATTGAAAAGGCTGCTGCGGCTGGTGCGATGAATGCGACCAGTCGTGTCCAAAAAGCCGCTGGGGAGATTCAGTCTGCCATATCTGAATACAAAGATGTCATTGCCAACGGAATTGAGAAGATTCGCAAAGCTGTGGAAGAAGCCGTTGGTCCAGTGATCGAAAAGATCAAGCAGTTCATGGCTGGTCTGATTCAGCGACTGAAAGATCTGTGGGAACGAGCCAAGCAAAGTCTTAGTGAAATTCAGAAGCAAGTGGAGCGAATTTTTGGTGATGTTCTGCTCTGTGTTCAGACCTTGATTTCCAATGGAATGACAGCCTTTCAGCAGGGGAAGCTTGCCTTTGATTCGGCCAAAGCTGCCGCGCTGGCGCTGAAGAACAAAGAGTGGGACAAAGCGAAGCAGAAAGCCAATGAAGCCAAGAACGCTGGTGAAGCAGCCTACAAAGCAGGAGAGAAATGCTATCAGGCTGTTCAGAAGCTGATCAAAGAGCTGCCAATCAGCTTGGATTCCCTGCTAAGCAGCATCAAATCGCATATTAAGTCGGCGCAAGATGCAGCGGCTGAGGCAATCGAAGCAACCAAGAGCGATGGTCTGGCTGTCTGCGAACAAGTCAAAAAGAGCGCCATTCAGCTTCGCACGACTGTGGAATCAGAGTGTACGAATTTTAAGCACAAGACCAAGCAGACGGCTGAGCGCCTTCGCTCGATTGTGGTCGAGGCGGTGAGTGACATCGAGCGTCAGGCGATTGCCGATGCGCAGCAGCTGCTGACGGAGCTGGAGTCGAGTGGGGAAGCGCTGCTGTCGACGCTCCAGCGGTCGGTGCAGAAGCTGGGGACGGCGGCGCATGAGAGTGGCGTCTCTGGGAAAAAGAAAGAGGAGCTGGAGCCGCATGTCGCGGAGTCGGCGTCTCACAATGAGGAAGCGCAGAAGAAAGTCGCGCAGGTGCAAGAGATTGAAGGAAAGCTCTGGTCTTTGAACTGGCAAGGACTTGGTAGCATTGGCCAAGAGCTTCAGAAGGTTGCATCTGATTTGGTTGAGTCTGGTCGCCAGATTGTGAATCAAGCAGCGGAGCTGGCCGGGGAAGTGAAGCAGGCCATCGCGGATTTGAAAGAAGAGATTGGACAAGAGCTAGAGCAGCGTGTTGCCCAGTGGAAGGAAGTCGGGGCGGCGGCGGAGTCTGCCTATGAAGATCTGAAGAAGGGTCTGGAGACGCAGATCTCAGATCTGAAAAAAGAAGCGGAGCAAACGGTCAAAGACATTGAAGAAGGTCTGGAGACACTGAAGAAGTCCTTTGATGAGTTTGTCGATGCAGGATCCCAGGCAATCAGCAAGCTGAAGAATCTTGACATCAGCGGTGCGATGACGCTGATCGACAAAGGAACAAAGCTGTTTGAGACTGGGAAATCGTTTTATGATAAGATGAAAGCACACTACGAAAAGCTCAAAGGACAAGTGCTGGCGCTCAAAGACACGGTGGAGCGCTTTATTCATCAAGCCGATGGGGTGATCAAGCAGGCTGGGCAGGCGGTTGACGATACGCTGGACAGCGCAAAGCATGTGTGTGATTCCATCCGAGATAAAAGTCAGCAGCTGATGCAGAGCGCGGGCCAGAAGCTGGAGGAAGCGAAGAAGTCGATGGCGCAGGCGCAGAAGAGTGCGGCTTCGGTGGCGGGCATTGCGCGTCATGCGGGGGACGAGGTGAAGCAGGGGTGCGAGGCGGCGGGAAAGTCGGTGCAGGCGGCGGCGGGGGCGGGGCTTGCGGCGCTCCAGTCGGGGATGGGCGTCAAGGATGCGGCGCTGGCGGCGGCGGGATCGGTCGATGAAGCGGTGCGAAAGGGAGTCCTTTCGCTGTGTGATGAGGCGAGCAAAGCGGTGGACGGAGCCAAGCAGGCGGTGAAGCAAGCGGCAGATGCGGCCAAGCAGGTGGCCAGTGGGAATGCAGGGGGGGCGATGTCGGCGGCGCAGGATGCAGAGCAGAAGGCAGCGACGGCTCGTCAGGATGCGCAGAAGACCCACGATCAGAGTGGCGCGGTGGCGGCAGAGGCGAAGCAAGCACACGCAGACAGCACCAACCTAGAGGCCGTGCGTAACAAGGAAGCGGCGAAGGCCAAGTCATCGGATGCGCCTTCGGGAGTGAGCGCGAAAGCGAGTGGCAGCGGGGCTGACAGCGGGGCTGGGAAGTCGGCGGGTTCTGCGCCGGGAATGCCAGATGTCGGAGCGGAAAAGGGAGCGGAAAAGGGAGCGGAAAAGGGAGCGGAAAAGGGGTCCGAAGGGGCCGCTGCGGAGTCGAAAGAGGACAAGCCTCAAGCGGCAGCGTCTCCTGCGGCTGCGGGGGCAGCGTCTCCGCCTGCGGGAGCGGCTTCCGCTGCGGGAGCGACCGCACCGGGCACACAGCCAGCGGTGGACAGAAAGCCGCCAGAGGTCCCGAGCGCAGCTCCAGCAGACGTTCCCGCGCTGAGCACAGCAAAAGGAGTCGCTGCGGTGGCAGCTCATGTCGGTCAGAGTACCCAGTCTGCCAAGGGTCTGTTCGATCAGATCAAGGATCTGGCGGCAAGCGTCTCTACAGCGGGCGGCGCCAAGGGGGGACAGAGTCCCAAAGGGGCTGCGGAAGGATCGGGAGAAGCCCCCGATCAGGGCGTCAGCGCGAAGCAGTAGATGCCGCCGTAGCCGCCTCCTGAACCGACGGTGGTGGAGTTTGCCATGGGCGGTCCGGTTTCGATCAAGTTCACACCCGGAGCGCAGCCGGACTCATTCAAGGACGACATCCAGTTTGCGGAGCTTCCCGAGGTTCCGCGCGGCCAGGAGTGTCCGACTCTGGGCTGTCCTTCCGTGGTCTTGTCACCCGCGTTTGCGGTCCAGTCTTTACAGGTTGCGGAGCTACCATACAGCTTTCCATCCGAGCCAGTTCCCGTCAGAAAGTCATGGTTATCGACCTGTCCTTGGGTGAGATCAGGCTGGTGATTGGGAACGCCGTCTTCGTTGGGAAAGTCGTTGACGATGGCGGGATTTCCACCAAGGGGACGATCATGCAACAGATCCGCTTTGGAGGCACAAAGGAGTCTTCCCAGTCTATCGTACCAAGGCCCCGTTCCGATGCGATCGATCGCGTTGACTTGCTTGCCGTCTTCGCCAGCTGTAGCGCTTAGGAATGCGCGCCAGGTCTTCTGTCCGGCTCCCGGCATGCTGCGCTCTGCGATGGTTGCACAGATCTTGTCTGCGCCGCGCAGTCCGGCTCCGGTCTCGCCAAAGCGGAGATCTCCACCGAAACCGACCTGGCTCTTGGACAGATCCTGCATGGCTTTGAGGCTGGTGACAAAGAAGCTAAAGTTTGTAACAGCTGCTGCGCCATCGGAGGTTGCAGCGCCTTGATCGCCAGCGGAACCGGCATCCGAAAGACTGCCTGTTTCCGTCGCAGAGCAGCCTAGTTGTAGCGACAGCACACATCCAATCAGCGCAGAGGGAAGGCTTCGTTGCGTGCGCATGGTGCGACTCCTATTTGCAGGTCAGATCAGACTGACAAGTGGTTCCGCCCAGACAGTCCGCATTGCTGTTGCATGAGGTGACACCCGGAACGGTGACGTACTGTTCCAGCGAAGACTGCACCACCAGATCGACGCGTCCGGGGGCGATCAGCGCAGATCCAACGGGGGCCTTGCGGGTCACAATGATCGATGGGAATCCAGCAGTTCCAAGGTTGACAAGCTCTGTCACCAGCGACGAAGCGATCGTGAGAGAGCCGGTGTCATCGCTGGTGCACTCGATCATTCCTTTTGTGCCACCGTGATGGCTGATGTCGAGCTTGATGTAGATCTTGGAGCCCACACTTTGCGTGGGCGAGCTCCAGGTGACGCGCAGATCCTGACCCGTGGCCACTTGTAGATTCTGGCTGGTGATCTGAAGCGGACTGATTCCCACGGTCTGAAGGGAAAAGGGCGCATAGACGCCGCCTGCAGCACTGACAGAGATCGCGGCACCTTCGGAAAACGCAGGGTAGGGAAGCGATACGCCCGCTGGGGGTTGATAGTTTCCAGAGACCGGATCCATGGAAAAGGAAGTGGCTCCAGCTGTGGTCTTCACCCCAGATACAGAGACCGTTCCGACCGACTTGGCCGATGGATACGCTTTGCAGGTGTTTTCCGCTACGCAGACTGCGCTGCCTCCGCATGGGGTATTGCAAAATGGAACAGAGGGCTTAGACAGGACACACAGACCCGCGCGCTGGCTCTCTGTCCAGATCAGCTGAGAAGGTGTCGCACCGTCGGTTACTTTGCCAATCACAGCGGTGTATCCAGCGACTCCGGTTGCGGAATCAGGGGCCACCAGGCTGACCTGAAACGTACCAACCAGCGTGTTTGGATCACCGACCGAAGTGTCCATGGGCGTGCTGGATGCGGAGTCCGAGCAAGCCGAAGTCAGAAGAAGCAGCGCGCCACAGAGCAGATGCGGAATCGACTTGGTGTACATGGGAGACTCCTTCCAATTGCTAGTTGCCACGACCGGGATTGGAGCGTGCTTGCTTGATGTAGAGCTTGGCGGTATCGGCGGAGTCACCGTCGAACTTGAACTCGACATCCATGGCGTACCAGCCGTTGTTGCCAGCTGCCGGACCGTACGCAGAAGAAAAGCGCTGATGAATCAGGGACAGGGCTTTGCCAAGCTCGTAGGTCTGTGCGCGGGTCAGTACAGTGGCTCCTGACTCGACGATGTTTGAGTGAGAGATGTACGAGATCGGCTGTCCGGGCTGATCAAACTGATAGATGAACTCATCACTGGTGACGCCAGCGGGAGGATGCACAACCTCTGCATCACCACCGGCTTGCACGTTGATGTAAAAGCCGGGCTGAAGTCCGCTGGCATCGTACGGATTGGCGGTCAGCGCGACGCCGTTTGCTTCCTCTGTCGGGAAGTTTTCATGCACGAGCAGCGCCATCACCACCGACTTGTGATCGATGCTGTAGTAGGTCCGTTCCTCAAAGGTGCGAAACAGGAAGGTGCTGGCCCAGGTCTCGCGAATGGCGCTGAGCATGCTGCTCCAGCTTGCGGCCTTTCCGGTGTGTGATTCATAGCAGCCCGCACAAGGGAATCCGTCCAGATCTTCGCTGTTGGTGCTGCTGCGATAGCGAATGTTGACACCTGGATACTCTGCATCCAGCTTGGCTTTGAGCAGGGCTTGAAACGTCGCATCGATCGGCGCAGCTTCGATCGCTGCGCGGAAGGCCGCCAGCTTGGTGTCACGCACGGCAGGACTGCTTTGAAACGTACTGTCTGCCATCAGCGCATCAAGCTGCGCAAACAGACCGTTTTGCTGCATGAACTGGTAGTAGTAGTACGCAGGAATTCCGAACGCTTTGCGAAGCGGAATGCCGGATGTCTGGGCCAAGATCGAGTAGTGTGCAGTCTTGCCTCCGAACGCCAGCACCGCAGCCTTGAGCGCGTCGCGCAGCGTGCCCGTTCCTTGGACCGCAATCTGTTCTGCGTTCAGCAGATCTTTTACCGCCAGGTTGGCCGCAGGAAGCACCACGGGAGTCGGCTTGTGCGCTTCCCACCAAGCATCTGCTTCGCTCTGGGACACCTCTGTCACGGTCCAGGTGAGCGCCGTCACTTCCAGCTTCACCCACTTGTCTTTGAGCGAAAGGAGCTGTTCATTGGTGGTCGCATGACGCAGTCCCATGTTGGGATTGTGGCGATTTTGCGACAGCACATTGACGTGTGACAGCGGGGTCTGGAACTCCTCTGTGATGATTCCTTGCACAACAGAGATGTCGTTGGGAACGTGATCCAGCACGACGATCTCGCGATAGCCCAGATAGGTGGTGGCCAGATCCGCAGCACTGACAAAGTGAAGGCGTCCGACGGCGGTTCCCAGGTTTAGCGGCTGATAATCGATGCCTGCGTAGAGCTGATCCGTTGTGATGATCGGAACGCTGGATGGCAGCTTCGCAGCTTCAACCGCAACGGAATCAGAGGTTGGATGAAAGTAGAGACTCGGACCAAAGTAGGCCGACTTTCGGACCTTCTGATACAGCGTAGTGATCATCTCTGCACTGGCGGTGTCGTAGCCAGAGATCTCCAGCGCCCAGACTTTGGGACCAGAATAGTACGTCACTGCACCCAGCACGAAGCGTCGATCAGGGGTGAAGTACTCGGTGCGATTGAACTCGGCCAGCGACGTGACCAGCGGCTTGCCATTTCCAGACAGATGCGTGGACGCAAACTCATAGTGAATCTGGTACTTCTTGCTGTTTTGAAAGTAGAGCGCTTGGTTGTCCATCAGATCGAGTCGAGGATGACCTTTCCGGACTGCGCACCGGGTAAGCTGGTGTCTAGGGGATCGGATGCCAGCGTCAGAAAATCAGACTGACAGGTGATGGTCGAAAGGGAGTCTGGAACCACGCCAGCTTCGATCTGACAGGCTCCTTCCTGAACCTGATCATCGCTCTGCGAACAAGCGAAAATGAGCGAGCACAGCGCAGCGAGACAGAGAGTTGCCAGGCGCATGGGACACTCCTTCCTTAGATGTTGCGAGCACTGCGCGTTGGCGTAAGCGCGATGAACAACCCAGTTCCGTCCGGCAGTCTTCCATAGGATTTTTCCGACGGAGCAGTGACCGCATTCCAGCTTGCAGAGCTGATCGTGGCGCCACTTGGATCCAGCAGATAGAACTCATCCTGGCTGCCCAGCTTGAACGGCAAGTGAACGCGATCGCTTGCGCCACCATCCGGTGCATCATCGCAGTACAGGATCAGATATCCACCCGCAGGAATCGTGGCTTGTGCGGGCAGCGTGAAGAACGTCTTGTCATCTCGAACGCGATAGCCACTCAGGTTCACCGCGCTCTGTCCCAGGTTCTTTAGCTCGACCCAGTCGGGATCGGTCAGCGTATCGGTTCCGTGCGGATACAGCTCGTTTATCACCACCGATTGTGCAGAGACGCTCAGATCTTCACTTCCTGCATCTGGCGTGCTCGCATCGCCTTCGGAACAACCGACGGTAAACAGCAGCGTGATCGTAGGAATCAGCCAGTTGCGGAGGCTCTGTCTGTTCCTGTTCTTCTCTACGATCTGTCCGGCAAACGTCTCTGTGACTGACGACATGAGTCCTCCCTATGCGGCTCCGCCTATGCAGAGCCGTGGCGCAGCACATCTTGTTGGCTGTGATGGTTAGAGAGGTGATCGCAGGACGCGATTGCATCAAATTGTCACAATTGCGGGGACAGACTTCGTCGCGCCGCGTCCTGAGTCCTTTCGGATACTTGGCCCCAAGGAGCGGACTTTTGATCAGGTGTGAACAGGAAGTGGAAGCAGCGGAGACAAGCGCCTGGGTAAGACACAGTCCGATCAGGTGTCTTCCTGAGATCGCCAGGCTGGGAATCATGCTGCGCGTGCAGTCCGCGCGTGTGCAGCGTCTGTTACGGAAGCGCTTTGAGGATCGCAGCAATCATCGCTTGTGGACGATAACGAAGCGCACTAGGCGTCAGTCCCATTCGCACCACCACCAGCTGTTTGGACGGCATCACAGCGACGGTCTGTCCATCATGTCCGGCCAGCCAAAAGGTGTCACTTGGGAGCCCGTTTTCGGCATCGGGATTCTTGGTGGGATCGTCATCACGGCCTGGACCGACACGCCAGATCTGACCGCGACCGTACTGACCTTTGGACAGCTCGGTGGCTGTGGTGATGTGCTGTACATAGCCAGCAGGAAGGATGCGCTGTCCGTTCCAGACTCCGTCTTGCAACAGGAACTGACCAAAGCGCGCCCAGTCTTGCGCGGTGGCATACAGATAGCTCGATCCAACCAGCGTGCCGCGCGCATCCGCTTCCAGGACTGCGCTGCTCATGCCAAGGGGCGCAAACAGTCGCTGCTGAGGAAACGCAAGCGAGCCACTGCCCACGGACTGTTGCCACAGCTGTGACAAAAAGACCGTGGTTCCGCTGGAATAGTTCCACACCGTCCTCGGTGGATGCGCAACAGGTCGCGCTTTCATAAACGCAGCCATGTCCGGTTCCAGATACAGCATGCGTGTCACATCGGACACCGCTCCGTATTCTTCGTTGAACAGCAGACCGTCTTGCATCGACAGCAGATCACCCAGTGAGATCTGCTCTTTTCCTGCGGAAGGACTGGGCCAAAAGGAAGCGCGATCGAGGAACAGCTCACCGTCGGCAATGCGGATTCCTATCAGCGCTGCAGTGACTGACTTGGTCATTGACCAGCCGAGCAGTCGCGTACTGGCTGAAAATCCAGGACCGTAGTACTGCGCGATCAGCTTGCCTTGATGAATCACCACCACCGCGCGTGCGCCCGGACCATGTAGTGTGCTCTGCGAGATCACTTGTTCGACAGAAGCCACCGGCTCTGCATGACTTCCTGTGGGCCACGCAAGCGCCGGATTTGGCATCGGTAGGTCGGTCAGCTTGGCTGTGACTTGGGCTGCTGCGTGCAGATTTCCATCGGGAACTGCTGCACATCCGGTTCCTGTTCGGTAGACCGCCAGGCCCTTGCCAAGGAATCCCAGAAAGCCTGCGCGCACTACGCCTTGGGAATGATCCACTTGGACACGAATCAACTTGAGGAGAGGATGTCCCGGCGCTTGCAGATCGTCGCGCACGATGTCATCGACCCTGCGATTCGCCAAAAAGACGTTGGAGCAGACCATCTTGGCGGAATAGCTGGCTCCTACACGCAGCAGCTCGGGAGGGAACACTGCGAGCGCGCCTACACCACCGGACAGGAGCGCCAATGCAAGGAGCGTCTTTTTGGGAATCGCCATGTTGATGAATGTCCTCTGCGGAGTGGGATGCTTTCGCGCTTGCACACACACCTTGCGATGGGCGTGCGTGCTGCGGCTAGACCGTGGTTACGATGATGCAGCAATCAGCAGGACACAGTCTTGCGAAAGCCACTCCCACAGGTCGTCCGCTTCCTCTTCACTGGCACCTTGCTTGCGAAGCGCGGCCTTCACTTCTTCTGGGGGCGTGGTTGCAGCCAGGCTGCGCTTGCGGAGCGCGAGTGCCGCATCTACAGCGCGCTTGTTGTTGCGACCCGGACGACACTGCGGCCATGACTTGTCGCACATCATGAACGCATGCTTGGCGCCTTCTGTGATGTAGTCTGTCACCGAGGCAAACAGGCTGCTGGTTTCCAGATCCCACATCACGAAGGGACGGCCATCATCGGTATAGAGAAGGAATCCCGTGAGGCCACGGCCTTGCCGATCTTGGTCCAGCTCAAACCCCCTGGCTTCTGAGTCTATCTCAACCTTTTTTGTGCCAAGAAGCTTCGCGACGCGCTTTTCCAGTCCGTCGGTGTCCAGCTCTGCATCTGCGTACTCACGGCGCAGAGACAGAAACAGCATGGAATGAAGCTCGGCTCCTTTGATGACAAAGTGGAACGAAAAGTCGATGCACTGTTTCGCAAACGCAGCGGCATCTGGCGGATAGGTTAGATCGTCGTCGTCGTCGTCGTCATCGTCGTCGCCGTCATCGTCGTCGTCGTCGTCATCGTCGTCGTCGTAATCGTCGTCGTCGTCGTCGTAATCGTCGTCGTCGTCCAGATCGTTGTCTTCATCCTCTGATTCGTCTTCGGAGTCTGGTGTCACAACCTGTAGTGCTTGAATCACTTCCACATCGGGGCGCTTTTGGAACAGACGGACCCAGGTGGACACTCTGTCGAACAGTGATCGGCTCATCGAAACTCATTCCTGTTGGCGGTCTTTGGGCAGGACACATCCTGCCCGGTTGCTGGTTTGAGGTGATGCCGCGAAATAGTGACTCTGTGCGGCGGAAGGTCTTGTACATTCGCTCTGCACGCTGATGCAACCGAAGACCTACGAGGATGAGCGCTGTCAGATGAGGGCAGAGAGCCCGAAGCCTGGCGTGCTGTGCTCTGTGGTGTCAGGTTATGCGACGATGCGCTGCGTTGAGATGCTGATGAAGGCATTTGATGAAGTCGCGCGCGAATCGCCGGGTGAGCGGATCGATGCCTTTCACGATTGGGAAGGTGTGCGAGGGTATGCAGCAGGCGTGATGGAGCGCTACACCGAGTGGTCCAAGCTGCATCGCGATCGCGTACACAAGATCCATGTTCTTGTGTCCTCGCGCATGGTGGCAATGGCCATCTCGGTTGCGCGGCTGGCGCTTCCGTATCTGGTTGGCTTCAGCGATCGAACAGAGTTTGAAAAGGTGCGCTTTCATCGATCCGGCTGGCTGGGTCCATCGCGAAAAGGACACGCGTAACGAGGCCCAACCGACGGACCCTGCGCCTATTCCCAGGTTGCTTTTTCGACGAAGACAGCGAAGCTCTTGGCCAGAGATCGTCCGGCTCCTGATTCGTGATCGAAGTCGAAGATCTGTCCCGCGTGCTTTCCAGACAGCGCAACGCAGCTGTGGTTTCCTGCGCCATCGTTTGTCAGCGGGAGCCACTCTGTAGGAAACGGATGACGCAGAGACAGAGACACAAGAGACTCCCGCTGGCTGACCGCAGACGCCAGATCATACAGTCGGCAGCCTCGGAAACACTCGTCGTCTCCTGCTCCGTTGTGTAGCCGATAAAAAGATCGAACATCTTCTGGAAGCGGAGCGGGCAGCGCGCGACAGAGCTTGTCGATCGCTTCATCGGACAGTCCGTTTGGCAGACGGATTTCCTTTTTCCAGCTCTTTTCACGCGCGGTCTTCCACGCTTTCTGCAGCGGTGCAGGGAGCCCGACCAAGTCGCTCTCTTCATACGGCAGCGGTGGCGCTTTTTTGGCTTCTCCGACCTTCTTTGCAAACGTCACGGTGAAGTGTCCAAACCCGGACGGATGCTGTTCCGCCCAGTCGATGAGTACGCGCTGCGCATCGCCGGTCGGCTTGGGAAAGTCGCTGATCACATAGATCGCGCTCGTCATGCGGGAAAAGTAGTTGCGCTCTTCCGGGGTTCCACGCGGCGGTCGCTCTTCATCAACCACACCGAGCGGATCGTCGGGATTTTCCGTTAGCTTGCGCGCAAGCTCGGCCCAAAAGACCTTCGCAGAGACCGTTCCTTTTTCGCTGCGCTGGACGGCCCGTGACACGCGATCACAAAAGACTTTGCCGGATACCGCTTGCGCATAGCTGCTGAGTGCCAGCTCTGCCAGAGATGGCTCTTCCTTTTCCTTTTCTTTTTCCTTCTTCGATTTTTTTCCGCTGCTGCGTGCAGCATCGCTGGCTTTGGCAAGCGCAAGCAGGCTGGTGAGGTCTACGGGCGCATCAGGTGTTCCCTGTCCGATCGCGATGCGGATGTGCTCTGCATCGAAGAGCCGGATCAGCATTCCTTCATCGTGCCTGCGCAGGGCTTCCCATACGTCAAGATGGAGCGCGGGATGATGTTCCCGAATCAGCTTCTGCCAGTGCGCCATGAACGTCGGAGACTCGCGCAAACGGAAATCAGGAACCGCAGCGACCAGATCATCAGGAGTCGCCTTCGCCAGCTTCTGTGGATCGAGGACCAGCCGTGCCGCGTACAATTCCTGTGCGACCGCTTGGGCTTGTGCAAAGAGTCGCGCTTTGTCGGACAGACTGACCAGCGTTGCCGCAGAAAATCCAGCGCGCTGAAGGGCTTGCACGACCACGTCCGGTGCTGCTGCCACCATCTCTGCCACCACATGGGCACTCGTGAGCGCGGTCTCAAACACGCACTGCGCACCCGGTGGATCTTGAAACATCGCGCCTACGATCGTAAGCACCGTTCGCAGGTCGTCGCTCTGTGAAGCAGAGAGACTTCCCACCGCACCGGAGCCATGTCGATCGACGAGCGGAAGTGCCGGGACTGCGCGCGCCAGCGCTTCATCGATCTTCTCTGTGTGATCGTAAGAGGAGAGCACGATGGCCCACTCGGTTGCGATCGAAGGAAGCGGAATCATCGTCTGCACAAACTGTGCGGCAGCGGGAATCTCTGCAATCGTTGCGACCAGCGCCTGGACGGTCATGGGGAACGCTTTCCTTGTTGATTGGTCGGATCTACGAGAGAGCGACGGCTGACAGAGGCACGCAGTCGCACGCCCATTCATAACAGATTTTGGGGCGCGGGCGGGGAGACTCACGCGCATTGTGTGTGTCTGTTGCGCAGAGAATGCGCCGCACAATTGCGGAGGATCGGCTTGAAGGAACCGCCTTTCACTTCGTCTCTTTGCTACTGTAGACGTTACATAGGAGTGTCTTCATGTCTCGCACGGGTTCCCTGTCTCGTTTGATCCATGGTGCTGCGCTTGTCCTTCTGTCTGTGGCTCCGCTCTGTGCGCATGCCCAGACTGCACAGAAAGTAGACGGAGTCGATCTCATCGCGGCGCAGAAGGCCGGTGGTGCCGCTGCTGCTGCGTACAACGGCAAGCTGCTCGAAGTATCCAACCTGGGCATCAACTCCTTCTTCCCAGTCAACGACATTGCCATGCGGAAAAATCCCGGCATCGATCTGCGGACGTCCAAGTACCCAGACTACGTAGTCTGTGAAATGGCGCTGTCGGATTCGCAGGAAGTGGCCAAGCTTGCGAAGGGACAGAAGATGCTGGTGGTGGGCGTGGCGGCGATCGGGACGTATTCCATTCGGCTCAACAACTGCAAGATCAGCAAGCTGCTCGATCCTGTGATGGCTCCGCCGGTCACACTGCCCTTGAGCGGAGACTCTGTTTCGGCCAGTGATGTGGTGATGGACTATGGACGAAACGCGGTGGCTGCCACGCTAAAGTACAAGGGAAGGACGCTCACGGTCAGCGGTCGCATGACGCAGATGTCTGGAAACAATCTGAAGATTCGCGCCAACGACTTCAATGCAGTGACCTGTCCGTTGTCTGGTCCGGTGGTGTCGTATTTGGGAAATTTCCCTTCGGGAAGAGATGTGGTGGTCAAGGGAACTGTCACCGAGATGGACAGTGTGGATCTGAACCTGAAGGACTGCTCGCTGGTGGATCCGGTGATGCCCGCAGCG
>ERZ724519.457-NODE-457-length-17417-cov-5.058519_pt1 | contig 17417 bp, 21 predicted proteins | sample MGYA00376052_ERZ724519 | MGnify/ENA primary metagenome ERZ724519 (study PRJEB28724, sample SAMN07190883) | activated sludge metagenome | isolation source: activated sludge of sewage treatment plant in Hong Hong | place: Hong Kong | collected 2016-03-17 ... | reverse complement strand
TGAAATTTTATGATAGCTTGAATTAGCGTGTGCTTCTGCTCATGCAAAGCGCACATCGAGTAGGCGGCTCCGCCAGATACTGACGGAGTGCACCTCTCACACCACTAAGCGTACGGGTCGCGTACTTAGCGGTTCACAGATAGATGGGTTTAGTGTTGTGTAAACCTCCAACAAACTTTCGTATCCTCGTTGTTTTAACCTTTGTAGGGTGATAGTTGAACCCAGAGATTATATACCGAGTTGTTTTAAATCCAATTTATCTACAAAAGCATCTATAAATCGAATTTCGTTGTCCTTGGATATGTGACTCTCTAAGTTTGAAAATGTAATTTGTTCGCGGTTCACACCTTGTATTTGTGGCATTTTTATTTGCTGTTTTTCTCCTTAAAACTAATGAAATTAGCTTATATTTGTAAATGCTTTTGAATTATTTTTTTCACAAACTGCCGTTACAGGCAATGCAAAACGACACCTCTCAAATTAAACGACATAACATTTTCGGCAAACTTTTTCACATTTCCTTAAAATCCAATTAGAACAAAATTATACGCTACATTTATCAGAAATAAATTAATGAAAGGGATTTACACAATCGGACTGCTTATATTGTCTAATATATTTATGACAATTGCGTGGTATGGACATCTCAAATTCAAAGAAATGAATTGGTTCAACAATTTGACTTTGCCTGCTATCATATTCATAAGTTGGGGAATAGCATTATTTGAATATTCATTTCAGGTGCCTGCAAACAGAATTGGCTTCAATGAAAATGGCGGACCCTTTAATTTATGGCAACTAAAAGTTATTCAGGAAGCCATAACCCTAATTGTTTTTACTATTTTTACCATAGTTGTTTTTAAGAACGAAACCTTTAGACTAAATCACGCTATTGGATTTTGCTTTCTCATACTTGCAGTATATTTTATTTTCAAGAAATAACATAAATGAGAATTTGGTCAATTCATCCAAAGTATTTGGACACAAAAGGACTTGTGGCATTGTGGCGAGAAACACTTCTTGCAAAAAACGTTCTTGAAGGTAAGACAAAGGGCTATCGTAATCATCCGCAACTTGACAGGTTCAAACAAGCGGACTATCCTACTGACCGAATTAACCAATACTTGGCGACAGTTTATAACGAAGCGTTGACAAGAAATTATAACTTCGACAAAGAAAAAATTGACTGGAGTTTTAAGCCTTCAACATTAAACGTAACAAGTGGACAAATAAAATATGAAACACAACATTTGCTAAACAAATTAAAAACTCGTGACAAGGAAAAATTTGACAGATTGACAAGCCTTAAAAAAATAGACCAGCATCCAATGTTCAAAATTGTCAAGGGCGACATTGAGAATTGGGAAATAACTTAACGATGGATTTATATTGAAATCAAAGTAAATAGACAAATGCACTGCCTGTAATCGAGTAGCCCGCCCCGCCAGCGGTTGCTGACAGGGTGTATTATCCTGAAATAAGTTGACAGAAATGTTAACTTTATTTCGTACAAAAAATGAGTCAAAATAAAAGGCCAAAAGCGTGTTTTCTACCCCACTTCCTTACATCTCTGTAACAGCATTTACTGAAATCCGTATATTTGAGCTGTGAAAATCAAAAATTACATAGCAAGACTTTTAGTAGTGTATATACTTGCACTACTTTTTATGCCATGTAGCGACAACTGTGGTACAAAGCAACACCAGACCTCATCTACTTACGGTGCAGCACAAGACCACCATCAGGAAGAAAATGATCAATGCAGCCCCTTTTGCTTTTGCACCTGTTGTGCAACTTCAATTACGATAGTTGCTTTTCCGAATTTGAATATCGTTCTTCAACAGACCATTGAGAAATCTTCTACCCTAACTCCTACTTTTGTTTCGGAAGTAAATTCTTCCATCTGGCAGCCACCAAAAATCAGTTAATGAATTAGTGAAGTTCCACAAAAGCGGAACAAAAACCGGCTACGGTGCTAAAGCATCGCAACCGTTCATGTTTTCATTCATTTAACGGATATAAAAATGTTAGACAAAATTATTGCGTTCAGCATAAAGAATAAATTCATCATTGCCTTGATGACTCTTGCACTCATTGCCTGGGGTGTGTGGAGTGCAAACAAACTGCCTATTGATGCAGTGCCCGACATTACCAACAACCAAGTGCAAATTATTACAGTTTGCCCCACCCTTGCAGGGCAAGAGGTTGAACAGCTGGTCACCTATCCCATTGAGCAAAGCATTGCCAACCTTCCCGATTTGGAGGAACTGCGAAGCATTTCCCGCTTCGGACTTTCGGTAATTACCGTTGTGTTCAAAGACAAAGTTGACATCTATTTTGCGCGGCAACTCATCAATGAGAAACTGAAAGAAGCAGAAGAAAAAATTCCCAATAGAGTTGGCAAGCCCGAGTTAGCACCTGTCAGCACGGGTTTGGGCGAAGTTTATCAATACATCATTCACCCGAAAAAAGGAAGCGAAGAAAAATATTCTGCAATGGACTTGCGTACCATGCAGGACTGGATTGTTGCCCGACAACTTTACGGAACTCCCGGTATAGCAGAAGTAAATTCCTTTGGCGGACAACTCAAACAGTATGAAGTGGCAGTTAATCCCAACAGGTTGCTGGCGATGAACATTACCATTCCCGAAATATTTTTGGCACTTGAAAAAAATAATGAGAACACAGGCGGTGCATACATTGACAAAAAACCTAATGCCTATTTCATTCGTGGTGTTGGTTTGATTGGCTCGTTTGACGACATCAAAAACATTGTAGTGAAAACAAACCCCAATGGCATTCCTATTTTAATTAAAGATGTTGCAGAAGTCCGTTTTGGCAGTGCCATGCGTTACGGAGCAATGACCTACAACGGTGAAAAAGATGTAGTGGGTGGCGTGGTGATGATGCTCAAAGGCTACAACAGCGCAGAAGTTGTAAAGAGCATTAAAGGAAAAATGCAAAACATTCAGAAATCATTGCCCGATGATGTAGTGATTGAACCCTTCCTTGATCGAACCGATTTAGTGAACCGTGCAATAGGAACAGTAGAAAAAAATTTATTGGAAGGTGCACTCATTGTCATTTTTGTTTTGGTACTCTTTCTCGGAAATCTTCGTGCAGGGTTGATAGTGGCAAGTGCAATTCCATTGTCAATGCTATTTGCATTGGGGATGATGAATGTATTTGGCGTTTCGGCAAACCTCATGAGTTTAGGCGCAATTGATTTTGGTTTGATTGTGGACGGGGCTGTAATAATTGTGGAAGCGGTTTTTCACCGCATTACGTACAAACAGCTTTCAATTGACGGAAATAAACTTTCTCAAAAGCAAATGGATGAAACAGTTTTTGAAAGTTCAAAGCGAATGATGAGCAGTGCATCTTTCGGACAAATAATTATCCTGATTGTTTATCTGCCTCTGCTTTCACTTATCGGTATTGAAGGCAAAATGTTCAGACCAATGGCGCAGACAGTTTCATTCGCCATACTTGGCGCATTCATTCTTTCACTCACTTACATTCCTATGGCCTCTGCTTTGCTGTTAAGCAAAAAAACGTCTCACAGTAAAAACATTTCAGACCGCATGATGGATTTCTTTGAACGTATCTACTCACCGCTACTGGAAAAATCCATTCGCTGGAAACGAACGGTTGTAGTAGCAACCATTTTTGTTTTTGCAGTTTCTGTTTTCATCTTTTCAAAATTAGGTAGTGAGTTCATTCCAACTTTAAAGGAAGGAGATTTTGCTTTTCACTGCATACTTCCACAGGGAACTTCGCTTACGCAAAGTGTGGAAACCTCAATGCAGGCATCAAGGATTGTAAAGCAATTTAACGAGGTAAAAATGGTAGTCGGTAAAACAGGAAGTGCAGAAGTGCCCACCGACCCAATGCCACCCGAAGTCACAGACATTATAATAATTCTGAAACCACAAAGCGAATGGAAAGAACAAAAATCGTATGACGAATTAGCCGAAGAAATAGAGCATAAACTTTCAGTCATGCCCGGAGTGTTTTTTGAAAAAAGCCAGCCCATACAAATGCGATTTAACGAACTCATGACAGGCATCCGTCAGGATGTGGCTATAAAGATTTTTGGCGAGAACATGGATACACTGCTGAATTATGCAAACAAAGTTTCTGCTGTAGTACAGAATGTAGAAGGTGCAACAGAACCAAGTGTTGAAAGAGTTGAAGGGCTTCCGCAAATTACCATTCGCTACAACCGGGCTCAGATTGCAAACTACGCTTTAAACATTGAAGACATCAACCACATTGTAAGCACTGCCTTTGCCGGAGGCAAGGCAGGTATAGTGTATGAAAATGAAAGACAGTTTGACTTAGTTGTACGCCTCGATTCATTGCACCGCACCGACATTGATGATCTAGACCACCTCTATATTCCCACAACAAACGGAACACAAATTCCATTGTCGCAAGTGGCAGAAATAAAAATGGAATTAGGCCCTGCACAAATCAGCCGTGAAGATGGTAAGCGCAGAATTGTAATAGGCTTCAACATAAAAGACAGAGATGTTTCAAGTGTCGTAGAGGACATTGAAAAACAACTGACCGAAAAAGTAAAACTACCCGAGGGATACTATTACACTTACGGAGGAACATTTGAAAATCTTCAAGCTGCTTCACAACGATTGATGATTGCATTACCTGTTGCCCTTATGTTGATTTTTATTTTGCTCTTCTTCACATTTAAGTCAGTAAAGCAAGCAACACTAATTTACACAGCCATTCCAATGAGTGCCATAGGAGGCGTGTTTGCATTGCTGATTCGTGATATGCCATTCAGTATTTCCGCTGGTGTGGGTTTCATTGCATTGTTCGGAGTTGCCGTACTGAATGGAATTGTTCTTGTAAGCACTTTCAACCAATTAGAAAAAGAAGGAATCACCGATATCATACAACGGATAAAAGAAGGAACAAAAATCCGCTTGAGGCCCGTATTAATGACAGCAACTGTTGCTTCACTTGGATTTTTGCCAATGGCTCTTTCACACGGTGCAGGTGCAGAAGTACAAAAGCCGCTCGCAACAGTAGTAATCGGTGGACTAATTACTGCAACATTTCTGACACTTTTTGTCTTGCCCCTACTCTACATTTTGTTTTCCGGAAGAAAAAACAATAAGCAATCAACAAAGAGCAATCGGCAAATACTTACAACACTTTTCTTTTTACTCATTGCAATTTGTTTATTGCCTCTCGGCTCCAGCGCACAAACATCAATCACACTTGAACAAGCGGTTTCACTGGCACTCAAAAACAATCTGCAAAATCAATCACAACAACTCAATGTTCAATCTTCGATTGCGTTGAAGAAATCTGTTTTTGAATTACCTAAAACTGAAATTAATTTTCAATACGGGCAATACAACAGCTTTCAGAAAGACAATGGTTTCAGTATTCAGCAAACCATTCCCTTTCCTTCCTACTACTCAGCAAAATCAAAATTGTATAAAGCCGATATGCAGGGCAGGCAATTTTTGCAACAGGCAACAGCTAACGAAATAACGGCACGGGTGAAAATGTATTTCTGTCAGTTGTTGTATTTACAGCAAACAAAAACGGAGTTGCAAAAGTTGGATAGTTTATATTTCCATTTTGTGAAAGCCGCAACACTTCGCTACACCACAGGTGAAACAAACTTGCTGGAGAAAACCACAGCCGAAACCAAACGAGGTGAGTTGCAATTTATGCTTTCGCAAAACGAAACCGACATTGCTGCTGCTTACGCTTCGCTGAAAATGTTGTTGAACACAAAAGAAAATTTCACTGTCAGCATTAGCGAAAACTTTCAGCCACTTTCACTCATTGCATCATTTGATACTTCTCTGATTGCCAACAATCCCTCATTAAAATTGATGTATCAGCAGGCACTCATTGCAGAGCATGACAAAAAAGTGGAAACTGCTCTAACACTCCCCGATTTTAAAGTTGGCTACATGAATCAGAGCATAATCGGTTTTCAGAATGTAAACGGAACAGATGTCTATTATGACAATAACCACCGCTTCACAGGTTTTAATGTTGGTTTAACAGTGCCGTTAACTTTCCTGAGTAACACTCAAAAAGTAAAATCGCTTTCGTACAAACAACAAGCTTTGCAGAAAGAAGCTGACAACAGCAAAATGCTTTTGCAAACACAACTGCAAAATGCTTTTGCAGAATACAATCAGCATTTGCTGCAATACAATTATTACAAGTCAACCGCATTGCCCAATGCAGAAACAATTATCAGCACGGCAACACTTTCATTCAACAATGGAGAAATAAACTATCTGGAGTATGCAGCCGCTTTGCAGAATGCAACAACAATCAAAACAAGTTATCTGCAAAGCATAAACGAAGTAAATCAGTCAGTCATAAATATCAATTTCTTAATAAATCAATAAACAATTTGCAATAGGCTATTTGCAATAAACTCAAACTAAAATGGCAACATACAATTTCAAAGACACCGCAGTTTACAAGAAAGCGTTTTCTCTTTCAATGGATATTTTTGAAGCCAGTAAATCATTTCCAAAAGAAGAAACTTATTCTCTTACAGACCAGATTAGGAGAAGTTCAAGAAGTGTTTGTGCAAATCTTGCAGAAGCAAATCGTAAGAAAAGATACCCTGCTAATTTCATTTCAAAACTTACCGATTGCGATGCTGAGAATTCCGAAACAGGCGTATGGCTTGACTTCGCCTTAGATTGCAAATACATCACGCAGGTGATTTATAAAACACTGGTTGCAAAAAACGAAGAAGTAGGAAAGCTTTTGAATCACATGCTTAACAATCCCGATAAATATTGAAATCAATATGCAATAAGCGATAAGCAAGTTGCAGGGAAAATTAAACAACATTTTATAACAAAATCAAAAATGAAATATCAAATAAATAAATCATCAAGAACTGCAAATTGCACATTGCCCATTGCTTTTTGCCTATTGCTTATTGCCTCTTGCCTATTTTTGTCTTCCTGTGGAAGCAAAAACAATACAACAGCACATGAAGGCGAAGAACATCATGACGAACATGAGCACAATTTAACGACCACACTAACTGCCGAACAAATGAAATCTATCGGCATTGCGTTGGGAACATTAGAAAAAAAACAACTAACTGCTTCACTCAAAGCAAATGGTATTTTAAAAGTGCCTAATCAAAACCGTGCAAATGCTACTGCATCACTTGGCGGAACGGTAAAAAATATCTTGGTGCAGACTGGTGCAAGCGTCATCAAAGGGCAAACCATTGCAACCATCATCAACAACTCTTTCATCACCTTGCAGGAAGATTATTTAAGTACAGCAGCAAAAGCCGAATTGGCAAAAGCGGAATATGACAGGCAGAAAATTTTAAAAGAAGGAAATGCAGCATCGCAAAAGACATTTCAGCAAGCCGAAGCCGAATTGAAATCTCTGCAAGCAAAACAATCAAGCTTACAAAAACAGTTGGAGCTGATTGGTATCAGCACTCAAGCACTCACAGCCGACAATATTCAAAGCACCGTCAGCATTACAAGCCCCATCAATGGATCAGTCAGCAATGTGATGGTCAACATAGGAACTTATGTTGAAGCCAACAATCCTATTGCCGAAATAGTTGACAACAGTCAGTTACATTTGGATTTGTATGTATATGAAAAAGATTTAAGTAAACTCAAAGAAGGTCAAATAATCCATTTCACACTGACCAACAACCCCGGCAAAGAATATGATGCAAAGATTTACGCCATTTCAAACACCTTTGAAGAAAATACAAAAGCCGTTGCAATTCATGCAAAGGTGGAAGGCAACAAGCAGGGATTGATTGACGGCATGAGTATCACCGCCATTGTGAGTTTGGAAAATGCCATGTTGGATGCTGTACCTACCGATGCAATTGTCAGTTCACAAAATCAAGACTACATTATCATTGTGCAAAATCAGGAGAGCAAACCTAACACATCAGGCGAAACAACTTTTGAAAAAATTCCTGTCAAGAAAGGAACAACTGATGTGGGCTACAGCGAAATTACTTTACTCAAAGACATTCCAGCAAACAGCAAAGTAGTTGTCAACGGAGCATTTTTCATCCTTGCAAAAATGACAAACACTGGCGAACATGAACATTAAGAACACTTTCGGGTCATTCCCCTTCACTTCGTCTTTAGGTTTGTACCGACAAATTTTAATAATGGCATCTCTCAGAAAATTTCTCCAATAACATGCGTGCACTATCACTGCATATAGGTTTCAAGACAGCATCAAAAGGGAAAGTCAACAACACTACAGGGTAAGAAGGGCTGCTCATATATAACAAAGTATTGCTGAATGCTTGGTGGGAAGCCTTCGAATGGTCATTTGAACTTAGACCTAAGCTATAGCGCAACAACGGTCAAGTTTTAAACAAACATTGTTTTGTCTAATACTTAGTAAACTTTTTACATGATGTATTATGTTCATCATCGTATATTTTCAACAAATATATACCTGAAGAAAGCATTGACACATTCAAACTGTATTCATCATTAGACAAATTAGGTTTATCTGTATTGAAAATCAATCTGCCATCTGCTGAAAAAATTTGGAAAGAGGAAATTACTTTGCCTGATGTAATTGTCATCATATCAAAAACCGGATTAGGAAAAATATTGAATACATTTTTACTATCAGGAATTAATAAACCTGTAGTTGTCACTGTAATTGCTTTTGTAATAGTATCTGAAAAACTACAAACAGAATCAGATGCAATCAATGTAACTTGAAATGTTCCGGGCGATGAATAAGTATGTGCAGGATTCATCTGTCCACTACTATTGCCATCGCCAAATGACCAATTATAGTTAGTTGCATTTTGCGAACTGTTAAAGAAGCTAACTGTATTGCTAAGTATAGAAAAATTATAGTCAGCAATCAATGCATCATACTGAATCCAAAAACTTAAGCTATCAAATGCTACTTCTTTAGCAACTGTTTTAATTGTGGAAGCATCTGCTGTGTTAACTGTATAATTATATGTTGCCAACTGTGGATTTTTCCCAAACATAACAGCGTAAAAACTGCATGCAGCAGCAAATGATCCATTATTGTTTGGATGACTGCCATCACTTGCATAAAGATTCAATGTTGGAAAATCTGATCTGATTTTACGCCAGACTTTAGCTACGGGTGAAATAGCTGCATGGTTATCCTGTGCCATGATGGTATATCTTAACTGTAACAAACTGTCCATTCCAAGATAAGTACATAGTGGTGGAAAAAACTGGCAATTGGCAGCATCACCATTTTGCCTTCCCCAGGTCATGTAAAAAAGTGTAGTTGCACAAGGGCTACTTGCTTTTATCATACTGTCTAAAGCTGCTGCATAAGGATAAACCTGTGTGGCTACATCATTATCCGGAAATGATGGCAGCTGACTTTGCTCCTGAAGAATAACGTAGTCCCAATTTCCGGTTTGAATTAAGCTGATAGTGGTTGTATTGGTAGTATGCATTTGAAATGTATATCCACCGGGTGCATTCTTACTATATATCAGTGTATCACCGGTAGAAAGCGCTATCTGTTTTACTATCTCAGGTAAGTTATTTACATCAGTATAACTGTTGCCAATAAATAATGCTCTCACAGTTTTTCCTTCAACAGCAAGCACAGAAAATAAGAAAGCTAAAATTAAACTTGAAAATATTCTCATGGAATAAGTAGCATTAAAGATCAAAGTCACCTGCAGCTTCCGGTTGATATATAATTTCATCAATGCGAATTCTTGTTAATCCTGCAGGGACAATCCATTCCACTTCATCACTAACTTTATAACCAATGAGCGCTGTAGCAATGGGTGAAAAAATAGAAATTTTATTCTCCTTAATATTTGCTTGCTCAGGATACACTATTTGAAACTGAATGTTTTTGTCATTATTCAAAAAACTCAATTTCACAATAGAGTTCATAGTAACCACATTAGAAGGTATTGCTTCCGGCTCAACAATTTTAGCTGCATCCAATTCCTGCAATAACTTTTCTGCTTCTGTATTGGTGATTGACTTGAATTGCTTTGCATCACTTATTGATTTTTTAATGCGGGCATAATCCAAACGATTAATTATCAGCTTACTCATAAATTTTGAAATATAAAATTAAGGTGCAAAGATAAGGTATTCCAAAATATTGGATTCTGATAAAGACTGAAAAATACCTGTTTTGTGTAATAAAACGCCTATTATTGTATCTACATCTTTAATACATGTTCAGGACAGTCAATACGAAGTTCTGTAGAATGTAGTTTACGGTTTAGTAATTTACAGAAATGACTTTCTTCATTTTCTGACATTTCATGATGTGTGCAAGTTAAGCACATTCGTTGAATAGTGATGACTCCTGTTTTGTTGAGATGATTAATAATATTTAGAAGGCTCAATAGCATTGTTTCTTTATCATCATCATTGAGTTTTGCTATTGGCTTATGAAACTCCTTGCTAAATAACGCTGTTTGTGTTGCAATTGCATTTCCAGACTTTGTTAATTGAATTGTATAGCTTCGGTTATCATATTCCTGATAATTTTTTTGAATAAGCTTCTTTTGCTCCAGAGTTTTTACTGTTTCACTGATGGTAGCCTTAGTCATATTAAACTCATCTGCCAGATAGCTTACCTTGCATTTATCATTACTGTGATGAAGCAAAAAAATTAATACCTGAATTTGTATTGGGCTCAAAGAATAATCTCTGCTTTCTTGCCAAAGTAAAACACGAAATGCCTGTGAGATTCTTTCAAGGGCTGCAACAATACGTCCGTCAACACTTTTATTCTGAAAGTTAAGGTCAAAATCTGATTTACTCATTGGTGAATTATTATTCAGGAGAAAAATACAACATTCTTAGTTGCAATTTTCCATTTCATAAATAAAATAACCACTTTTTTCAATAGCTGCTTGCCAATTGGGTTTCACTGTTTCAATATGGCAAAACCTGCACTCTTTAGCTGTGAGTGGCTGCCCTTCCTGACCTTTTGATTTAAGAAATGCTTTACCATAATTATAAATAACTGCCGTATCTTTCATGTCAGAAGGTGCAATGATGTCAAAATGCATTATTGTTCCATCTTTCTTCGTTACATAGGTATCCCATACTGCTACTTTCATAGTTTTTGATGTTTTTGTTTGTGCTGTCAACAATGCAGGTACAGACACAAGAATTAATACTATTATTGTCTTTATTGATTTCATTTATAAAAAGAAAATTTACCCCGCAAAGGTAGTTATCCTAACTATACGGGGCAAATTTTTTAACCTTTCACATCAGCCATTGATGCTCCAAAATTAATGTGCAACACATGACCTGCTGGTGTTACCAACGCAGGTACTGACTTTACGCCTTTACCTTCTGCCTCAGCTATACGGCTACGGTTTTCTCCAATGTGAACTACTTCAACATTGTTGGCTCCAATTAAATTTACAATGTCGTGCTCTGCACTAACGCATACAGGACATCCTGCATGATAAAAAACTGATTTACTCATTTTGTTTGTGTTATGATGTTATTTGGCATTATTACCGCTGCAAATATAGTTAGGTTTCCTAACTATTACAAACTTTTCTAATAATTATTAATATTTCATCTTAACTACTAATTTAAAAAAAGCGCTAATAGAAGTTGAAAATAGATTTGACTATCAGCCAAGAAGCTTCAACCCATTTATAAAAAAAGAAATCCCTTAAAAATAATTATGGCTGTTTTTGAAAAAGTGACATAAAGAGTCCGCCAACTACCGCACCATAAAATGAACTGTTCAATGCATTTGAAGTAATGGCACATGAGCCATCATGACAGCCTACAAACTTCCAATATAAATAACCTCCGACAGCTCCTGTAAGCGTACCGGCAATAACAATCCAATTTGCGCGTAAAAATTCTTTCATGTTTAAATTATTGGTTAAATTCAATTTTCCACATTCCTCTTAACTCACCTTGGCTATATCCTACTGCTCTATCCTCAGGATATTTTTCATTTATAAGTGCAAGGGTGTTAGATTCAATATCTGCACTACTACCGTGACATTTTAAGCAGGTGGGCATTCCGATTTTAATAGGTTTGTAATACACTAAGTTTCCTGAAGGCTGTTGTTCGAAAAAACTTGATGAATAGTTTTTTATTTTTTGCCATGCCAAACTATCATCCAACGTTTTAATTGCATTATCCGGATTCCTGTTCTTATCACTCAATCGTTGAATTTGAACATTGTATAGTGCAGCAACAGAATCTGTAATTGGTATGGCATTCATATTGCAAAACCCGATTGCAAATTCCGTACCACCATGATTTTTTGCTGTGGCTACATTCTTCAATAAGACACCTTGCATAAAATCTGAAATACTGTCGCCTTTAGCGACATACTCTTTCTTTTGTTGCTCAGTAAGCTTTTGTTTTTGTCCGCTTTGACATGAGCTTAAAGCAATAAATAACAGAAATAAAATTACAACACTCTTTTGCATCACTTATATTTTTGCTGAATTTTCTATTTGTGTTTTATCAGCGTTATCTGCTGGCATCGAACAACTTCTTGCATAACAACAGCCTGCATTAAAAACTGCCATCACCGTAAATAATATGCCCAATGTAGCTATTAGCCAACTTTTGTCCTGTACGCCTTGAAAGACAATAAATATTCCCAAAGCCAACCGTATTATGCGCATCCAATTCCATCCTGAAAAAACTTTATTCATACTATTTTAAATTAAACAATTAGAATTTTCATATTACTTCAGTGCTTTCTTACACTAAACTTACATGATATAAGAACCCGAAATTTTAAACCAACTATTTTTTTTGTAATTCTATAAACAACTCTGTTCCCGCACGCGGAGTTATACTTCTTTCACAGGGAATCATCATTACATTGAATAAAGGATTAAAAAACTGTTCGTATTCTATTCTGCTTCCTCCAAATGGTGGTCCTTCTTTTTCAAACATTGTATCAAACAATAATCCAACGATTTTTCCTTCAGAATTTAAAACATCTGCGGCCTTTTGAACATACGCTTTACGTTTGCCCGGAGGAATTGCACAAAAAAATGTTTGCTCAATTAAAATATCAAACTTCTCTCCTATCGTAAAAAAATCAACACAAAGAATTCTTACATTTGAATTCCCGGCAAACTTATTCCTTAATATTTCTACAGCCTTTGGAGCAATGTCCACCAAGGTAATGTTTTTAAAACCTTCATTCAATAAAAACTCTGCTTCATAAGCGTTGCCGCATCCGGGTATTAGAATAGCGGCCTCTTTATCAGAAAACTTACTAAAATATTCTGCTATTGCCGGAGACGCATAACCTATGTCCCATCCGGTTTGCTTTGTTTCCCATCTTTCATTCCAAAAGGATTGCTTTGACGGGTCGTTTACCTGAGAATTTTTCGCATCAGGTTCTGTGTTGCTATTTTGCATTTTGGATTCTGATAATGTCATTAACGGTACCACCATTGATAACATTTATAATTCCATTTTGTTCAAGAATGTTCTTTGCCTGCATACTACGCATACCACTTTTGCAAAACACCACAACTTTTGACTTATTTTTAATCTTTGACAACTGACTTCCTATTTTATCCAATGGAATATTTACTGCACCCGCGGCACTGCCACCTGCAAACTCTGCTGGAGTACGTACATCAATAAGAAATGCACCTTGTTTAATTGCTTCTGTTAGTTGTGTATTTTCCATACCCAACATGTTTTTAATTAATCCAATCATTTTATTTGAAGTTAACTGTTAGTAATTTACATTGTTATTAAATAGCGCAAGCCATTTGCCGCTCAGTGATTGTAGCTTCATTACATGCTACCCACTCCTTCATGCCACCGGCATAGTTCCACACGTTCTTAAAGCCATATTTATGCAACAGAGAAAAAGCAATTGCTGAACGGTCTCCTGCCTGACAATGAATAACCACTTGTTTCTTCTTATTAATCTTATTAAGATTTTCTGCCAAGGTTCCAACAAAAATGTGTTCTGCCCCTTCAACATGTCCTGCTTCGAATTCTGTTAAACCGCGCACATCAATGATCTGATAGTTGTCGTTATTGATTGTGCTTTTGAATTTTGATAAATTAATCACCTCTGATTTTTCCAGTTCAATACCGAATGAAGCTACATCAGTTACATAACCAAGCATATTATCCATTCCAATACGCATGAGTTTTCTGGTTAAATTAACTATAGTTTTATCATCTGCAACTAAAATAAACTGCTGCTGATAATTAAGTAACCATCCCATCCAGGTTGAGAAAGAATTATTTCCCTGAATATTTAAACTTCCGGGCAAGAAGCCTTCTGCGAATTCAAATTTATTTCTGGTATCAATCACGGCTATCCCCTTGTTGTAAGCAGAGAGGAATTCTTCTTTAGACAACTTAGCATGCTTAGGCACTTCAACTAAAAGCGGACGATTCACTTTATTAAGATGCTTCATCATTGCAAAATACTTTGGCGGTTCAGGTTGGTCAGCTAATAGATAATCAACAAAGCCTTGCTCGTCATTACCATATTGAAATGCCCAATTACGGATTTTTTCATATCCTACAGTTGAACTGTGAACGGCACCTAATGCCTTACCACAAGCTGAGCCTGCACCATGTGCAGACCATACCTGAACATACTCCGGTAATGCTTCAAATTTTTTCAGAGACTCAAACATTTGTTTGGCACCAACCTCCTTAGTTCCTTTTATACCTGCTGCTTTCTCTAACAAATCGGGGCGGCCAATATCACCAACAAAGACAAAGTCACCTGTAAAAACCATTACAGGCTTATCTGATGCCGGATGATCTGTCAGCAAAAAGCTAATACTTTCCGGAGTATGGCCCGGAGTGTGCATCACCTTTAAAGTAAGGTTACCAACAGTAATTACATCACCGTCTTTTACACCTTCATGATTAAATTCATACTGCCAGTCTTTACCACCTTCGTTAGATAAATACATCTTTGCTCCTGTAACTGCAGCAAGCTCACGCGAGCCACATAAAAAGTCAGCATGAATATGTGTTTCAGTTATGTGAGTTATCTTTAAGTTATTTTGTCTTGCAATTTCAAGATAAACATCAATGTCGCGCTGTGCATCAATTACAATAGCTTCACCTTTTGCCTGACAGCCTATGAAATAGCTTCCCTGTGCTAAACTTTTGTCGTAAACGTGTTGAAAAAACATATAGTTATAATTTAAATGTTATAGTTGTTATTTTTTTAAAAGTATTTGAATTTTATACTGCAAAGTAAGTAACGATTTCTCAAACCCTTTGTTACTCATGTTACATTAACTGATTTTTGTTGTCATTAAAATTTCTGTCTTCATTGAATTGGTTACCAAACAGCCTGCCTTTGACTTATCGGCAATGCGTTGTGCTTTTTCAGCGTCATTGCTATCTTTCAGTTTTATTTTTGGAAATAGTTCTGCCTGAGTTATCAAATATTTTCCATCTACCATTTCGAGTTTGGCAACTGTGCGACAACTGAAATCTTCCAGTTCTACCTTAAAGTTTGATGCTATTGCCAGATAGGTTGCCATATAGCAACTGTTGATTGCAGCAACAAATAAATGCTCCGGTGACCAAATGTTTGGAACGCCATTAGGAAATTCAGGTGGTGTGGCGCATTCAATTGTTTTTTCAAGTATGGGTGATGATAACTCCCCTATTCTACCTTCTTTCCATTGTACATTTACTTCGTAAAAATGTGTTTGTGACATATCTGTTATTTTTTAATTTTAGTGAACTAATCAATGTGTAAAATGTCATTCTATATGACAGTGCAAAAGTGCCTATACCCAACAATTTTTGCTGTGACATAAGTTACATTAAAGTTTACTTTTCGCTAAAAATTAAATGAGATATATCATGTTTTTTTTAAAACAGATTAATAACAGACTAATTTCACTAAAACATCTCAGTGAAAATCTCAATGGGATTGGTAAGCACTTTATGAACCGGACAAACATTGGCAATTTGCAGCAATCGGTTCTTCTGCTCATCTGAAAGGTTACCTGAAAAATTAACCTTACGTTGAATAACTGTTTTGTTATTGAGTTTATCCCAGCTAACAGAGATATCAGTATTTACATCAGAAAGTGGCCATTTTTTTCTTTCGGCATACATCCGCACTGTTATTGAAGTGCATGCACTCAATGCTGCAGCAACTAACTCAAATGGTGAAAGACCAAGATTTTTGCCACCATTCGCTACCGGCTCATCAGCAATAAGAATATTTCCTGACTGCGATTCAATCGTTACTTTATAATTCTCGCTTCCAATATGTGATTTTACTATTTCCATAACTCAAATTTTATAAATATCTTTCATTTCAAGTGGGCTTGCTAATTAATGAACACATGTACTCATTTCAACATTATTCAGATCAGTAATCAGAATTTATTTCTTTTGAATCTTGTAAATAGAAGGCAACTGCCAATTAAACCTTACAGCCACCAGTCTGAAAACAACAATAAACGTAATACTAACCATTTCAGTAATCATTTCATTCATCTGAAACCGCATCAGGACAAAATAAACCACACCACCTAAAATACATGCAGTAGCATAAACTTCTTTTTGAAAAATTAATGGAATATTGTTAAGCAAAATATCGCGAATTACTCCTCCGAAACATGCAGTAATAGTTCCCAATGCAATGCAAACAGCAGGATGAAAATCAAGCAATATTCCTTTCTGAATCCCGACCACAGTAAACAATCCTAATCCGAGTGAGTCGAACGTCAGTAATGTTTTTTGATAATTACCGATGATGTTAGAGAAAAACATTGCTGCAAGCGTACTTAACAACACTATCAAACCATAATTTAAGTTATACATCCATGATACAGGTAGTTGTCCGATTAATACATCGCGCAAGGTTCCCCCACCTAATGCTGTTATAAAAGCAATTATAAAAACACCGAATACATCGAGTTTCTTTTCCATAGCAGCAAATACCCCTGATATACTAAATACAGCAATACCGGCAATATCAATTATTTTTAGAAGTTCCAAAAAGGTCTATTTAAAACTCAGTTTCTTTAACATCTCATTAGTCATGTCATCAGAATAAACTCCATAGCCATTTACCAATAAACCTTTAAGTCCGTACCGCTCTGATGAAATAGCATATAATACTGCTTCGTCTGCCGGGTCTGACTGTCCTTCGAAACGATAGTAGGCATCTATATGAAAATCGTCAGGCGATAACTTAATGCATCCGTTGCCAGAATCAATGCCATCGCATTGAATATTAAAATCTTCTTTATAACCTTTCAACCGCAACTCATTCATGCGTTCAGAAAGTGTTGGCATGTAACTTACCATAATTTTATAAAATAATATTGTTAAAGATACAGTTTCTGTTTATATTTTCAAAAAAAGAATTGACAACATTACTATTTAACATGATT
>ERZ724519.456-NODE-456-length-17434-cov-8.522700_pt1 | contig 17434 bp, 12 predicted proteins | sample MGYA00376052_ERZ724519 | MGnify/ENA primary metagenome ERZ724519 (study PRJEB28724, sample SAMN07190883) | activated sludge metagenome | isolation source: activated sludge of sewage treatment plant in Hong Hong | place: Hong Kong | collected 2016-03-17 ... | reverse complement strand
CCTCGATCTGTCGCGCGGCCTCGCGGCGAACGGCGGCTTCGGGATGGCGCAGCAGGTCGGGCGCGGCCTCGGCCAGCGCCTCCGGCCGGTGCTGGGCCAGCAAACCCAGCGCATAGAGGGCCGAGCCGGGCCGGGGACTGCGCAGCGCCTCGGTCAGCACGGCGATGCTGTCGCTGTCGCCCAGGCTTAGCTCCACGCCGGTTAGCCGCCGTCGCGACAGCGCGGCCATGAGCGCCTGCGGATAGGCGCGCGTCGTCAGGAAGGCCACCGCCAGCCAGGCGATGATGATGACCAGCAGCACCATGGCCACGTGAACGACGGTGAATTGCGGCATGCGGTTGAGCAGCAGCAGCGACACGCCGGCCAGCCCCACGGCGACCATGCGTACGATGCCATTGTCGATGGTCTGGACGCGCGACCGTTCGGCGGCGGGCAACGGCTGGTAGAGGATGGCCTGCGCCGTCTGATCGACCGAGAACATGAAGCCCAGGTCAAGGACACGGTTGAGCGTGGCCAGCCAGAAGAGCAGCGGCACCAGCCCCCAGCCGACGCCGACGACGCTGAAGACCAGCGTGACGACGAACAACAGCCCCGGCAGCACGTATAGCCCCACGCGCACGCCCAGCCGGTTGATGATCAGCCCGGCCAGGAAGGTGTTGTTGAACAGGGTGAAGATGCCCAGCGCGGCCAGGTAGAGGCCCATGAAGGCCGACAGATCGGCCGGATCGGGGAAGCGCGCGCTGATGCGGTTGAAGAAGATGTTATCGACGAAGAAGAACGACAGCCACGAGGCAATTGTCAGGCCGAACATCAACAGGATGTAGGGATTGCGCAGGAACGCGCCCGGCGACTCCTGACGGGCGACGACGCCGGGTTCCTCGACCGTGTCCAGCGCCGCCCGGTAGCGGCCGGTGATAATGACCAGCAACGCCAGCGCCCCGGCGAAGCCAAACGCGCCCACCAGCAGCAGGTTGACCGTGCCGATGGCCCGAACGATGCCCGGAATGAGGAAGCCGGTCAGGACAATGGCCACCCACTGGCCCGCGCCAATCGGCCCGAAGAGGCGCTTCGACTGGCGCAGCGTCAGCAGCCGCCCGGCCATCGTCCAGAAGGCGACCTGGCCCAAATTCACGGCGATCTGGAAGAGGACGGGCAGGACGAAGGTGATCGGCCGGCCGCCACCCAGCGTCAGCGCCAGCCAGTAGGCCAGCGTCAGCGCCGCCAGAAAGCCCAACAGCACGCGCAACCCCTGGGTAAACGTCAGCCGCCGGCCCAGGCGCAGGTAAGCGGCCGACAGCAGGGCCACAACGACGGCATTGATGATGTACAGGTAGGGCAGCGTGCCGGCGCTGAAGGTGCTCAGGAAGAGCGGGAAGACGGACGTTTCGACGAAGTTGTTGCCGATGCCGATGAGAAACATCTGGGCGAAGAGCAGCAGGGTTAGCTGCTCTTCGCCCGGCTGGATGCTAAAGAGGCGTCGCAAGGCAGTGGGCATCAGTCGGACAATGAGCCTAGACGTTGCCCCGGCGGGCGGCGATGGCAGCGCGGAAGGCGGCGATGACGTCGTCGAGGCTGGCCCCCGGCCCGAAGACCGCGGCCACGCCCATGTCCCGCAGCCGGGTCGCGTCCTCGTCGGGGATGATACCGCCCAGCAGCACAGGCACGTCGGCCATCTCGTTGGCCGCCATCAGTTCCAGGATGCGGCCCGTCAGGGGCATGTGCGCGCCGGAGAGGATGCTCAGGCCAATGGCGTCCACGTCCTCTTGCAGCGCCGCCTCGACGACCATCTCCGGCGTCTGGCGCAGGCCGGTATAGATGACCTCCATGCCGGCATCGCGCAGGGCACGGGCGGTCACCTTGGCCCCGCGATCGTGGCCATCCAGTCCCGGCTTGGCGATGAGCACGCGCGCGTGTTCGGTCATTCGTTCAACCTCCCGGACAGGGGCCTGCCGCCCCGCCCCACGTTACCAATCCACCACCGGATACGTCGCCGCGAAGAGATGCTTCTGCAACAGCGGCTCGGCCGCGTCGGCCGCCGGGCCGATGCCCGGAGCGCGGAACAGGGCGGCGATTTCCTCGACGCATAGCCGCCCCTTGCCGGTCAGGCGGATGCGCTCGCCATCGATGGCCACCAGCCCTAGCCGCTCTAGCCGCTCGAAGCGCGCCGCGAAGCGCGCCAGTGGGCTTCTATTATAGGCGCTGCGGAACAGACTACAATCGATATAGGGATCGTTCTTCAGAGAGAACATCACATCCCGGCCAAACGCCTCGTCAGGGCTGAGGCGATGGGCGCGCCAGAGCGGCGATTGACCCGCGGCCATGCGCCGCTCGTACTCGGCCAGGTCGAAGACGTTGCCCACCTGCGCGCCGCTATAGTAGCCGTAGGCCCCCGGCCCGATGGGCAGCGTCACCGCCTGCGACGGCAGCCGCTCCGGCCGGAACGTCGCCGGGTCGGCCGCCGGGCGCGCCCAGAAGTCGTTGGGCAGTTCGTGGTAGCCGGCCGCCGCCAGGCATAGCTGGGCCATCAGGTGTTGTGTCTGCGCGTGCCGGTGACTCGGCAGCTGCACCGCGCCGCGCTGCACGCGCGCATATAGCCCCGTGCCCCGGTCAACGAACAGGAAGTAGGTGCTGATGGAGTCCGGCGCGGCGGCGACGGCATCGGCCAGCGTCGTCGCCCAGGCGGCGTGGCTCTGGCCAACGAGGCCGTACATCAGGTCGAGGTTAACCAGAAAACCCTCGGCCCGGAGCAGGGCCATCGCCGCGGGCAGGAAGCCGGCCGTGTGCCGCCGCTTCGTCGCCCGCAGCAGGGCGTCGTCCGAGGCCTGGTAGCCGACGCTGACCCGGCCGATGCCGTAGGCCCGCAACACGCGCAGGAAGCGCAGCGCCGCGGCCTCGTCGGCGAAGAACTCCGGGTGCAGCTCCAGCGTGCCCAGCGCGGCCGGGTTCAGGTAGCCGCGCGCCCGCAGGTAGCCCAGGAAGTCCTCCAGCGCATCGGGCGGGATGAGGCTCGGCGTGCCGCCACCGAAGTAGAGATAGCGGATATCCAGCGCCGTCTGGCCGGCGTGGAAGTCAAACTCGGCGCGGACATGCTCCAGATAGCGGGCCACGGCCGCGCGCCGCCGCGGGCTGATGGCGACGAGATAGTAGCTGCAAAAGTCGCACACGCCGGAACAGAAGGGGACGTGGATGTAGGCGTTGTGGACGGCGGCGGGATAGGGCGGCGCGTCGCCCCCGGCCAGCGGGCGCATCTCCGCCAGCGACGGGTAGACGCTGAGGTAGTAGTAGTCGAGGCTATTGCGTTGCAGCGCGGGCGGCAGGTCGTCGAGGTGGTAGGCGTCGTACTGGGCCTCGGCCGCGGCGATGAGAGCGGTATGGGGCGTTGTCACGAGCGAGAGTGTACCACACCCACCGCTGCTGCCTGAAAGCGATAGCATGTCATGCTATCATCTTGAGCCGTTGGAGGCGTTCCGCTTGCAGTCCGACCTGGACACGGTGGCCTTCGCCCAGGCATAGAAAGCGCGTATCGAGACCTGTCTGGCCCAGTTTTTGCTTGCCTGCATTAGGCAGCCGGGGTTGTCCTTCGTTCTTTGAAGCTCATCCAGAGAAGGGTCAGGAGCATAAGGACTCCGATAAGCCCCGCAACTGCCAGACCGGCTATCATGATAAGGAGTGCCCTTTGACCTGTGTTATCTTTTGGCAATCCATCGCACTGTTACAATCAGCCCTATAAGCAGCCAAGCCACAATGAAGCCAGCGATTAATACGGTAATCTCATAAACTATCATATTTCTTGCGACATTCCCCGTACTCATTCGCACGCCGAGATGCTCGGAAGCAAGAAACGCAGTCAAGACGGCTAGAAACATCGTGATCATAGCCACCCAGAAACTGCTGTTAATGCGGCATCGATTGCACAGGACACCAACAAATACACCCAATATGATTGGACCCGCGGTCTCTACCAAAACAAACCTAAGCACCTCTGCCAACGATAACCCAAACGAAAAAAGCCAAAATAGTAAGTTGCACGACAGGTGGAAGAGCAAGGCGCCGGCAACTCCTCCAAGGATTGATGACCGAAGTAAAAGGCTTTCTTTCTTAGGCATGCCCACGGCCTTCGGTTGGCATGAACCAAACCACCCCAACGGAAGAAGACTAAGCACACAAGTTAAACTATCGACTCAAATCTTTCGTTGCTTATATTGCTTCACTCTAAACATTACCCACACACTAAAGGCAATCACACACCCTGGCATTATTAAGATCAGGCATGATCCGGATTCTCTATAACAGACTCCATTACTGTATTTTACAAACCACGCGCACATAACAGGTGCAAGTCCCGCTACTAGAGCGGCAAATAGAAGTAAAGTACCCAAGTAGAGTACGTCGCTCTGCATGTTCATGACGCCATCTACCGGGCGGTACGCTATAGAAAGCCAAAACACGCTTATAAATGGAGTGACTATCCCGGCACAGAGCGCTAAGGGTTCATAGGCACAAATGCTTGCGATTACTATGGCCCAAACAACAGTATAAGTCAGTGTCCTAAATGACCAACGCAACAACTCAAGTTTCTTCATGGATTACATCCCCAGCTACAGTTGCCCCTTCCAGTTCCGGAAGGTCCATGTTTCGTGGGTCTAGCGCCTCCGACACATCCATTCTAGCCTGAACCGGCTGCCCCGGCCGGCTTGATGCGGTTCATCAAGTCTGTGGACGCTGCTGGTCGCTGTCTGGCACGTGCTGACCAAGGCCGTGGCCGACCGCTTTGCCTCGGATGAGCAGGTCGCCGCCGCCATCTTCGCCCTGGCCTACAAGGTCGGTGTCCAGAACTTGCCCGGCGGCGGCGGGGCGCGGCAGTTCGTGCGTGACCAGCTCGACCGGCTCGGCCTGGGTCAAGAGTTGACCCACATCCCGTGGGGTAGCAAGCGGTTTAGGCTGCCGCCGTCGCGCGTGGGTGATGCTGGCTAGTTGTTAAGGTGTTGGTGACAGTTGCATAGGAAAGAGCAGCCGTCTTGTACCGTCGGCAAATACCGCTTGCCTGCCAGGTTCAAATCTTGAGAGTCAGTGTACTAAGCAGCCTATTCAACCGCGATAAGGTCAACAGGTAACCACCCTACAAGATCGTTGACTTCAATCTTTGCCCAGTACTCTGCATTGTAAGGATCCCAATAGGAATCTGTGATCTGTATTGGCTCACAAAACTCTATTTCGCCAAGAGTATTTCCTCTATGTCCACTTATGCCACTATCAGAATCGGGAAGGCCTCTGCCAGGCAGACTCCATAGCCTCACGGTTCCTCTCTCATCTATTGCAGGATCATTGAAACATCTGACTTTCGCCTGCTGCGGTACCGGAACCAAAATATCCGGCAACGGTGCTGGGGGATATACTGTGGGTTTTGGAGAAGCGCAGCTCGAAAAAGCGACGACCATGACAAGTAACACCAAAAGCTGGGGACAATAAACTTTCATGTGGTTGTACATCCCTTAGCTCAACGTCCTTTGTACGGGTTGTACCAGTACAATAGATAATCCTACAGCTTGGTCGGCCCGTTCCAGGTGTTTAAACGGGCGTCAAGCGCATATCGTGCGGCGGTTGATACCTGAGAAATAGAAAGAAAGCGTCCCCAAAGTAGGTCTCCCTGCAATCCTGCCACGTAACCTAGACGGAGGTCCGGCGGGTTGTTGTCGCTAATTGGCCCGTCTCGCAGCCAGTTAACCGCTGCTGCGTGATCTGCCCCAAAGAAAATCCCTGCGCAGAAAAGGCCCGCATAGTAATGGGCCGGTTGTTCATCGTCGACCAAATCAGGAACCCAGTTAGCATTTCCTTCTTGCAGAAAAGGGAAAGCCGGTCCATTTCTTACATGGATCGCCGACATGACTGGAAACCCGAAATGCTCGTTGCAGAACGCCTCCTCCCAAGCGCTGTCAAGTGGATCGTATCTACTAGAACGGCAATCAGCCAGCACCAGGCCCACCCAGCGCCACTCAGGCGATCAGCGTCGCCAGCAGCATCACCGCCGCCTGCGCCACCGCCGCAACCAACAGTACGCCGGCATGCCGCGCCATCGCTCCACCGTCCGGCCAGTCCACCAGAATGCCGACCAACGCAAAGGCGACGAAGGCCGGCGACAGGAACGGGCCGATGCTGAAGCCACCCAGGATGACGAAGGCCAGCAGAATGCCCGCCGCCGCCCAGGGCAGCCAGCGCCAATGCGCCTTCAGCCCCCAACCGGCGGCCACAAACACCAGCGCCAGCACGCCAACGAGGGCGATCTGCATCAAGTAGAGGCCGGGCAAGGGCCAGAGGCCGTCCTGTTGCGGTGCGAAGAGAAGGGGCGCCAGGACGCAGACGACTGCGCCGACCAGGGCCGCCAGCCAGACGGCCAATCGCTTAGGAACCGCATTGGTCAATGAAGTAGCCATTGCGCCCTCCGTCATGTTGATTGCGCCGGCCATGCGGCGCTTGTGCCGTATCTCAAAAACAGCATAATCCCGAGGCTATCCCGTGTCAAGTTGCGCTGCCTGTCCGTCGCTCAGGCCATCGCCAACTCCGCCCGCAGCCCCAGGAACGCGCCATAGCGCTCGGCCGCCGCGCCCAACGCGCCTCGCTCCGCCCCGCTGAGCGGCCGGAACAGTTTCGTTTCAATGACGACCTGCTGTTTCTTCAACGTCCGCGTCCAGATGCCAACCACAAGCCCATCCATCAGGATCGGTTGGTGGAACATGACGCCGCCGGAGTCCACCAGCGCGTTGTAGGCGGCGGGCAACACGGCCGATCGCTCCTTGTAGGCCACCAGATACTCATCCAAAAACGGCAGCAGGTGGGCCGCCGGCGACGGAATCTCGCCCGCCGGCGCGGCGGGGTCGAACCAGGCGGTCTCGCCGCCGATGATCTCCTGCGCCAGGTGGGGTTTGGCCATCTCCAACCCGGCGCGGGCCTCGGCCGCGGCCAGCCCCGACCACCACGTATAGTCCTTGAGCGTCGCCGGCCCGTGGCTGGCGAAGTAGCGCCGCGCCAGTTCGGCCAGGGCTTCGTCGCGCGTCCGCTCCCTGGCCGGCGGCAGCCAGGCGTCGAGAAGGACAAAGGTTTGTTGCTTGCCCTGGCGCGGGCCAATGCAGATCAGGCCCTCCTGCGCCAGACGGGCGAGGATGTGGATGCCGCGCTGCCCGGTGGTGGCGATGCCGGCGTCGTCCAATGCCTGGCGCAGCTCAGGGCGCGGGCGCGGTTGGCCGTCTTGCAGTTCGCGCGCGATCACCCGGCGGCTCTGCGCGAACACGGCTTCGTCCAGCCCCAGTTCGCGCTTGCGGGCGTTATCGCGCAGCGCCCGTGGGGCCGACAGTGCCAACATCCAGCGCACATCCTCGGCGGTGACAAAGTGGACGGTGTTGCGCAGCGGCCAGGTGCGGACAAGCTGCCGGTCGTTGATGGCCTGCTCCACGACGGCCTCCGTCGCCCCCTCAGTGCGCAGGCCCAGCGCCCACATGGCGGGCAGGTAGTCCTGGGCTTGCACCGCGCCGAAATGGGCCACGACCTCGGCCGGCGCGCCGAACTTCGAGCCGGCCAGGCGCTGGGTCAGGAGGCGGCGATGGGCAATCGTGGGCATCAAGCAGTCTCCCGTGGATTGCCGTCCAGTCGCAGGATCAACTCCTCTATCTCCGCGCCCCGCGCGTTGGCATACCCCCTGTCCCGGCCGATGACCACAAAGCCGCACTTCTGTAACACGCGCAGAGAACCGGCATTGTCGGCGGCCACACGGGCGTAGATCGGCCGCTCGACGACCTCTTGCAAAAACGCAGCCAGCGCCGCCGTAGCGATGCCCCGCCCCCAGAACGCCCGGCCCAGCCAGTAGGTTACCTCCGGCCGGCCGGCCTCGGTGTAGCGAGCGACGCTGCCGGCTACCTCGCCATCGTAGACGATCGTCCTGTTTGTCGTGTCGGGGTCGGCCAGAATCCGCTGCCAGTGGGCCATGAAGGCCGCGTGGTCGGCCGGGTCCTTGGCCGTGAAGGCGGCCATGTAGTTGGCGTCGGGGTCGAGTTGGTGCGCGAAGAAGAAAGGTAGGTCGGTGGGGGTGACGTCGCGCAGGTGCAGGCCAACCGGCGCTTGATTGTCTGTGCTCACAGGTCTTTCTCCATTGGTGATTCCAGAGCTAAGTTGCCTGGCCATGCCACCAAGGGCGCTATCAGTATGGCTAGAGGCGTCACATCACGTCTTGTTCTGACACTCCCGCCTCAATCAAGCCCAGTCTGCCCAGTCTGCCTGGTCTTGCTCCTCTCCACCATATCCCTCAACCAGTCCAGCGCACCGGGTGTGTCGTACCAAAATGGCAAGGCGTCAGCGACGTAATCGACGGCTTCATCCTCGTTGCCAAAGGAGATCGTTGATGGATGTTGTTTTGGCAAACGCTTGCGCCCCAATAGATACTGGGGGACAAAGGGATTATACGCCAGGGCCGCGCTCAGCTTTTTATTGGCCCGTATACCACCCTTATATTGCCGATAGGTCACAAGCGCCTGCGTATAGAACCATTGCGCGCTGGCATCGTCCTTATAGCGCTTGAGAAGCTTTCGCAGAGAATCGTCTTCTTCAGTCTCTTGAAACAGCTCGAGCAGATGGTATCTCACCCCCTGATTATCACCAGGATTGAGGTCGAGCATGGCCACGAAATGGTCGATAGCGGCATCTCGGTCACCCAAGCGCCATAACGCCAAGGCAAGTCCCTCTCTAGCACGCATGTAGGGCCTCGTCTCGATCGCCGCCCAGAAATTGCCCTTGTATTCCTCGAACGCCTCCAGCCCAAGCGCCCGTTCGCCGGCAGCCATCCCCTGCTCATAGAAGTGAAGGGCTTGTTCCACCGTCCTGGCCGACTCTTCGGCCAACAGCACGTAGGCATCGGCGCAATCCTCGGAGATCGAAAGCGCCTTCTTGGCCAGCTTAATCCGTTGAGTTTTGGAACGCGTGTTCCAAGCCTCATAGATGATCTCCTGCGCTTCTTCCAACGGCGTCTGCGCTATGGGAGACGCGACTGGTTGACCCGGCACCATTAGGGTTTGCAGGAAGTTGTGCAGTTCCTCTTCCGAGTCGAAGTCATGTTGATTGATGATCCGGGTGAGATCGTACATGGTCTTCTCCAGCGCCCGCGGGTCCAGGATCACCGGTGGAAGAAACGGACTCTCAATCTCCTCATCCTCTGCCTTTGCCTTTTTGCTTGGCTTCCTAGCTGCCATTGCTCTACCTCCATCCACCCGTCTTCGTTAAAGGCCACGCCACGGCCGGCGCTACGGCCCTAGGCCGCCAGAAAGCCACCGTCTACGGGGATAGCCACGCCGTGGACGTAGGTCGCCAGGTCGCTGGCCAGCACCAACGCCAGCCGCGCCACTTCGTCCGGCTGACCAACGCGGCCGACCGGCAGCCGTTGGCTGAACTCGATGCCCGTCTTGATCAGGTCAAACCGGAAGCGCAGCACCTGTTTCGCCGCCGCTTTTGTGCCCGGCGTCAGGATGCCGCCGGGCAGAATGGCGTTGACGCGGAACCCGTGCCGGGCGTACTCCTTGGCCAGGGCGCGCGTCAGGGCAATGACGCCGGCCTTGCTGACGCTGTAGTGGGCCAGGTCTTCCTTGAAAGGCAGCACGGCTTCAATCGACCCCAGGTTGATGATCACTCCGCCGCGCTTGTGCCGCCGGCAAATCATCTGCTGACACATCCACGACACGGAAAAGTAATTGATCTCCATGACCTGACGGCAAAATGCCTCGTCGGCGCCGGCGAACTCACGGAAGGGATAGACGCCGGCGTTGTTGACCAGAATATCCGGCTCGCAGCCCGCCAGTTGCGCCCACAGGGTATCGATCTGCTCCTTGCGCGACAGATCGATGACGTAGGACGTGACGCGATAGCCGGTCGCTTCCAGTTCGGCCGCCGTCGCTCGCAGGGTAGCAGCGTCGACGTCGACGAGCTGGAGTTCCGCGCCGGCCTCGGCGTAGCGCCAGGCGATGGCCCGACCGATGCCGCCGGCCGCGCCGGTGATGAGGGCGCGCTTGCCCTCCAATGAGATTAACTGCTCGATGCTCGGCGTGGCTTGCATGATATGTCCTCAATGTGGCCAGGCACGGTCGGCACGTGAAGGCCCAGTCCAGATCGCTCGTTGCCCCCTATTCCCAGGAGGCTGACTTTATGGTCTTCTTCCCATTCGCACCTGACCGGGCTGCATGACGACAAAACGACCGAAAAGCGCTTCACCTTGCTCGTGAGCAACCTGAACCACCGCTCCAGCCATGCTGCTGCGGGCGTTCGCCGGGTAGCGAAGCAGGATCACTCCGGCTGAACTGGCGTGACTCACATAGACAAGCCAGCCGAAGTCCTTATCCTCGGTAAGAAAGATGCGCTGCTCACGCGCAGCCTGCTCAATCAGAAGTTGATCGTCCGAGCGTTGTGTGTACTCCGACACTGCCAGGACGTCATAACCCTCTCGACGTAACGCGCGAACGACAGCAAAGTCGCAGCTTTCGTCGGCCATGAACCGCAGAGCACTGCTGTCGGTCATGACGTTTGTTCAAGGATGATCACTTCATGGGCTAACAAATCGGCAGCATAGGCCAGTGCCGCTCGAATGTCCTCCATGACGAGGCGAGGGTACGCATCCAGAATATCAGCCTCAGTCGCGCCCTCACTTAATTTGCGGACGATCAGCTCTACCGGCAATCGTGTGCCCCGAATCACCGGCTTGCCCAACATGACGTTCGGATCGATCTCAATTCGTTCTGTCATAGTTGCTCTCGTCCCAAAAGTCGGCCGAATCGTGGTTCTCCCAAAATGAAACCGCCTCATCTATCGTCTCAAAGTCCGGGATGTTTTTCATTACGATAGCCTGGATTCGCATTCCTCACCGCACCCCATACGATAAGAGAAAACCAGATAAATCACAAGAGCCATTGGGCGATCACTCAATTACAAGCGGCACCACCTCAAACGTCCTCACATCCACAATCCCCAAATCCGAAATCCGCAACTCCGGGATGACCACCAGCGCCAGCAGGCTGAGTTGCATGTAGGCGTTGTGGAGCGTGCAGCCGCAGGCGGCGAAGGCCGCGACCATGCGCTCGGCCTTGGCGGCCACGACTTCGGCCCGCTCGCGGCTCATCAGCCCGGCGATGGGCAGCTCCACCAGGGCGATCTCCTGCCCCTCGCGGAAGACCACCACCCCACCGCCAACCTCGCCCAGCCGGTTGGCGGCGCGGGCCATGTCGGCCGTGTCCGTGCCCACAACGATCATGTGGTGGCTGTCGTGGGCGACGGTGCTGGCCACGGCGCAGGGCGCGTCGAAGCCAAAGCCGCTGACGAAGCCATTGGTCACGCCCCCCGTCGCCCGGTGGCGCTCCACCAGGGCCACGCGGCAAATGTCCTGCGCCCCGTCCGGCTGGATCAGCCCATCCACCACCGGCAGCGCTGCCTCCAGCGCCCTCGTCGGGGCCTGATTCTCCACCACGCCGATAACCCGCACCCGACAAGAAGGCAGGGGAGCTGGGGAGCGGGGGGGCAGGGGCGATGAAGAACCGTCATTGGGAACGCTCTTTTCTCCCCCGCTCCCCTGCTCCCCCGCTCCCCAGCGTTCAGGCGCAATCACATCAAAGTCACTGGCCGCCAGCCGCCGGCCCAGCCGCACCGTGCCGACAGCGAAGTCGGGGTAGTCATAGGGCGGAATCTCGACGGCGATGCGACCGTTCTCGGCCACGACCTGCCCGCCGGCCAGCACCACCTCGATGGGCAGCGCGGCCAGGTCGCTGGTGATGACGATGTCGGCGTAGCGGCCGGGGGTGATGCTGCCAATGTCTTTCTCGACGCCGAAGTGCAGTGCTGTGTTGAGGGTGGCCATCTGGATGGCGGTGATCGGCCGCAGCCCCTGGGCAATGGCGTGGCGGACGACGCGATCCATGTGCCCCTCGCCCACCAGCGTGCCGGAGTGGCAGTCGTCGGTGCAGAGGATGAAGTTGCGGCTGTCGAGGCCCAGGTCGGTGATGGCCTTGACCTGCGCGGCGACGTCATACCAGGCCGAGCCGAGCCGCAGCATGGCCTTCATGCCCTGCCGCACGCGGGCGACGGCATCCTCCAGGCGCGTGCCCTCGTGGTCGTCGGCCGGGCCGCCGGCGACGTAGCCGTGGAAGGCGCGGCCGAGGTCGGGCGAGGCGTAGTGGCCGCCGATGACCTTGCCGGCGCGCATCGTCGCCGCCATCTCGGCGTGCATCTTCGCGTCGCCATTGAACACGCCGGGGAAGTTCATCATCTCCCCCAGGCCGATGACGCCCGGCCAGGTCATCGCCTCGGCCACCTCGTCCGGGCCGATGCTCGCGCCGGGCGTTTCCAGCCCCGGCGCGCTGGGCACGCAACTGGGCATCTCGACGTAGACGTTGATGGGCAGCGTCGCCGCCTCGTCGTGCATCAGGCGCACGCCGGGTAGGCCGAGCACGTTGGCGATCTCGTGCGGGTCGATGAACATACTCGTCGTGCCGTGGGGGATGACCGCGCGGGCGAATTCGGTCACGGTGACCATGCCGCTCTCGACGTGCATGTGGGCGTCGCACAGGCCGGGCACGAGGTAGCGCTGCTTGGCCTCGATGATGCGCGTACTGGGGCCGATACACGGGCCGGCGTTGGGGCCGACGTAGGCAATGCGGCCGCCGTAGACGGCGACGTCGGTGCCGGGCAGGATTTCGCCGCTGTGGACGTTGACCCAGCGGCCGTTGCAGATAACCAGATCGGCGGGTTTGCGCCCCATCGCCACGGCGACGAGGTCGGCGGAGAGGGTGTGCCAGGGTTGGCGGTGTGTCATGGGAGATAACCCCTTTTGTGATGCGCGGATTGTAGTCCGGAAACGGTCTTCATGCACGCCGACAGGGGCCAGGGCGATTAGTCAGGAAGAAGACCGCACGCAAAGGCCGCGAAGGAAGCTAAGAACGCCAAGAAGCGTCTTTTTTGCGTCCTTTGCCTCCTTGGCGATCTTGGCGTGGGATGTCTTAATAGCTCATTGACAGTTTCCTGGTAATTTTGTACTATTGCAGGAGGGGCGAGCATATTGAACTTTCCTCTGTAATTTGAGTGTGGATGGCCCTTCGTATTGGGCCTAATTGCCGCCGATCGCCAGATCGGCCGTGGGAGCAACAACCAATGAGAACCTTACCGGCTCGCATCCAGCGTTCATTCGCTGCCGCTCATCCGTCCCTGTCGCCCGGCGCCACGCGCCGGTTCGGCCGTGTGGCGGTCGTCGCGCTACTGGCCCTGTTGGTGCTGGTCACCGGGCAGCGCCCGGCGGCGGCCCTGGCCTGGCGGATCGAAACCGTTGACTTTAGCGGGCGCGTAGGCCTCGACACCTCGTTGGCCCTGGATGCCGCCGGCAACCCGCATATCAGCTACTTCGACTATACCAGCAGCAAACTGAAGTACGCCGCCTGGAATGGAACGGGTTGGGATGTCCAGATCGTCGACACCACCGCGGACGTGGGCGAATACACCTCACTGGCCCTGAATGACGACGGCTGGCCGCGCATCAGCTACTACGACTGGACCCACGGCGCTCTGAAGTACGCCGCCTGGAACGGAGCGGAATGGGAACTCCAGACTCTCGACGACGGAACGGATAAGACGGGTACGGGCCTTTACACCTCCCTTGAACTGGACAGCGACGGCAACCCGCACATCAGCTATCATGACCGCGACAACCACAAGCTCAAGTACGCCGTCTGGGACGGGACGAACTGGGTCATCGAGACCATCGACGCCGGCTATCCAACGGACTTTGAATCGCCGCTGGCCCTGGACTCACGCGGCGCGCCGCACATCGCCTACTACCGCATCGGCGATGCGACCCTCAATGATGTGATGTACGCCACCAAGAACGGGTCGGACTGGGACATCGAGTCTGTCGCCACGGACGGGGATGTGGGCTGGTTCATTTCGTTGGCCCTGGACGCCGACGGCAGGCCGCACATCAGCTACTACGATTGGGAGGCCGACGATCTGGAGTACGCCACCTGGGACGGGGCGGACTGGGCCATCGAGGAGGTTGACACGGATGGGGACGTCGGCTGGTACGCCAGTCTGGCCGTGAACGCCGCCGGCAACCCGCGCATCAGCTACTACGACAGCACCAACGGCAACCTGAAGTATGCCGCCTGGAACGGGTCGAGCTGGGCCTTCGAGAACGTTGACACGGATGGGGACGTCGGCTTATATACCTCGCTGGCCCTGGACGCCTGCGGCAACCCGCGCATCAGCTACTACGACACTAACGAGGGCGACCTGAAGTACGCCGCCAGCAGCGAGTGCCACAGGCTAACCATCGCCAAGGCCACCAACCCCGCCGGCGGGACGGGCTTCCCGTTCACGTTCGACGCGGCCGCGCCCCAGTTCCTGGCCAAGTGGGGCGACAACAGCCAGTTCAACAATCCCACCAGCGTGGCGGTGGACGGGGCGGGCAACGTCTACGTCGCCGACACCAACAACCACCGTATCCAGAAGTTCGATAACGCCGGCGTCTACGTGACCCAGTGGGGCAGCCGCGGCAGCGGCAACATCCAGTTCGAGTCCCCCCGCGGCGTGGCGGTGGACGGGGCGGGCAACGTCTACGTCGCCGACACCGGCAACAACCGCATCCAGAAGTTCACCAGCGCCGGCGGCTACGTGACCCAGTGGGGCAGCCAGGGCAACGGCGACAGCAAGTTCCGGTCCCCCACCGGCGTGGTGGTGGACAGGACGGGCAACGTCTACGTCGCCGACACCGGCAACAACCGCATCCAGAAGTTCACCGGCGACGGCGGCTACGTGACCCAGTGGGGCAGCCAGGGCAACGGCGACGGCAAATTCAACGCCCCCCGCGGCGTGGCGGTGGACGGGGCGGGCAACGTCTACGTCGCCGACACCGATAACTACCGCGTCCAGAAGTTCGACAGCGCCGGCGGCTACGTGACCCAGTGGGGCGGCCGCGGCAGCGGCGACGGCCAGTTCGAGTCCCCCACCGGCGTGGCGGTGGACGGGCAGGGCAACGTCTACGTCGCCGACTTCGTCAACCACCGCATTCAGAAGTTCGACAGCGCCGGCGGCTACCTGACTCGGTGGGGCCGCCAGGGCGACCGTGACGGCCAGTTCAACCTCCCCAGCGGCGTGGCGGTGGACGGGGCGGACAACGTCTACGTCGCCGACACCTTCAACCACCGCATCCAGAAGTTCGCCCAGCAGGTGGTCGTGCTTGACGACGGTGAAAGCCATACCTTCACCAGCCTGAGAGCGCGGACCTATCACGTCAGCGAGCTCGTGCCCGTCGGCTGGCTGCTGGACGACGTCGTCTGTGACGGCGGCAGCCCGACCGTGAGCGGCAACACCATCACCGTGACGCTGGCCGCCGGCGACGACGTGACCTGCACCGTCACCAACACGCCGGACACAACGCCGCCGGACGTTACCATCAATCAGGCCGCCAACCAGGCCGACCCGACCGACTTGAGCCGAATCGATTTCACCGTCGTCTTCAGTGAGCCGGTCAGCGGCTTCAACTACATAGACGTAACGCTGAGCGACCCAATCATGTGCGAGTGGGGTATCAATGTGTTTGAGGCCGCTCCCATGGACGGCACGACCTACTACGTCGGCTTCAACAGCACCAATTGCCTCTATGACACGTTGGTCGCCACCATCCCCGCGGGCGTGGCCCAGGACGCGGCCGGCAACGGCAACACCGCCTCGACCTCGACCGACAACAGCGTGACTTACGACGAATTCTCCCCCACGGTGACGATCCAAAAGGCCTGGAACCCGCCCCAGGCCGACCCGACCAACACCGGCCCGATCAACTTCCTCGCCCTCTTTCATGAGCCGGTCAGCGGCTTCGCCACCGGCGACGTGACGTTGAGCGGCTCGGCCGGGGCGACAACGGCCATAGTGACCCCGGCGACCACAGGGACAGAGTACCACCAAGAGTACAACATCGCCGTCAGCGGCATGACCCAGGACGGCGCGGTGACGATCTACATCCGGGCCGGCGTGGCCCATGACGCGGCCGGCAACCTCAATGACGCTTCGTACGCGACCGATGACACTGTAATCTACGACACGACGCCACCGGACACGACCATCAACACCGCCCCACCCAACCCGTCGAACAGCAGCAGCGCGCAGTTCACCTTTAGCGGCGACGACGGCAGCGGATCGGGTGTGGCCTCGTTCGAGTGCCAACTCGACGGCGGCCCGTGGGAAACGTGCGGCAGCCCCAAGGACTACACCGGCCTGATCGAGGGCAGCCACACCTTCCAGGTGTGGGCCACGGACAAAGCCGGCAACACCGGCGCGACGCCGGCCGGCTACTCGTGGGTGATCGACGTCACCCCGCCCAGCGTGACCATCAACCAGGCGTCCACCCAGGCCGACCCGACCGGCGACGTCCCAATCAACTTCACCGTCGTCTTCAGCGAGGCCGTTAGCGGCTTCGCCACAGGCGACGTGATGCTGGGCGGCACAGCCGGGGCGACGACGGCCACCGTCTCCGGTGGCCCCACGACCTACAACGTCGCCGTCAGCGGCATGACCGCCAACGGCACGGTTATCGCTGGCGTCGCCGCGGGCGTGGCCCAAGACGCGGCCGGCAACCTCAATGCCGCTTCGACCTCGACCGACAACAGCGTGACCTACAACGGCATCGACGACATCGCGCCGGACACGACGATCACCAGCAGCCCGCCCAACCCGTCGAACAGCAGCAGCGCGCAGTTCGCCTTCAGCGGCGACGACGGCGGAGGATCGGGCGTGGCCTCGTTTGAGTGCCAGCTCGACGGCGGCGCGTGGGCACCGTGCGGCAGCCCCAAGGACTACACCGGCCTGATCGAGGGCAGCCACACCTTCCAGGTGCGCGCCACGGACAAAGCCGGCAACACCGACCTGACGCCGGCCGGCTTCACGTGGACGATTGACACGACGCCGCCGGACACGACGATCACCGGCAACCCGCCCAACCCGTCGAACAGCAGCAGTGCGCAGTTCGCCTTCAGCGGCGACGACGGCGGCGGATCGGGCGTGGCCTCGTTCGAGTGTCAGCTCGACGGCGGCGCGTGGGCAACGTGCGTCAGCCCCAAGGGCTACACCGGCCTGATCGAGGGCAGCCACACCTTCCAGGTGCGGGCCACTGACGCCGCCGGCAACACCGACCCGACGCCGGCCGGCTACTCGTGGCTGATCGACGTCACCTCACCCAGCGTGACCATCAACCAGGCGTCCACCCAGGCCGACCCGACGGGCGGTATCCCCATCAACTTCACCGTCGTCTTCAGCGAGGCCGTTAGCGGCTTCACCACCGGCGACGTGACGTTGAGCGGCACGGCCGGGGCGACCACGGCCACCGTCTCCGGTGGCCCCACGACCTACAACGTCGCCGTCAGCGGCATGACCG
>ERZ724519.452-NODE-452-length-17505-cov-5.272837_pt1 | contig 17505 bp, 18 predicted proteins | sample MGYA00376052_ERZ724519 | MGnify/ENA primary metagenome ERZ724519 (study PRJEB28724, sample SAMN07190883) | activated sludge metagenome | isolation source: activated sludge of sewage treatment plant in Hong Hong | place: Hong Kong | collected 2016-03-17 ... | reverse complement strand
CTTCGCGTCGTGCCGCAGGTGATGTGGTCCGCGACCGGCTAGGCCGTCACCCGCGCGAGCGCTGCCAGCGCCGCGTCGAGCCCGCCGGTAACGAGGCGCGCTGGCACCGCCAGCATCAGGTTGAAGGGTAAGCCAAAGTCTTCGACGGCGTTGCCGGCCGTGTCGCGCCATCCGCCCCGGCCATCGGGCGCCGCCCGCAGCCGCGCGCGCAGCTCGGGCAGCGCGTCGGCATAGCCGACGACAAGCTTGCCCCGTGCCAAGGCGTAGCCAACCTCGACGCAGGTGCCGGAATCCGGCTCGTCGCCGCGAAACGGGTTCAGGTTGGCGATGACGACGTCGGCGGCGTCAATCAGGCGCAGGTTGTTGCGGTAGATGCCCTCGGCACCGGCATCGTCGCCGTCGAGCGGAACCAGCGCCTCGTGCCCGGCAGCGCGACAGAGATCACGCGCGACGTCGGCCCAGGCGCGCGCATCGGGGCGAAACACGTCCGGTCCGGCCAGGTAGAGCTTCATGCCGACGCGAATGCGACGCCGGTCAAGGACATCAGTCGCGTTCTTCCTGTCCGAGCATGATGAGTTCGTAGATCGGACGCGGCGTGCCCGGCAACTGTGCGACGTGCACGGCCGTCATGCCGTCGAGGCGGGCAATGTCCATGTCGGCGCCGACGGCGAGCAGGAGCTCGACCGGGCCGGCCTGCCCCTTGAGGACCGCCGTGATCAGCGGCGTGTTGCCATCGGCATCCTGTGCATCAATGTCGGCGCCGGCACTCACCAGCGTGGCTGCGGCATTGGTATGCCCGCCCGCTGCCGCGGCGTGCAACGGACGCTGGCGATGCGGGCCTTCCACCTCGAGATTCGTGCCGGCCTCGGTCATGACCCGCACCGCCGCCACGCAGCCAAGCTTGGCCGCCACATAGAGCGGCGGTCCGTCGCGCGCCAGCATGGCCTCGGTGAGGCTGATATTCACCCAGTCGGCCGGTGTCAGGTCGGGTGTCGTCATGTCAGCCCAGTGTCTTTGCGAAGAATCCCAGGGTGCGCTCCCAGGCCAGAGCCGCGCATCGGGCGTCGTAGACCTCGGGCCGCCGCTCGTTGCAAAAGGCATGCGCGGCGTCGTAGCGGAACACGTCGGGGTGCTGCCCGGCGGCGCGCATGGCCGATTCCAGGGCATCAACGGCCTGCGGGGTGCACCAGTCGTCGCGATTGGCGAAGTGTGCGAGGAAGGGAATGCGGATCGCCGCCGGATCGGCGAATTCCCTTGGCGGAATGCCGTAGTAGCAGGCGGCGGCGGCAACGCCCGGCACATGCACGGCAGCGCCGATGGTCAGGGCGCCGCCCATGCAGAAGCCCATTACACCGACCTTGCCGGCACCCACGGCACGCAGGTGGTCGACGGCTCCCCGCACGTCCTGGTGCGTGGCACCGGGGAAGTCGAGTCCGTTCATCATGTGGCTGGCCTCGTCCGGATCCTGGGTCACGCGCCCCTGGTAGAGGTCGGGCGCCAGTGCGTTGTATCCCGCCGCGGCAAAGCGGTCGGCGATGCCGCAGATCTGCTCGTTGAGGCCCCACCACTCCTGGATCACCACCACACCGGGCCGCTCCTGTCCGGCCATAGCCAGCCAGCCGCGGCAGTCGCTGCCGTCGGGCCGCTTGAAATCGATCATCTTGCCCATGTGTCCTCCTCCTTGGCGCGGAATCGGGAATGTACCGGATTTCGGCCCCTGTCGACGGCAAGTGCCTCTCGTATAATGGTTCGTCGCACTCCGTCCATCGTGCCGTGAACCCTGATCTCGACCGCCTGCAGCCCTACCCCTTCGAAAAGCTGCGCCACCTGTTTGCCGGCATCACGCCGCCAAGGAGTCTGGCCGAAATCAAGCTGTCGATCGGCGAGCCGCAGCACGCGACGCCGCCGTTCATCCAGCGCGCGCTGGCCGAGCGGCTCGACGGACTCGCCAACTACCCGACGACGCAGGGCAGCGATGAACTGCGCCAGACCATCGCGGCCTGGATTGGCCGGCGCTACGAGGTAACGCCGCCCGACCCGGCGACCCAGGTGATCCCGGTCAACGGGTCACGCGAGGCCTTGTTCGCCTTTGCGCAAACAGTCATTGCGCGCCGCACCGGCGCCAAGGTGGTTTGCCCGAATCCCTTCTATCAGATCTACGAGGGCGCCGCCCTGCTCGCCGGTGCCGAACCCGTCTTCCTCAACACGCTGCCCGAGACCGGCTTTGTCATGGACTGGACGGCGCTGCCCGAGACCACCTGGCGCGACGTCCAGCTCGTGTACGTGTGCTCGCCGGGCAATCCGACGGGCAAGGTGATGGACCTCGCAGCCTGGAAGGAATTGTTCGAGTTGTCCGATCGGCATGGCTTCGTGATTGCCTCGGACGAGTGCTACTCCGAGATCTATTTCGACGAGGCGCACCCGCCGCTGGGCGGTCTGGCCGCGGCCGCGCGCCTTGGCCGCGACGACTTCCGGCGTCTCGTGGTCTTTTCCAGCCTGTCGAAGCGCTCCAACGTTCCGGGGCTGCGCTCGGGTTTCGTCGCCGGTGATGCGGCGGTGCTCAAGCGCTTCCTGCTTTACCGGACCTATCACGGCAGTGCAATGAGCCCGGCCGTGCAGGCCGCCAGCATCGCCGCCTGGAAGGACGAGGCGCACGTGCGCGACAACCGCCGCCTTTATGCCGAGAAGTTTCACGAGGTCACCCCGCTCGTCGCGCACCACCTGGATTGCACCGTGCCCGATGCCGGCTTCTACCTGTGGGCAAGGACCCCCGTCGCCGACACCGAATTTGCCCGCGAACTGCTGCACCGGCAGAACGTGGTGGTACTCCCCGGCAGCTACCTCGCGCGGGAGTCGGCAGGACGCAACCCCGGCGCCAACTTCGTCCGCATCGCCCTCGTTGCCGGGCACGAGCAGTGCCTCGAGGCCGCGCGGCGCATCAACGATTTCTGTCAATCCCTCTGAAAGAGTTACCCATGAACGAATTGCAGCAGACCATCGAGCAGGCCTGGGAAGACCGTGCCAACCTCAGCCCGGGCAGCGCCCCGGCCCGCATCGGCGACGCCGTCGCCCATGTCCTCGGCGAACTCGACGCCGGGAGGCTCCGTGTGGCCGAGAAGCTCGACGGCAAATGGGCCACGCACCAGTGGATCAAGAAGGCGGTGCTGCTGTCCTTCCGCCTCGAGGACAACGTCGTCATGGACGGTGGCGCGCAGCGCTGGTTCGACAAGGTGCCGACCAAGTTCGCCCACTACGATACCCATCGCTTCCAGACCGGCGGCTTCCGCGTCGTTCCCGGCGCCGTGGTGCGCCGCGGATCCTACATCGCCCCCAATGCGGTGCTGATGCCCAGCTTCGTAAACATCGGCGCCTATGTCGGCGAGGCCACCATGGTGGATACCTGGGCAACGGTGGGTTCCTGCGCCCAGATCGGCCGGAACGTGCATCTTTCCGGCGGCGTCGGCATCGGCGGGGTGCTCGAGCCGCTGCAGGCGAATCCGACCATCATCGGCGACAACTGCTTCATCGGTGCGCGATCCGAAGTGGTGGAAGGCGTGATCGTCGAGGACAACTGCGTGATTTCGATGGGCGTGTTCATCGGCCAGAGCACCAAGATCCTCGACCGCGCCACCGGCGAGATCATCTATGGCCGCGTGCCGGAAGGCTCGGTCGTGGTGAGCGGCAGCCTGCCCGCGAAGGACGGCAGCTACAGCCTGTACTGCGCGGTGATCGTCAAGAAGGTCGATGCGCAGACCCGCTCGAAGACCAGCATCAACGAACTGCTGCGCGACTAGTCACCACCTACCGGGAGACTGCAAATGGGTACGATGGACAAGCTGTTCCGCCTGATGGCGGAAAAGAAGGCGACCGACCTGTTCCTCTCCGTCGGCGCGCCCATCACGATCAAGATGCAGGGCAATGCCGTGCCGGTGAACCCGCAGATCGTGGACATGCCGACCATGCGCAGCCTCCTGGCCGAAGTCCTGAAACCCGAGCAGATCGAGGAATTCGACCGCGAAAAGGAGCTGCAGACACGGGTCGTCGCCTACGACATCGGCGTCTACCGCCTTTCCTGCTTCTACCAGCGCGGATCGCCCGGCATGGTGGCGCGCTACATCCCGGTCGACATCCCGAAGTTCGAATCGCTGCAGCTGCCGCCGGTGCTCAAGGACGTGATCATGGAAAAGCGCGGGCTCGTGCTGATGGTCGGCGCCACCGGCAGCGGCAAGTCGACGACCCTCACGTCGATGATCGATTACCGCAACGAGCAAATCTCAGGCCACATCCTCACGCTCGAGGACCCGCTCGAATTCCTGTTCAAGAACAAGAAGTCCATCGTCAACCAGCGCGAGGTCGGCACCGACACGAAGGCCTTCCAGATCGCGCTCAAGAACGCGCTGCGACAGGCTCCCGACGTGATCTTCATCGGCGAAATCCGCGACAAGGAGACCATGACGCAGGCCATCGCCTACGCCCAGTCGGGTCACCTCTGCCTTGCCACGCTGCACGCCAACAACAGCTACCACGCAATGAGCCGGATCATCAGCTTCTACCCGCTGGAGAATCGGCCGGCCCTGCTCGCCGACCTCGGGGTGACGCTCAAGTGCGTCATCTCGCAACGCCTGGTCAAGACGCCTTCGGGCGGCCGCGTCGCCGCCGTCGAGGTGCTGATGAACTCGCGCTACATTGCCGAGTTGATCGAGAAGGGCGAGCTCAACGAAATCAAGGAGGCCATGGAAAACAGCATGGTGCCGGGCAGCCAGACCTTCGAGCAGGCGCTTTACCAGTTGTACCGGACCAATACCATTTCCCTCGACGAGGCGCTGGCCAACGCCGATTCCGCCAACAACCTGCAGCAGGTCATCAACAACGCCAAGGCGGAGGCCGAAGGCAAGCCGGTCAGTGACGAAGCAGCGCAGAATCCGACCAAGTCCGTGGCGCCCGGCTCGTTCAGCGAATTCAAGCTGAACATGGATGGCTAGCGAGTCGCCGTGTCCGTCCTCGACAAGGCACGGGCGCTGATCGAGCGTCCGTCGGTCACACCCAACGATGCCGGCTGCCTCGACCTGATCGCGGCCTGGCTCGCCCCGCTCGGCTTTGCCTGCGAGCGCGTCGACCGCAATGGCGTTTCCAACCTCTGGGCACGCCGCGGCAGCGGCGGGTCGCTGATCTGCTTCGCCGGGCATACCGACGTCGTCCCGCCGGGACCGGAGTCGGCCTGGTCCTCCCCTCCTTTCGTTCCGACGCTGCGCGATGGCCGCCTTTACGGGCGCGGCGCGGCAGACATGAAATCCTCCATCGCCGCCTGGGTGGTCGCCATCGAGCGTCTGCTCGCGAGGCGCCCGGCGATCGCCGATTCGCTGGCACTATTGCTCACGTCGGACGAGGAAGGCGATGCGATCGACGGCACCGTGCGCGTGGTGGAGGCGCTGAAGGCGCGCGGCGAGCTCATCGACTTCTGCATCGTCGGCGAACCGACCTGCGTCGCACAACTGGGCGACACGATGAAGAACGGACGCCGCGGCTCGCTTTCCGCCACCCTCGTCGTGAATGGCGTACAGGGCCATGTCGCCTATCCGGACCAGGTGCGCAACCCGGTGCACCTGGCAGCACCGGCGCTGGCCGAACTGGCGGCAACCACGTGGGACGCGGGCAACGAGTACTTTCCACCTACCAGCTTCCAGATCTCGAACGCGCATGCCGGGACCGGGGCCGGCAATGTGGTGCCGGGGCGCTTCGAAATCCAGTTCAACTTCCGCTTTTCGACGGCCAGCACGGTAGAGGACCTGCAAGCGCGCGTTCATGCCCTGCTCGACCGCCACGGCCTCGACTACGAGATCCGCTGGACGCTGGGTGCGAGGCCATTCCTGACGCCGCGCGGCGACCTTTGCGCCGCCCTTGTCGACGCCGCCGCATCGGCGGTCGGCGTCAGCACTGCACTGTCGACCACCGGCGGCACTTCCGACGGTCGCTTCATTGCCGATATCTGTCCCCAGCTGGTCGAGTTCGGCCCGGTGAACGCCAGCATCCACAAGATCGACGAGCACATCCTCGTCGACGACCTCGACGGGCTTGCCCGCATTTACGAGGGCGTCCTCGACCGGCTGGTGTCCGGATGATCAACGCAGCCACCGACGAACTCGTCACCGTCCGCGACTGGCTGCGCTGGGCGGTGAGCCGCTTCAATGAAGGCGGACTGTTCTACGGCCACGGCACCGACAACGCATGGGATGAAGCCGTCTGGCTGGTGCTCGCCACTCTGCACCTTCCCCGCGACCACCTCGAGCCCTGGCTCGATGCCCACCTGACCAAGAGCGAACGGCTGCTCCTGCTCAACAACCTGCAGCAGCGCGTGGTGCATCGCGTGCCGACGGCCTATCTGGTGCAGGAGGCCTGGCTGGGCGAGTTCCGCTTCCACGTCGATTCCCGCGTGATCGTTCCCCGCTCCTATTTCTCCGAGCTGCTCGCCGATGGGTTCTCGCCCTGGGTGAACGACCCGGAAGACATCCGCGCCGCCCTGGACCTGTGCACCGGGTCGGGATGCCTGGCCATCCTCATGGCGCATGCCTTTCCCAATGCCGAGGTGGATGCGATCGACATCTCCCCCGACGCGCTCACGGTCGCGCGGCACAACATCGACGACTACGGACTGGGTGAGCGCGTGCGCGCAATCGAATCCGATCTTTTCGCCGCAGTCCCGGACCGGCGGTATGACCTGATCGTCTGCAACCCCCCCTACGTCACCGCTGCCGCCATGGCCGCCCTGCCCGCCGAATACCGGCACGAGCCAGTCGGCGCCCTGGCTGCCGGGGACGATGGCCTCGACGTCGTGCGGCGAGTGCTCGCCGAGGCACGCAGGCACCTGAACCCGGGCGGATTGCTCGCCGTCGAGGTAGGACACAACCGGGAACTGGTCGAGGACGCGTTCCCCGAGCTTCCTGCAACCTGGCTGGACACCTCCGGTGCCGAGGGAACCATCTTCCTCGTGGCACACGACGACCTGCCTGCACCACGGCGCAATCGCTCGTGACGGCGGTGACCTTCATCCTGGCCGACGGCAGCCGGCGCACGGTGGCCGCGGGCAGCGAGGAAAACCTCATGCAACTGGCGACGTTCAACGGAGTTCCGGGCATCGAGGGCGCCTGCGGCGGCTTCTGCTCATGCGCCAGTTGCCATGTCTACGTGGAAAGCAGCCATGCATTGCCGCCGCCGTCGGCCGAGGAAAAGCAGATGCTGGGCGGAACGGCCGCCAAACGCACCCGCCAGAGCCGGCTGGCCTGCCAGATTCGCATCGGCGGCGGCGTCGACGGCCTCGTCGTGCGCATCCCGCCCGCACAATAGGAGCGTCGGCTAGGACAGCGTGATTTCGTCGCGGTGGCCGAAGCCGCGGCTGTTGTCCACGAAGCAGACGCGGCGCGGAACGAGCCGGTACCAGCTGACCCGTGACAGCGCATCGGCGATGGCCGCGGGGACTCCGGCGCCGGCATTGACCACCGGGAACCTTTCGCCGTAGCGCTCGCGCGCACGTTCCGCCTCGGCTCCGGCCAGCCGCATCACGCGGCCTTCCATCTGTATGCCTTTGACGTGTGCCCAGTCCCCCACGTCATCCTGGATCGTCGCAGCGCAGCGAGCGTCGAAGGCCAGGTTGCTGCCGTGGCGGCTTGCCGGCGACGAGAGAAAGACCAGGGCGTTTCCGTCCATCGCATAGAACACCGCCGACGCCCAGGGGCCGTCACCACCCACCGTGGCGAGCGTCATGACGTTGTGGGCGGCGAGATAGTCCCGGATCAGCTGAGGCAATGCAGCACTCACACCGGCCTCCCGGCGGAACCGCCATCCACGGCCTCGAACTCCGTGTCGCCGACCGGATCGCGCCCTTCGTGCAGACGCTTCAGGCGATACGCGATCTGCGGTCGCGTCAGTCCAAGCATGCGGGCTGCCGAGGACAGGTTGCCGCGCGCCTTGTCCACCGCTGTCTCGAGCAGCATCGCCTCGACCTGATCGAGCGTCAACGTGCCGTTGAACACCGCTTCGCGCAGGTCCTTGCCGGTTTCCCAGCAATTGATGTCTACGCTGCCCCTGGCATCGAGCCCGAATTCCTGTGGCTGCACCTCGCCGCACGACATGAACAGGTGCCCGACTTCGATGCGTGTCCCGCTCGGCGCGAGGATCACCCCGCGCTCCACGGCATTCTGCAGTTCGCGAATGTTGCCGGGCCACGAATAGGAGAGCAAGGCGCGCTTGGATTTGTCCGTGAAGCCGCGCAGCTTCTTGCCATGGATGGCCGAATGCTTTGCAAGGAAGTGCTTCGCCAGCAGGGGAATGTCCTGTTTGCGCTCGCGCAGGGGCGGAATGACGATTTGATAGGCGTTGAGCCGGTAGTAGAGATCCGAGCGAAAGCGCCCCTCCTTGACCAAGTCCTGCAGGTTGGCGTTCGTCGCCGCCACCACCCGGACATTGATGCGACGTGTCTTCTGGTCGCCGAGGCGCTCGATCTCGCCCTCCTGCAGGGCGCGCAGGAGCTTGGCCTGCGCCGAGGCCGGCAGGTCGCCGATCTCATCGAGGAAGAGCGTGCCGCCGTCGGCACGCTCGAAGCGGCCCGGACGCGATACCAGGGCGCCGGTGTAGGCACCCTTTTCCACACCGAACAATTCGGACTCGACCAGCTCGTGCGGGATCGCCGCGCAATTCACGGCGATGAAGGGCTTGCCGGCACGGGGACTCATTTCATGCAGGCTGCGCGCGAAGACCTCCTTGCCGACTCCGGTTTCGCCGCGCAGCAGGACGGCGATATGGCTGGTTGCCGCCTGCTTGAGCAGGTCGTACGCGGAACGGAATCCGGGCGACGCGCCCGTGACATCCTCGGGCAACTGATCCCTGTCGCCGATGGACGAGCGCAACTGCACCACCTGCGTCTGCAGGTCGATCAACTGGTCGGCAATCGATTCACCGTTGAAGTAGCGCATCTGCTCCGCCGCATCATCCCACTCCTCGGCCGGCTTGCCGACGATGCGGCAGTTGTTGTGTCCCATGCCGGTGCATTCCACCTCCTTGTACAGGATGGTGCGACCCATGAAGGCGGAGGTGTAGCCGCAGGCGTAGCCGATCTGCGTCCAGCATACGGGCTCGGAATGGATGCCGTAGTGGTGGCGGTGCCATTGCCCTTCCCACGAGTGCTCCCAGAGAAACTCGCCGTAGAAGCTGCCGGCATGGCGGTTCAGCTCGAGGCGCACCGGCGTAACGCGCACGATGCCCTCCAGCGTATGCAGCTGCGGCCCGGTCATGAAGGCCTCGAGGTCGCTCGCCGCCTCCGCCCGGGTACGCGCCAGCTCGGCATCGCGCACGCCGGAGGCATACCCCATGCGAATCAGCAGGCCGCGCGCCCGATCCATGCCCAGCGTATCGATCAGCTCCTTGCGCAGGGCCGCCTGCGCTTCGGCATGCACGAGCAGCATGCGATGCTCATGGAGCCAGATCTGGCCCGTCTCGGCGCAGAAATGCACGCGCGCGCGCAAGTCCTCGCTGGTGGTGCGTCCGACGCTGCGGAGTTTGGTCATGGCCGAACTCTCACCCTGTCTTCTCCTCAGCCTGCCTTTTTACGGCGGCGCCTGCGCGGACTCCTTGACGATTATCAAACATCCGCAGCAGGCGCTCCGCCGTGCCCGGTGCGTGCGGCTTCATCGAAAGCTCACATTGTGACCCAATGCCCCCGCTGATTTGATCAATTGGTGAAGTGTCGCTCCCGGCTGCTTCCCGTCGCCCTGCCCAAAGCGCAATACGCCGGCTTCATAAATGCTGCAGGAGCAAATTCCGTCGCTGCCGGCTGGCCCGGCATCGACGTCAGGCGCCCGCCGCGGCGCCGCAACGAATGCTGCGCCGCGCCACGCGCAACTGGCCCGGCGCTTGCGTAGTGCACTCCATTCCGGCGCAGGCACCGGGACTACGACAACCCGAAGACATCGACAGGAGGAGACACGACATGAAGTTTCCCGTTCCGCACGACGTAAAGGCCAAGACCATTCCCGGCACCGAAGGCTGGGAGCGCATGTACCCGTACCAGTACCAGTTCGTCACCGACGACCCCGAGCGCAACCAGTACGAGAAGGAAACCTTCTGGTTCTACGATGGCCTGCACTATCCGGAGCCCCTTTACCCGTTCGACACGATCTGGGATGAAGCCTGGTTCCTCGCCCTGTCCCAGTTCAACAACCGCATCTTCCAGGTCCCGCCCGTACGCGGTGTCGACCACCGCATGATCAACGGCTACGTCTATATCTCGCCGGTGCCGGTGAAGGACGGCGCCGAGATCGGTGGCCGCGTGCCCAACTTCATGGAGCGCGCCGGCCACTACTACAAGAACTGGGATGCGCTCGAGGCCAAGTGGAAGGTCAAGATGGAGGCCACGATCAAGGAACTGGAAAACCTCAGGATCGATCCGTTGCCCGACCTGGAGGACATCTCGGTCGTCACCGACGCGATCGGCGAGTCGAAGGGCTTCCACCTGGTCAAGAACTACGACGACCTGATCAACCTCGGCATCAAGTGCTGGCAGTACCACTTCGAGTTCCTCAACCTCGGCTACGCGGCCTATGTCTTCTTCATGGACTTCGCGCAGAAGCTGTTCCCGAGCATTCCCTTGCAGCGCATCACGCAGATGATCTCCGGCATCGACGTCATCATGTACAAGCCCGATGACGAGCTCAAGGACCTGGCCAAGAAGGCCGTGGCACTCGGCGTCGATGCAGCCGTGGTGGGCAACCGCGACTGGGTCGCCGTCAAGGCCGCCGTCGAAAAGCTGCCCAAGGGAGGCGAGTGGCTGGCCGCCTTCGAGAAGGCGCGCTACCCATGGTTCAACATCTCGACCGGCACCGGCTGGTTCCACACCGACCGCAGCTGGAACGACATGCTCGACATCCCGCTCGGCGGCATCCAGACCTACATCGCCAAGATCAAATCCGGCGCCAACATCGATCGTCCGATCGAGGAAGTGCGTGCCGAGCGCGACCGCATCACGGCCGAATACCGCGGGCTGATCCAGAACGAGGCCGACCTCAAGCAGTTCGACGAGCTTCTCGGCTGCGCCAAGACCGTGTTCCCGTATGTCGAAAACCATCTGTTTTATGTCGAGCACTGGTTCCACTCGGTGTTCTGGAACAAGATGCGCGAGGTGGCCGCGATCATGAAGGATCACGGGCTGATCAATGACATCGAGGATGTCTGGTACCTGCGCCGCGACGAAATTCGCCAGGGCTTGTGGGATCTGGTCACTGCCTGGGCCACCGGCGTCAAGCCGCGCGGCGCCAAGACCTGGCCTCCGGAAATCGAGTGGCGCAAGGGCGTCATGGAAAAGTTCCGCCAGTGGAGCGCCCCGCCGGCTATCGGCACCGCCCCGGAGGTGATCCAGGAGCCCTTCACCATCGTGCTCTGGGGCGTCACCAACAAGTCGCTGGCCGACTGGGCCTCGGTCCAGGAAGTGGCGGATCCGGACAGCATCACGGAACTCAAGGGCTTTGCCGGCAGCCCCGGCATCGTCGAGGGCAAGGCGCGTGTCTGCCGCAGCGCGCAGGACATCCGCGACCTGCAGGAAGGCGAAATCCTGGTGGCGCCGACGACGTCTCCGTCCTGGGCCCCGGCCTTCGCCAAGATCAAGGCCTGCGTCACCGACGTTGGCGGCGTGATGAGCCATGCCGCCATCGTGTGTCGCGAGTACGGCATGCCGGCAGTCGTCGGCACCGGGCACTCGACCAAGGTGATCAAGACCGGAATGATGTTGCGCGTCGACGGTTCGTCCGGCGCCATTTCGATCAGCCGGTAGTCGCGGAAGGCTGGCGATCATGGGCGGCATTCCGGCCATCGCGCAGGTCCGCGGGGAGACGGGCATGAGGCACTCCGAGCCGATCATCAGCTGGTTCGAGGAGGTGAACAAGGAGTCGATCGCCCTGGTGGGAGGCAAGTGCTCGTCGCTGGGGGAACTGATCAACGCCGGTGTCAGGGTGCCTCCGGGATTCGCCCTGACCACCCACGGCTTCCGGCAGTTCATGGATGGAGCGGGAATCCGGCGCGAGGTTGCGCAACTGCTCGCCGACGTTGACCACCAGGACATGGACCGCCTGGATGCCGCCTCGGCCGAGATCCGAGCGATGATCGAGTCACGCCCGATCTCGCTGGAGCTCGAGGATACGATCGCCGAAGCCTACCGCAAGCTTTCGGTACGCAGTTGCGTACCTGCGGTCCCGGTCGCGGTGCGCTCGAGCGCCACGGCCGAGGACCTGCCGGGCGCCAGCTTCGCCGGACAGCAGGATACCTACCTCTGGATCCGGGGCGTGGATGCGGTTCTGCACCATGTGCGGCGCTGCATTTCGAGCCTTTACACGGCTCGGGCCATCGCCTACCGCATCAAGATGGGCTTCCCGCACGAGCAGGTGGCGATCAGCGTCGGTGTGCAGAAGATGGCGAACTCGCTGACTGCCGGGGTGATGTTCACCCTTCACCCAACCAACGGCGACCGCTCGGTCATCGTCATCGACTCCAACTTTGGCTTCGGCGAATCGGTCGTATCCGGCGAGGTCACGCCGGACCATTTCGTGGTGAACAAGGTGGCGCTGGACATCCTGGAACGGACCATCTCCAACAAGCAGGTCTGCTACACGGTGGACTTCAAGGAGCAGAAATCCGTGGCGATGGAGGTTCCCTTCGAGCGTCAGAACATCCAGTCCATCGTCGATGACGAAATCACCGAACTGGCATGGATGGGAAAGCAGATCGAAAAGCATTACGGACGGCCGATGGACATCGAATGGGCCATCGACAAGGACCTGCCCGCCGGGGGAAACATCTTCATCCTGCAGGCCCGCCCGGAAACCATCTGGAGCAGCAAGCCCAAGGAACCGGCCAGCACGGGCTCCATGTCGGCGATGGATTTCATCGTCTCCAGCCTGATTGCCGGCAAGAAGGTGAGCTAGGAGCCCCCATGATCGTGCGCAACTGGATGAAGGCGAACCCGACCGTCGTCGGCGGCGACACCCTGCTGTCGGAAGCCAAGCGGATTCTCACCGAGAACAACCTGCACGGCCTGCCGGTCGTCGACAACGGCCGCCTGCGGGGATTGATTACCCGCGCCAACTGCCTGCGCGCCGCGCATTTCGCATTGCGTACGCAGAACCCCGACGAGCTCAATTTCTTCAGTGCGCGCCTCAAGGTCAAGGACCTGATGGTGCGCAATCCCGCCACCATCGACGCCAACGACACCATGGAGCACTGCCTGCGCAAGGGCCAGGAGCTGGGCGTCGCCCAGCTGCCGGTGCTGGATGGCGAACAGGTGGTGGGCATCATTTCGGCGAGCGAGGTGTTTTCCCTGGCGGCCCACTTCCTCGGCGCCTGGGAGCAGCGCAGCGGCGTAACCCTGGCGCCGCTGGAACTCCAGCCCGGGGTAATCGGCCGCATCTGCGACATCTGCGAAGCCGCCGGCGCGCAGGTCCAGGCGATCTACCCGATCGGCAAGCCGGAGGAGATCAATCCGCAGGACCACCACAGGAAGCGCGTGATCATCCGCTTCCACTGCGAGAACACCGCGGAGGTGGTCCGGGCACTGGAGCAGGACGGCTTCCCGGTGATCGAATCGGTGCAGGCCAGACATTGATTTCTTAGAGAGGAGCGTCAGGCATGGATTTGCGGTACTTCATCAACCAGTGTGCCGAAGCGGGCGAACTGAAGCGCGTCGCGGCCGAGGTCGAATGGAACCTCGAGATTTCGCACGTATCGAAACTGACCGAGGAGAAGAAGGGACCGGCCCTGCTGTTCGAGAACGTCAAGGGCTACTCCTCGCCGGTATTCACCGGTGCCTTCGCCACGACCAAGCGGCTGGCCATCATGCTCGGCCTGCCGCACCACCTGTCGATGTGCGAATCGGCCCAGGCCTGGATGAAGAAGACCATCACCTCCGAAGGCCTGATCAAGGCCAGGGAGGTCAAGGACGGTCCGGTGCTGGAGAACATCATCTCCGGCGACAAGGTCGACCTCAACATGTTCCCCGTGCCGAAGTTCTTCCCGCTCGACGGCGGGCGCTACATCGGTACCATGGTCTTCGTCGTGCTGCGCGATCCGGAAACGGGCGAGACCAACCTCGGCACCTATCGCATGCAGATGCTCGACGACAAGACCTGCGGCGTGCAGATCCTGCCAGGCAAGCGCGGCGAGCGCATCATGAAGAAGTACGCCAAGCTGGGCAAGAAGATGCCGGCCGCCGCGGTGATCGGCTGCGACCCGCTGATCTTCATGGCCGGCACGCTGATGCACAAGGGCGCCAACGACTTCGACATCACCGGCACGGTGCGCGGCCAGCCCGCCGAATTCCTCATGGCGCCGCTGACCGGCCTGCCCATCCCGGCCGGCGCCGAGATCGTGCTGGAAGGCGAGATCGACCCCAACAACCTCCGCCTCGAAGGCCCCTTCGCGGAATACACCGGCTACTACACGGACGAGCTGCACAAGCCGATCCCCAAGCCGGCGCTGGAAGTGAAGCAGATCCTCCACCGCAACAACCCGGTGCTGTGGGCCACCGGCCAGGGCCGCCCGGTCACCGACGTGCACATGCTGCTGGCCTTCACCCGCACTGCGACGCTGTGGACCGAACTGGAAAAGATGAAGATCCCGGGCGTGCAGTCGGTCTGCGTGCTGCCGGAGTCGGCCGGCCGCTTCTGGGCCGTGGTCTCGATCAAGCAGGCCTACCCCGGCCACTCGCGCCAGGTGGCCGACGCGGTGATCGGCAGCAACACCGGCTCCTACGGCATCAAGGGCGTGATCACGGTCGACGAGGACATCATGGCCGACGACCTGCAGCGCGTCTTCTGGGCGCTGTCCTGCCGCTACGACCCGCTGCGCGGTACCGAGCTGATCAAGCGCGGCCGCTCGACGCCGCTCGACCCGGCGCTCGATCCCGACTCGAACAAGCTGATCACCTCGCGCATCCTGATGGATGCCTGCATCCCCTACGAGTGGAAGCAGAAACCGGTCGAAGCGCGCATGGACGAGGAGATGCTGGCAAAGATCAAGGGCCGCTGGGCCGAGTATGGAATTGACTGAGCGCAAGCGACTGAGCGAGAGAACCATGGACAAGGCGAAGAACATCAAGCTGGTAATTCTCGACGTCGACGGCGTCATGACCGATGGCCGCATCGTCATCGACGACAACGGCGTGGAGTCGCGCAACTTCGACATCAAGGACGGCATGGGCGTGGTGGTGATGATGATGAGCGGGGTCGACGTCGCCATCATCACCTCGAAGAAATCCGGCGCCGTGCGCCATCGCGCCGAGGAACTGAAGATCAAGCGCTTCCACGAGGGCATCAAGAAGAAGACCGAGCCCTACGAGGAGATGCTCAAGGAAATGGGCATTACCGATGCCGAGGTGGCCTACGTCGGTGACGACCTGGTCGACCTGTCGATGATGAAGCGCGTCGGCCTGCCCATCGCGGTGAACGACGCCGTCGAGGACGTCAAGAAGCACGCCGCCTACGTCACCCAGGCGCGCGGAGGCTACGGCGCCGTGCGCGAAGTGGCCGAAATGATCCTCAAGGCCCAGGACAAGTGGGACAAGGTCCTGGCCAAAGTCGGCTGAACCGAAGACCATGAATTCAAACCAGGAGCACAAGCACGTGTCCAAGATATCCGCCCCCCGCAGCAACCGGGAATTCATCGACGCCTGCGTCAAGGCCGGCGACGCCGTCCGCATCAAGCAGGAAGTCGATTGGGAAAACGAGGCCGGCGCCATCGTCCGGCGCGCCTGCGAACTCGCTGCACCGGCTCCCTTCATGGAGAAGATCAAGGACTACCCGGGCTTCTCCTACTTTGGTGCCCCGCTGTCCACCTATCGCCGCATGGCGATTTCGCTGGGCATGGACCCGGCCTCCAGCTTGCCCGAGATCGGCAAGGAGTACCTGCGCCGCACCAACAGCGAGCCCATCGCGCCCGTCGTCATCGACAGGAAGGACGCCCCCTGCAAGGAGAACATCCTCAAGGGCGCCGACGTCGACCTGTGCAAGCTGCCGGTACCGCTGGTCCATGACGGCGACGGCGGGCGCTACGTTGGCACCTGGCATGCCGTGGTCACCAAGCATCCGGTGCGCGGCGACGTGAACTGGGGCATGTACCGCCAGATGATGTTCGATTCGCGCACCATGTCGGGCGCCGTGTTCCCCTTCTCCGACCTTGGCAAAACGCTGACCGAGTACTACCTGCCGCGCGGCGAGTCCTGCCCCTTCGCCACGGCGATCGGTCTCTCGCCACTCGCGGCGATGGCGGCCTGCGCGCCCTCGCCCATCCCCGAGCCGGAACTGGTGGGCATGCTCTCCGGCGAGCCGGCGCGGCTGGTCAAGTGCGAGACCAACGACCTCGAGGTCCCGGCCGACGCCGAGATCATCATCGAGGGCGAGATCTGCCCCGATTACAAGGTCGAGGAAGGTCCCTTCGGCGAATACACGGGCTACCGCACCTCGCCGCGCGACTTCCGCGTCACCTTCCGCGTCAATTGCATCACCTACCGCAACAACGCAACGATGACTATCTCGAACATGGGCGTGCCGCAGGACGAGGGCCAGTTGCTGCGCTCCTTCTCGCTCGGGCTCGAGCTGGAGAAGCTGCTCAAGAGCCAGGGCATCCCGGTCACCGGCGTTTACATGCACCCGCGCTCGACGCACCACATGATGATCGTCGGCGTCAAGCCGACCTATTCCGGCATCGCCCAGCAGATCGGCCAGCTGGCCTTCGGCTCCAAGCTCGGTCCCTGGTTCCACATGGTGATGGTGGTCGACGACCAGACCGACATCTACAACTGGGACGAGGTCTATCACGCCTTCTGCACGCGCTGCCACCCCGAAAACGGCATCCACATCTACCGCAACACCACGGGTACGCCGCTCTACCCCTTTGCCACGCCGCACGAGCGCAAATACTCGATCGGGTCCAAGGTGGTGTTCGACTGCCTGTGGCCTGTGGATTGGGACCGCATCAACGACGTGCCCACCCTGGTCAGCTTCAAGAATGTCTACCCCAAGGATGTCCAGGACAAGGTGCTCGCCAACTGGACCGCCTACGGCTATCCGCAAGCGAAGTAAGGAGAACGGCACATGAACCAGTGGGAAGTCTTCGTCCTCGACATGGCGGAACTCGCCGAGGGTAGCGACCTCGAACTCAGCGTGCGCACGCTGAATCCCGGCATCCACAAGTACACCTACAAACGTGTGCGCTGCCGCGTCTCCAGCGACACCAATGCCCTGCCCGACCGGCTGCAGGTGCGCATGGGCCGTGGCCAACTCAGCAACGCGAAGTACTCGATCCAGGTGCTCGGCGAAATCCAGCGATGCCCGGCCAAGTACCTCTGACGTACCAGCACGCGCGGCATGCCAACGGGACGCCGCCGGCACGATGAGTTTTCGCGACCTGCGTGACTTCCTCGCTGCGCTCGGCGACGACCTGCGGCGGGTGCCGCAGCCGGTGTCGCCGCGGCAC
>ERZ724519.451-NODE-451-length-17528-cov-4.634064_pt1 | contig 17528 bp, 10 predicted proteins | sample MGYA00376052_ERZ724519 | MGnify/ENA primary metagenome ERZ724519 (study PRJEB28724, sample SAMN07190883) | activated sludge metagenome | isolation source: activated sludge of sewage treatment plant in Hong Hong | place: Hong Kong | collected 2016-03-17 ... | reverse complement strand
CCGGAGGTCATGCCGGGCATGCTTTTAGTTTTCTACAGGAACAGGCTCGGCGGCCGGTTTCCGGGGAATCGGAATGATCATTGGAACCTGCTTCCGGTAATCGCGGTAACGCTGGCCAAAATGTGCGATCAGGTCGCGTTCCTCAAAGCGGATGGCCGTCAGCATATAACCTGTGGTTGCAATGGCAAAAAGCAGGTGGGCGAAGGTCATCACGGGCGCCGACCAGAATGCGATCAAATACCCGAAATACAGCGGATGGCGAACGTATTTGTACAGGAATGGCACGCGGAAAGGCAAATGCGTGTAGGGTTTGCCGGTAAAATACATCCACACTTGGCGCAACCCGAACAGGTCGAAATGGTTGATCAGGAAGGTAGCCACAAACACAATGGCCCAGCCCAGCAGATAGGTAACCAAAAGGACACTCCTCACGGCCTCGCTTTCAATGGTCCAGACCACGCCGCCCATGGGCTGCCAGAGCGCCATCATCGCTGCAAGGATGATGCTGGTCAGCAGCACGTAGGTACTGCGTTCAATAGGTTCAGGGACAAACTTCGTCCACCAGCGTTTGAAAGCCGGCCGGGCCATAATGCTGTGCTGCAAAGCAAAAAGCACCAGAAAACCGGCATTGGTCAGAAGGGCTTGCCATAGCGGCACCTCGGGTATGCCATCGATGCTTTTGGGAACGACAAGATTGCCGACGAAGCCGATGGCATAAAGGAAGGTAACGAAGAATGCCAGGTAGGAGAAGACTCCGTACAGGAAATACAACGTCTTTTTCATAAGGATTTTTTTTAATGAATTGAATGGTTAGTAAAATTGATGCTATTCGTTTCAGGCATCTGTTTGATGGTGCAAGTGTACGGGCATGCCACATCGACGCCGTGTACAGATGATTCAGCAGGCGCCCCTGTTGTGCCGCTGACCCGACTTGTTGATTAATGGTCAAATTGCTCGAATCCACCGCAATTCCGTGTCATCGGCTCAGGCAAACGGGTGAACGGCTCACCAAACACCTTATTCCAAGCGACAAACCGCCATTTTTTGGATCGAATTGACTTCTTTTGCTGTACATACCATCCATATGATTCGAAGTTGGCTATACACTGCTGTACTGTTTATACTTGTTCATGTGCTGCCCGTACCGCTGGGTGCTCAATTACAATTTGAGCGGTCTACGATCATTGACGTGACGAAAGGCCTTCCGACGAACGCCGTATACAGCATTGAAAAAGATCCGGACGGTTTTATCTGGATGGGCACCGAAGAAGGCCTGTGCCGTTTTGACGGAACCCATTGCCGGGTTTATCAGAATGACTTGCAGGATTCATTTTCCCTGTTTGACAATTCGGCATACGGGGTTCAACCTTTTCAGGGAAAGATTTGGGTGGCAACAGAAATGGGTCTATCCGTACTTGACCCACAAACAGACCGGTTTACCCACTACCAAATGAATGAGCACGGTATGTCGGAGGGTTTTGACCGGGGGCCAAACAAACAAGCCTATATTTTTTATGTCGATCCGTACGGCGATCTTTGGATAGGCACCAAGACTTTCGGTGCGATCCGGTTCAGGGCTGATACAAAAACCTTCCAGTTTTTTCCGATCTCGGAAAGCAATCCGGGATTCTCCTTTCCTGTTGCCGAAAACGGATTGCGCATACTCAGCATTACCGCATCCGTGATAAACGATTCGATCATTTATGCCGGAACGCCATCCGGATTGCTGGAAATAAACCGCATAAACAGTCGTGTCAAATGGTTGCACTTTCCACAGGCCACGCCCGATCTGGATCTGGGGGTCAATTCCTTCCGGCGGCTTTATTGCCACGACGACGGACTGGTCTATGTCGGTAGCTGGAGAGTGGGCGTTCATGTATACGATCCGGTCCGGAACACGTTACTGCCCTTGCCGCTAAAACCCGGACCCGGCAATCATATACTCTCCCCTGGCATCAGAGGTATTGCCCGGAAAAGCGCTGACGAGATATGGATTACGACAAGCAATGGCCTGATAGCCTATCATATAAAAGAGCAGAGGATTACATTCTGGAAAGAAAACAACCTCGAAGAGGGCCTGTATTACGGCATTGACTATATAGACGACAACAACCGGGTCTGGCTGAGGGCGCTGAACGGCGTACACGTATTCGACCCCGGGTTACAGCAGTTTCGCGTTTACGATTACAAAGGCCTGCAGCCACAGGGCTGGTCATTTTCGTTTTATATGTTGCCGGGGCCCTCACCTGCGGAATTGCTGGTTCTGCCGCGTCATGATAACGCCGTTTACCATTTTGATTTGAACAATCACACCTGGCAGCGCTTTCCATTGAGGGTTAAGGGACTTAATAACCCGGACACATGGACAACGCGCGGCTTTTCCCGTGCGCCTGATGGCACCTATACGATTTCCGCCGAGCACGGAGTGTTTTCCTATTCGACCCAAACACATCAGGTCCGCGCTCTAACCATTCCGCAACCCTTTCCTTTTATTCAATACGGTGTGATCCTGTGGGACAGGCAGGGCATGCTGTGGATTTGTGCAGGCCCGGATGGCCTGATCCGCTGGGATCCCCGTTCCAATACCACGCGAATATTCCGGAAGGAGTTTCTGCCTCCGGGAACCGACAGCGCCATTCAGGTTGTGCGCGACCTGTTCCTCGATAGCCGGGGACAGATATGGATCCGACGGGAAGGCGGCCACAGTGTCTATTTACCCGATCGCGATACCATCCTCAATTTTATCTATGCCCAAAACCAGGACAGAGCGCTTTTCGAGGCGAAAGGATTTGCCGAAGACAGGCTGGGGCGAATATGGATGTGCAGTAGCGACAGCTGGATCGGCTATGCAGATTCCAAAAGACCCGAATCGGGCATATTGAATAAGATCAGTTTGCGAAATTCCCTGAAACTGGGGGAAGTGTTCTTTTTGGCGACTGACCGCAAAGGTGACGTATGGGGCGTTACCGCAAAAGAAATGGTGCATATTGTGGCGGATAGCGACCAGATCAACACCATCAGCTTTGACTACGGATATTCGAATCCGGACAACTACGGACTGCAATCCCTGCCAAACGGCGAGATTGTTATTGGTGGCCGGAATCAAATAATACTATTCAATCCCGAAAAACTACAACGCAATGCCGAACAACCGCAACCCTACATCGAACAAATAAAGGTTTTGGGCAAAACCCGGTTGGTTGGTCAGGATACCGGACTGCACCTGCGGCACTGGGAGAATTTTTTCTCCGTTGACTTCTCGGCTAAAGCCTATACGCTTGGCAACAAATGCCGGTTCCGCTACCGCCTGGAAGGCTTCGAAGACTGGCAGGAGGCCGGTGAGCGGCGTTATGCCAACTATACCAATGTGCCGGGCGGTGAATACGTTTTCAGGGTACAGGTTGCCAACAATGAAGGCAAATGGAGCGATGCCATGCTCGCCATCCCGGTAAGTGTGGATACCGCCTGGTGGATAACCTGGTGGTTCAGGAGCGCCAGTATTTTGTTATTTCTGTTTCTGGTATACAGTGCCTACCAATACCGCATCCTGCAAATCAGGAGACAGGAACGCGTGCGAACGGATTTTGAAAAAAAACTGGCCAACGTGGAAATGAGCGCCCTCCTGGCCCAGATGAACCCGCATTTTCTGTTCAACAGCCTCAATTCGATCGACAGTTATATCATTCGGAACGAATCCAAAAAGGCATCGGAATACCTCAACAACTTCGCCCGCCTCATGCGGCTCATCCTGAATAATTCCCGGACAAATTATATCAGCCTCAAGGATGAAGTGGAATCGCTCGACCTGTACCTGCAAATGGAAAGCCTTCGATTCAAGGACAAGTTTGAGTACGAGATACGGGTCGGTGAACAGATCGATACCGCCTCGATCAATATCCCGCCCATGCTGATCCAGCCCTACATTGAAAATGCTATCTGGCACGGCCTGATGCACAAAGCCGGCGGCGGCAAGGTTACGGTAAGTCTGGAACAACGGGATAATAACCTCTTATGTACCGTGGAGGATAACGGCATCGGGCGCGCCCGCGCCATGGAACTGAGTCCCAAACGCCCGGGTAACAACAGGCAATCGATGGGCATGAAAATAACGGAAGACAGGATCGACATCATCAATAAACTATACGACGCCAATACCCATGTGACCATCACCGACCTGCACGATGCTGCCGGTACGCCCTGTGGAACACGGGTGGTATTGACCATTCCAATCTAGCGATATGATCAAAGCAGTAATTATAGACGACGAACAGCACAGCATTGAAACGCTCCGCTGGAAAATTGAAAACTACTGTCCGGAAGTGACGGTGATCGCTTCTTTTGAAAACCCCATGGAAGGCGTGGAATATCTGAAGGGGAACAGCTGTGACATGCTGTTTCTCGACATCGAGATGCCACGGCTGAATGGATTTGATGTGCTCGAGGAAGTAGGCGTACCCTTTCCTTTCGATGTCATCTTTATAACGGCTTACGACAACTTCGGTATTCAGGCGGTAAAGTTCAGCGCATTGGATTACCTGTTGAAGCCCGTTCAGAATAAGGAACTTAAAGAGGCCATCGAAAAGTACCAGCAAAAAAAACAGGCGCCGCCGCCCGCCCAGGTACAGGGATTGTTTCAAAACGTGCAGGCAGAACGGCAGGGCAAACCCGGTCGTATTGCCCTGGCATCCAAGGAAACTATCGAGTTTGTCGACCCTTCCGATATTGTCGTTTGCACCTCCAGCAGCAACTATACGGAAGTCTATACCATCGACAACCGAAAGCGTGTGATTTCCAGAACCCTGAAGGATTTCGAGGACATGCTTACCCCGTTCCATTTTTTCAGACCCCACCACTCTCATCTCATCAACCTCGCCCGCGTGCGCGAGTACGTGCGCGGCGACGGCGGTTACCTGGTTATGGAAAACAAAATGAAGATACCGGTTTCCAAAAGTCGTAAAGAAGCCCTTTTGCAGCAATTGGCCTGATCCGGCAAACTACTCAAGAGAAACCGCCATTCAATCAATTGTGTCATGCCGTGCAGACAGACCGGTGCATGTTTGCAGCGTGATACCGATACAAGACACTGTACGTACACGCGACGGCTTCCACATCGGACTGAGCGTTTATTTGCCTCCGGGCGAATCCGGGAGGGTATTGGTTATCGGCCCCGGGGCTGGAATAGAACAGGTGCAATATCAGTCCTTCGCCACCTATTGTTCCCAACAGGGATGTACGGCAATTACTTTCGACTACAGGGGGACCGGGCGCTCCGGCCCGGGTATCCCGAAAGATTATGAAGCGACCCTGCGTCAATGGGCCAACCAGGACCTGGATGCCGTATTGTTATATGCAAAAAAACGATTCCCGAACCAGGAAATCGTGTTCCTGGGGCATTGTATCAGCGGCGAGATCGTCGGTTTGGCCCCGGCAAGCGAATACATCGATCAACTGATAATGGTCGGCAGTTCACTGGCCTGCTGGCGCCTGTGGCCGCGATCCAGCCAGCCCCGCATTGCACTGATGAAAATCGCATCACCCCTGATAAGCAAGTGTTTCGGCTATTTTCCGGGGAAACGACTCGGCTTCCTCGGCGACCTGCCACTGGGGGTTATGCGGGAAATATCTGACTGGTGCGAGCGGCCCAACGGTGTATTTGATGTTTTTCCGGACAACAACTTCCAAAAACTGAACATCCCGATTTTGGCGCTGAGTTTTTCAGACGACTGGTTCACGCCTCCCAAGGCCGTTTCAGCGTTGCTCGACCACTTTTCGGCAGCACAAAAGGAATGGCTGCACCTGCGACCTGCTGATCTAGGGATCGCGCAGATAGGACACTCGGGCTTTTTTGATCAGGCCAATAAGCAATTATGGCAATTCACCCTGGAATGGATAACCGCACCAAAAACAATAAAAGGCTATTTTTTTTAACAAAAACCAGACTGACCAACCAACATGGCAAACAGACCAGAGCTTACCCTCGATCCCCAGAACTGGGACGACATCAGGAAAATCGGTCATACAATGGTAGACGATATGATCGACCTTATGCGCGATGTCCGCCAGCAACCCGTATGGAAACCCATGCCAGGAGACCAGGAGCACAGTTTCGATGAACTGTTGCCGCACAGGCCACAAAGCCTTGAATCGGTTTACCGGATCTTCAAAGACAATATCCTGCCTTATGGCACCGGCAACACGCATCCGCGCTTCTGGGGCTGGGTTTTAGGCAGCGGAACCCACGTTAGCATGTTCGCCGAGATGCTGGCCTCGGCCATGAACCCGAATGTTGGCCTGGGTAACCAATCGTCCGTCCGCGTGGAGAAACAGGTACTGGACTGGTGCAAACAAATGTTCAACTACCCCAAAACTGCCTCCGGGCTGCTGGTTAGCGGCGCTTCCATGGCCAACCTGAATGCATTGCTGGTGGCCCGAAACCACAAAACGGGCGGAAGTGTGCGGCGCTTCGGCACGTTGGCGCAGGGAAAGCAAATGGTGCTGTATTGCTCCACAGAAACGCATGCCTGCATTCAAAAAGCGGCAGAAGTAATGGGGCTGGGCGCCACAGCCGTTTGTAAAATACCCGTAGACCGAAATTTCCGGATCCGTACCGACCTGCTTGAAAAAAGCATCCGCGCCGATATTGCAGGCGGCCGGCTTCCGTTTTGCATCGTCGGCAATGCCGGCACCGTAAACACGGGCGCTATCGATCCCATGGATGAATTGCTGGCCATCAGCCGCAAGTTTGACCTTTGGTTTCATGTCGACGGCGCATTCGGCGCACTGGCCAAAAACGTTCCGGAATATGCCCATGAACTGAAAGCGCTGGAAGAGGCCGACAGTATTGCGTTCGACTTCCACAAATGGATGCACATATCCTATGAAGCGGGTTGTGTGCTCATCCGCAATGCCGATGCGCACCGGCTTACCTTCGAACAAAGTCCGAATTACCTGCTGCAACACGAACGGGGCATTTCACCGGACATTCATTCTTCCGGAAATTACGGCATTGAGTTATCCCGCGGTTTCAAAGCGCTGAAAATCTGGATGTCGCTGAAAACACACGGCATATTTGCCTATAGCGCGCTTATTCGTCAGAACATTGCCCAGGCGACCCAACTGGCAGAGCAAATCAGCCGGCATCCCAACCTGGAACTGATGGCGCCCCGGGGATTGAACATCGTATGCTTCCGGTACATCGACAAAATGCGCCCGCCTTCTGAACTGCAATACATCAACCGCGAAATACTCATGCGCCTGCAGGAAAAAGGCATCGCCGTCGTGTCGTCGACTATCGTGAACGGTTGTTATGCCCTGCGGGCATCCATTTGCAACCACCGCAGCAAAAAAGAGGATTTTGATCTGCTGCTGGAACATACCGTACAAATAGGCGACGAACTGTCGGCGCGGGAAAACGACAGTAGGTTTGCTTTCGCACGCTGAACCAACCCTGATCCCATCCGTTCACAGGAAAATCTGCCGACACGAGTCATTCCGGCTGAATAAATTGTCGCAGGCTGGCGCTATGCGTCCAGGTTTTGAAAAATTTTAAAAAGGAAGTCGCACATTTGTGCTACAAACCAATACAACTATTCAAACCTCTGTGTAAGATGCGAATCAGGCTATTCATTATATGCTGTTGCATGATCGGTATCGCCGCAATGGCGACTGCCCAAAAACAAATGGACAAACCCTGGTGCGGCTATACCGGCAAATCGCCGTGGTTCAGCTGGTACCAGCAGAACAGGGATCAGATCGCGCTCGACCGCGGTATCGACACGGCATGGCTGTACGTACCCGTGACCCTGCATCTGGTGGGCGACAATGCCGGCAACGGCTACTTCCCCCTGGAGCAATCGACCCGCGCGCTATGCGAAATGAACGAGCAGTTTAGCGATGCGCACATCCGGTTCTATCTCAAACCGGGTGATCCGATCCGCTACCTCAACAACTCGGGCTGGTACCAGCACGATTATACCGCCGGTGGCCAGATGATCGATCAAAACTGGTTGCCGGGCCGGCTGAATATTTTCGTAGTGGATGACCCGGCAGGCAACTGCGGCTATTCCTGGAAAGACGCCATCGTGATGGGGAAAGGCTGCTCGCCCTCGGGCAATACCACCTGGGCGCACGAGACGGGCCACCACCTGTCGCTCCCCCACCCCTTCGTGGGCTGGGAAGGCTTCGAATGGGACTATTCGGAGCCGGCGCCGGAAGACATCAATGGCTATCCGGTGGAAAAAACCGACGGGTCAAACTGCGGTTTTGCAGGCGACGGCTTTTGTGACACCGAACCGGATTACCTCCAGGATCGCTGGACCTGCAACACCGATAAAAGAAGTAACGACGTGCAAATCGACCCCAACGGGGTGGCTTTCCGTTCCGATGCCACGTTGTACATGGGATATTCACTCGATGAATGTCAGGCCCGCTTCACCGCCGAGCAGATCGAGGCCATGCGCAGCAACCTCCACGACGAGCATGTCGACTACCTTCAGATAACTCAGCCCCTGGCCGACATTGACGACAATGCCTCAGTACAATTGCTGAGCCCGATCGATTCCCAGACCGTACACTACAACAACATTACACTCAACTGGCAGGCCGTTCCCGGCGCGAATTTCTATATTGTGGAGGTCGGACTTGCTCCCGGCCTGTCACCCAGGTTTTTCACCCAGATCGTTTACAACAGTACATCGGTCAACATTACCGGAGGTATTCCGAACAACAGGGTGCTGAAATGGCGGGTGCGCGCCTTTGGCGAGTGGGATGTTTGTCATGTAAACACCAATGTCCAGATCGGCATTTTCAAAACCAAGAACCTGACCTCCACGAATGACCTGGAAAGCGCAATCCTGACGGAACTGTCGCCCAACCCCGTTGCCGGAGGTGTTCCGGCCCTGCTGACGGTCACTTCGGCGGAGTCGATGGACGTAAAAATGACCATAACAGACGCTTCCGGCCGTGTGTTCGAAAACCGGAATATTCGCCTGGGCAACGGTGAAAACCGGATTGAACTTCCGACCGGCAACCTTGAAGCAGGCTTTTACGTCATCAACCTGCACAATGAAAAAGGCAACTTCATGAAACGCCTTGTGGTGACCAACTAACAGGGCATTCGGGAATTTATTTCTCCCGATTCAGGCAAAAACATGCCACCTTTGCACCGCTCCGGAGGATCAGTTACCTCCAGAGCGGTGTTTTTTTATACCTGGTCTTCACAGGCCTTTACTTCCTCATTCCCTGACATGGGTGTCATCAGGCGGCAAAGTTTGAAACATTCGGCGGTCAATATCGTCGGGTTGGTCATCGGTGCGATGAGTACGCTTTTCGTATATCCGCACGTGCTGGAGGCCAGCGGGCTGATACAGGTACTGATGTATGTCGGCATTATCGGTTTGCCCGCACTCAGCATGGGCGGCAATATGGTAGCCATCCGCTTTTTTCCGCGTTTCAAGGACAAAGCCTCCGGGCACAATGGTTTTCTGGTACTGCTGCTGCTGCTGTGCATAGCCGGCTATCTGACCGTGGCGCTCCTGGCACTGGTATTTCACCAGCCACTCCGGGAGTTTATTCATTCCGGCGCCAACGGCCGGTCGCCTTTGCTCGCCCGGTATTTCTGGATGGCCGCCCCGCTGGCATTTTTTTATACGGTAGGGGTGGTATTGAGCATTTATGCGTTCAACTTCAAACGCATCGTGGTGCCCACCCTGCTGATCGACTTTTCGATGAAACTGGCTTTGCCGGCGCTGTTGATTTGTGTCTGGCAGGGATGGCTTCCCCTGGAAGCGGCATTGTGGGGCCTGATCATCCATTCGTTCCTCGTCATGACGGGCATGGCCCTTTATCTGCGCAGCCTTGGCGAATGGCATCTTAGACCCAACTGGGCCTTCTTTACGCCGGCGTTGCGGCGCGAACTGTTTCGTTTTATCGGGTTTGGCGCTTTTGGCGGTTTTGCGCTTCAGATGGCCTCCAGGATCGATATTTTCATGGTAGGCACGGTCGGCGCACTCGAATGGGCGGGCGTTTATGCCATTTCGTCCTACATCGGCTCGGCGGTGGATATCCCCACCAAAAGCCTTTATGCCGCCAGCGCCTCTTCCGTAGCCCAGTACCTGAACGAAGAAAACCACGCGGAGATGGAAATCCTGTATAAAAAGGTATCCATCAACCTCCTGGTTGCCGGGCTGCTGCTGTTCGGGTCGATCTGGATTTCGGTGGACAGCCTGTTTGAAATCGTGGCAAACGGCAAAGCGGTATCTGCGGGCAAGTATGTATTGTTGTTCATCGGGCTGTCGCGTATCGTGGAAATGGGCACGGGGCTGAACAATAATATGGTGTATTATTCCTCTTACTACCTGTGGTCGCTCGTTTCACTGGGCGTACTTGCTGTGGGCAACGTCCTGTTCAACCTTTGGCTGATCCCGCTGGTTGGCATGAACGGCGCCGCCATATCCACCCTGCTGTCCGTCACCTGCTACAATGCGGTGAGCCTGGGCCTGGTCTGGTTAAAGTTCAGGCTGCAACCGTTTTCAAAAAATACGATCCGGGTGCTGCTGCTTGCCCTATCGGTATATGCGATCGTGCAGTTTATCCCCCTGACCAATATTGGCCTGCTCGATATTGCCATACGCTCCGGACTCTATTTCTGTACGCTGGGCATATTGATCCTCCGATTCAGGATATCACCAGATCTGAACGACGGTTTCGATGTATTGAGGGCTAAACTATTTCTGCGAAAAAACAAGGACTAGGGTACTTTGTTCGGGGCTGACAATACGGTCGACACGGACAAAAACACCAGGCTCCACTTCGCGGTCTTCGCCGAGGCGCATTTGGGCGCGGCGCATCTCGATGACATCCGCCCAGGCCTTCAACGCCGACTGCTTCGGGGAAAAGGTGCTGAGAAACACCAGTTGACGCGAGGCCTCCTTCAACCACAGCGAGTCGGCAAATTTGCTGAAATTGCCCGGCACCGTAAAGCGGTATTCCTGCTGGGTATTTTCGCAGACATCCTGGCTGATCTCCAGCAGGACATTCGTGTCGAGTTCAAGGCTTTCCAGCGATTGGGAACCCTGTTGTTCGTAATTGTAACGAACCACGTGGGGCAGCCCCGCTTCAAAGATCGGGCTCGGTTTGTACTTGCAGTTTTTTTCGTTCCCGCAGGAGGTGGCCAACAGGATCAGGGCGGTCAGAACGCCCGGCAAATAATTATTCATGATTAGATTGTTTGATAATGAGGGCCGGGCCGGCAAAAGTAAATAGTTTTGCCCAGCTATAGAGACCCGTCAATATTGTTGCTATGTCCGGTTTACTGATTCGAAACATTCAAACACTTGTCCAGGCCGAAACCCGTCGCCGCCCGGTAGTAAAAGGCGCCGATATGGCGGAAGTCCCCGTCGTACACGATGCCTTTTTGCTGATTGAAAACGGCCTGATCGCAGCCTTCGGGTCAATGGCCGATTGTCCGGAAAGAGCAGATCAGGTTATCGACGCGGGCGGGAAGACGGTATTTCCGTGCTGGTGTGACTCCCACACCCATATCGTTTTTGCCCGGAGCCGTGAAGAAGAGTTCGTGGATCGCATACGAGGCTTATCGTATGAGGAAATTGCCCGGCGTGGCGGCGGTATCCTGAATTCGGCACGCCGACTGCAGGAAACGGATGAGGATGATCTGTTTGAAAGCGCCCTGGGCAGGCTGCACGAAGTGATCGGGTATGGTACAGGCGCTATTGAAATAAAAAGCGGCTATGGCCTGAGTACGGACAGCGAGTTGAAAATGCTCCGCGTGATCCGGCGCTTGCGCGAGGTCAGCCCCATCCCTATAAAAGCCACGTTTTTGGGCGCCCATGCGGTGCCGACGGCGTATAAGGACAAAAGAGAAGCATATATTGACCTGATCATCCACGACATGCTCCCCAAGGTTGCCGAAGAAGGGCTCGCCGATTATTGCGACGTTTTTTGCGACCGGGGCTTTTTCAGTGTGGAAGAAACCGGAAGAATACTCGAGGCGGGATGGCGTTACGGGCTGAAACCAAAGATTCACGCCAACGAGCTGGACTACTCCGGCGGCGTGCAGGCAGGCATCGCCCACCGGGCCATTTCGGTGGATCACCTGGAATACACGGGCGATGCGGAGATCGAGGCGCTGCTGAACAGCGAAACCCTGCCTGCGCTGTTGCCCTCCTGCGCTTTCTTTTTGGGCATTCCGTACCCGCCTGCACGGAAAATGATCGATGCCGGCCTGCCTGTGGTACTTGCAACGGATTACAACCCCGGTTCGTCGCCTTCGGGAAAAATGCCTTTTACCATTTCGCTTGCCTGTGTAAAAATGAACATGCTGCCCGAAGAGGCCATTAATGCGGCTACCATAAACGGTGCACGCGCCATGGAACTGGAGGCGGATTATGGCAGTATTGCTGTCGGGAAGGTGGCAAATGTGTTCATTTCGACCCCGATTCCGTCGTTGGCATACCTTCCCTATGCTTTTGGCAGCAATCTTGTTGACACCGTGATACTGCAAGGCAAAGTATGGTCGCCTCCCGGCAATAAATAAAGTTAAAGCCGCGTTTTGTGGCGGTTTTTGACAGCGACCTGTTATTTTGCAAACATTTATTTTGTGGTGATATGTCGGAAAGCCGCGCTTTGTCTAATTTTGCGCCCGATTGTCCTGAATGCGGTCATCACCATAATCCTCTTTTCCCTCAATAGTTAAAACCTAACGCCGCAGACAGCACAGTCTACCGGATGTGCATCTGGTTATTTGTTTGAATCCCTGTTATTGTGAACATATCCATCAACCTTTGTTAAATTTTTACGCTCGAAATGCAGAAGTTTCTAATCCCGCTCATCGCGTGCTTCATTTGCACGGCTACGCTATTACGCGCCCAGGTTCCCCAAATTATTTCTGTTCCGTATCCCTTCGATCCGAACTTTATCTCCTCGGGACCCGACGCCCTGCCCTGTAACTTTGCAGGCACATTTACCGTCGGACAGTTTGTCGGACAAAGTAATGACACCAATCTCGACACGATATTCCTTTGCCGTGGCGACTCGCTCTTTATCCAGGGCAATGGTGATTTTGACCTCAGTGGCGACCCGAATGCGCTTACGCAGCCGGGTGTTGCCTATATTTTTTACGATTGCTCTCCCACCATTGCGGGAGATAACCTCCAGAATATCCTGGCCAACGATCCCTGCCTGTTGCTGGCGCCGAACAACCTGCCCTATTTTGCTTTCGGGCAACCGAACGGCAGCATCTGGCTGTTCAACAGCGGCAACCTGCAAACCCTGTTCAACAGCGGCCAGCCGGTCCTGCTGCACTTTGCACCCGCAACGGTCGACGACTTTTTCTCCTCACAGCCCTATGAATCGCAATCGCCCGGTTTTCCTCCCGGCCCTTGTGTAAACGTCAACACTTCGGTCGAATTCGAAGTGGTTTACCTGAACGCGATCATGGAAAGCGGGGTTTCGTCGAACTTCGGCAACGACTGTATCGGCAAATTCCGGATCACCGGCGGTTACCCGCAATGGGACCTCAATGCCGGGTACACCGTTGATATTTCCCTGGCCAGCGATCCGAACATCAAGGCGCTGGTGTACAATGCGCAGTTGAAAAACAATGTCGACGTAATATTCTCGGTTCCGCAAGCAGGCATCTACAACGTTACGATTGAGGACGGTAAAAGCTGCGGCCGCACCTTCCAGATCGCCATGAACAGTTGCGACGCCACCGATAACGTTACGATTGCGATGCCCGACACCCTTTCGCCTCCCGGAACACAATTGTGTATCCCGATCAACGTGCAGGGATTCGACATCGTAGGCGCATCGTTCTCGCTCGTATGGGACCCCACCGTGCTACAATATACCGGAGTGCAAAACCCCCACCCGGCCATCGGCACCTTCAACGCCGGTAATTTGAATACACAAAACACCCAGTTGGGCCAGTTGGGCACCATTATTTACGACCAGGACAATATCGGTGCGACAATCAGCATTCCGAGTGGTGAAACACTTCTGGAGGTCTGTTTTAACGTCATTGGCCCACTCGATTCCTGTTCTGTACTGACGCTTACCAATGCGCCGTCGCAGATCAACATTGAAGATCCTAACGGCGCCACGCTTGCCCTGACCGTGGACAACGGACAGGCCTGCGTCGGTTTTTTGCCTTTTGACATTCTATCGGAAGTCGTGGATGTAACCTGCAACGGTACAGCCTCCATTCAGGTTACGGCTACGGGTGGTGTAGAAGGGTACGAAGTTATTCTTACCAAACTCGTTACCGGTCCGACTGTATTGGGCAGCATCGCCACTTCAGGGGGCACCTATATCCGGACCGGCCTGACCAACGGCACCTACGTCGTCTGTGTAACAGATGATAATGGTGCAGGTGTGAATGTGCTTTGCGACACCATCGTCCTGAACATCCCGACCCTGGGCGCCAACCTTGTCAACACCCAAAGCCCCACCTGTAACGGTGACCAGGACGGTATTGTGAGCGCGGTACTATCGATTAACGGTACCGCAGTTCCCAATCCGGGCCCGAACTTCACCTATACCTGGTCGCCCGCCCTGAACCCTACCGGGCCGGTATTCAATAATGCGGCAGCCGGCCAGTATTTCGTGACGATCACTAATACCGACAACGGGTGTACGGCCACCGCATCCGGCACACTCTCCCAGCCTGCCTCGATCACAGGCCAGAGTGTCGTAACACAGGCCACCTGTCCCGGCATCTTCGACGGCGCCATTACCTATACTCCGCAGGGCGGTACGCCATTTCCGACCGGCGATTACCAGTACAACTGGGAATTTGTCTGCTCGGTGAGCGGCACGCCCGCGCAGGGGCCGACCGGCCAGGGCAACCCCATTACCATCACCGACCTGCAGGCCTGTACCTGGTTCCTGACCTTAACCGATGCCAACGGATGTACACATACCGATGAGATCGACGTCACCAACCAGCGCGAAGTGGAAGTGGTAATGACGAGTATAGACAACACCAAATGCGCCGGCGACAGCACGGGTGTGATCTGTGTGGAAGTGCAGGAAACACCGGCCTCTGCCAACCCGGGCTACTCTTTCTTCTGGACACCCGGTCCGTTCCCGCAAAACGATGCCCCCCTGACTTCGTGCTATTCCGACCTTCCGGCGGGCACATACAGCGTACTGGCCATAGATGCCATGGGCTGTGCCGATACCTCTTCTTTTGAGGTCCTTTCTCCGCAGCCGCTGGACCTGGGCACCCTTTCCGTCCAAAACCCCAGTTGTACCATTCAGAACAACGGCTCGATCAAGGTACAGGCCGTCGGCGGTACAGGCGGCCCGAACTATACCTACACCTGGAGTACCATGGCCAACGGAAATATGATCATGAATCTGTTCCCGGGTGACTATTCGGTAACCGTAACGGATGTAAACGGCTGTGTGGACTCCATGGCATTCAACCTGACACTGCCGCCACCGCCTGCCATCACCTCCATCGACTCCGTATCGGTTAAATGCGGCAGCGACGGTTGCCTTACTGTAAACGCTCCGACGGCAGTTATTTTTGACTGGCAGGATATTACCGGCCAATCCATCGGCAACACGGCACAGATTTGTAACCTGCAGGGCGACACTTTTGTGATAAACATTACCGATGCGCTGGGATGCAGCAACTCGGATACTGTCACGCTGGCGCCGGTGATTCCGATGTCCTTCTCGGATACCACGCTCATCAACCCGTCCTGTTACGGCTACACCGACGGCAGCATCAGTGTAGGCGTTGTCGACGGCAATCCGACCTATAATTTTCTGTGGAACGACGATCAGGGGCAAGTGACTCCCACTGCTGTCGATCTTCCTTCCGGCGCCTTTACCGTGACGGTTACCGACTCGGAAGGCTGTACGCTGGAAGGGGTATTCACCCTCACTGATCCGCTCAGGATCAAAACATTCTTTAGCGAACCGGACTCCACCTCCTGCTTCGGCGTTTGCGACGGGGGTATCACCATCATTGCCCAGTACGATTCGATGCCGCCGGTTTTTGGCGACTTTAACTTCGTATGGGAAGATGGTGGTACGGATTCTATCAGAACAGACCTTTGCGCCGATACGATCAGCGTCATTACGATCGACGGCAACAACTGTTTTGCCCTGGATACGGTGATCATCCCCGGCCCGCCGCCGGTAGGATACGATACGCTTTATTCTATTCCAACCCTTTGCAACGGCAGTTCAGACGGCCAGGCCATTGTCGACGGCAACGGCGGCAACGGCAGCCCCTACACCTACAACTGGGAAGGCGGCGCCACAACGGCTATCGTCAACGGCTTGCCGGCAGATGAATATAATGTGACGATTACCGACCGGGACGGGTGTACGGAAGTCTTTGCCGTGGAAGTGACCGAGCCCGAACCGATCGTCGTGCTCAACGACGACCAGGTCTCGCAGGATGTCGTATGCGCAGGTGAAGAAACTGGTGTGCTCGGCGTAATTGCCAGCGGCGGCAACCCCGGTGGCTATACCTATGTTTGGGCCGACGATAACGGCATGATTATCAGCAATATGCAGGTAGTCACAAACCTCGGGGCCGGTACCTATTCCGTAACGGTGACTGACCCGAACGGATGTACTGGCGAGCAACTGCTTCCCTTGTACGAACCGCCGCCGGTCAATGGCACCTACCTCCCATGGGAGGCCTTGCTTTGCAACGGCGACGAAACCACCCTGTACGTGGACACTATCTTCGGCGGTTCGGGAGGCCCGTACCGGTTTACGCTCGACTTCGGCGTACCGCTTATGCAGGATTTCCCTGTGTCACTGAGCGGCGGCGTCCACTATATCACCTATCTCGACCGCTTCCTTTGCGAGCACACCGATACGATAAACGTGTTCGAGCCTATGCCAATTATTGTCGATTTCGATCCTATCGACGAGATTGAACTCGGTGAAACACTGCAACTCAACCCGATCATTCAGAATGCCGTAGTGGATTCCTTCATCTGGTCGCCCATCGAAGGGCTGATCAACCCGGATACCATTACGCCGACGGTATATACTTTCACGACCACGGAATATACCCTTACCGTGTTCGACGCCAACGGCTGTTCCGGTACAGGCAGCGTAACGGTCGTCATTGACCCGAACCGCAACGTCTATGTGCCCAACGTATTCTCGCCGGGCAATACCAGCGGACTGAACGACCACTTCAATCCCATCGTAGGCAACGGAGTGGAGCGCGTAAATTACATGCGGATCTACGACCGGTGGGGTACGCTTATGTACACCCGCGACGACTTCTATCCGAATAATGATAATCTGGCAGAAGGATGGGATGGCAAATACCGCGGCGACTATGTTAACCCTGCTGTATTCGTCTATGTCATCGAGGTTACCTTCCTCGACGGCCGGGTGTTGCTCTACCGGGGTGACGTGACGGTGGTGCGGTAGTGGAAGAGGGTTTCGGGTTGCTGGTTGCTGGTTACGGGTTTCTGGTTGCATTTTCGGAATGAATGAAGAAAATGCAACCAGAAACCCGTAACCAG
>ERZ724519.446-NODE-446-length-17617-cov-9.239494_pt1 | contig 17617 bp, 16 predicted proteins | sample MGYA00376052_ERZ724519 | MGnify/ENA primary metagenome ERZ724519 (study PRJEB28724, sample SAMN07190883) | activated sludge metagenome | isolation source: activated sludge of sewage treatment plant in Hong Hong | place: Hong Kong | collected 2016-03-17 ... | reverse complement strand
AAATATCGTTGAAATCGACGATATAATAAAATATCATTGAAATCGACGATATTTTTATTTATCGCTTAAATCGATGATATTTTAAAATATCGTGTAAAATAACGATATTTGATTTATGATTGCAGTTATAAAGGGAGATATCAAAGCATCCAGGAAGCTGGTAAACCAAGAAAAATGGTTAACACCATTGAAAAAAACGTTGTCTAAATGGGGAAGGCAGGGTCAAAAATGGGAAGTTGTTTGGGGTGATTTTTTCCAGGTAGAAGTCGGGCGGCCAGAAGATGTTCTACTTAAAGTACTGAAGATAAAAGCTTTAATAAAAAAGATCAAGGCTGCAGAGGAAGATATCAAAAGCAATGGGCTGGATGCAAGAATGGCCATAGGCATTGGTGAAAAAACGTATGCCGGAAAAACCATTTCTGAAAGCAACGGGCCCGCCTACATCCATGCTGCTGAAAAATTTGAAAACTTAAAAAAAGAAAAAACAAGCATAGGCATCAAAAGTGAATGGTGTGATTTTGATGAAGAGTTTAATCTCTATTTGAAACTGGCTGCCTCGTTTATGGATAATTGGTCGGTATCTTCAGCTGAGTTGGTAGAAATTGTACTTCAAAATCCAAACATTACCCAAAAGGAAATTGGCCATCAACTCGGCATTACCCAGCATTCTGTGAGTGGCCGGTGGAAGAGGGCCAATGTAGACGAAATATTAGAAATTGAAAAAACGTTTAGAAAAAAAATGAAAATACTACTCGGATGATCTTACTTTTAAAGCTATTTCTGGCCCATTGCCTGGGTGATTTTATCCTTCAACCCCAATCGTGGGTTAAAGAAAAAGAAGAAAAAAAATGGAAATCACCTCTGTTTTATTTACACCTCATAACCCACGGGCTCATTGTATTTATTTTACTTGCAGATCCTGCTTACTGGGCTCTGGCTTTGGTTCTTATGCTGGTACATGGCACCATTGATCTGATCAAACTTCAATTTCAGGAGGAAAACAACCGGACTCATTGGTTTTTTATAGATCAGACTTTACATCTCTTCAGCCTGTGCGTGATCTGGTATTATTTCTCTCCACAGCCAATCCATTTGGAATTAATTCAATTAACCAATTTATGGGTCTATGCAACAGCACTGGTTTTTCTATCCCAGGTAAGCAGCATGCTTATTCAAATGATGATGCTCAAATGGTCATCTGCCCTCAATGACGAAAGTGACGACTCCCTCACCCATGCAGGTAAATGGATTGGTATCCTGGAACGACTTTTTGTATTTACTTTTGTAGTAACTGAAAATTGGGAAGCAATTGGATTTTTGTTGGCAGCAAAGTCGGTCTTTAGATTTGGTGATTTAAAAGAATCAAAAGACCGGAAACTTACGGAATACATCTTAATTGGCACCTTACTCAGTTTTGGTATTGCCATAGTAACTGGTATGCTGGCAATAAAACTTCTTAAAACCCTATAAACTATGAGTCTAACCACTGAAAAAACATTCGAATCGGCATTGGTTCAACATTTGGTAGAAAATGGCGGCTATGCCGAGGGTATAGCCGGACATTACAACCCCGATTACGGTCTTTTTGTAACTGAAGTGTTGTCTTTTCTCAAAACATCACAGCCCCATAAATGGGAAAAAATATCGGGCATCCACGGCGCTGATGTAGAAAATCGTGTAATACAGCGGCTGATCAAAGAGCTGGACCTAAGGGGCAGCCTGGATGTGTTGCGCAATGGCTTTGTAGATTATGGAGTGCGCTTTCACATGGCCTATTTTAAGCCGGCATCGGGTCTCAATCCGGATGCAGTCGTGCTTTATGAACGCAATCAACTGAGCGTGTACCGCCAGGTGTTTTACAGCACCAAAAACAAAAATTCTGTAGATGTGGTGTTGGCCGTGAATGGCATACCGGTGGCTACACTGGAGCTCAAAAATCAGTTTACCGGACAAAACATAGACCATGCCCTGAAACAATACAGCACAACGCGTGACAATAGAGAGCTGCTCTTTGCCTTCCATAAAAGATCATTGGTCCATTTTGCCGTTGACCAGGACGAGGTGTACATGACCACCCATCTCAATGGAGATCGCACTTATTGGCTGCCCTTCAACAAAGGCAATGGCCACGGCAAGGGCAATCCGATCAATGCCCACGGCTATCGCACCGCCTACTTGTGGGAAAACATCTTAATCAAAGATAGCTGGATGGAAATCATCCACCAGTTTGTCCACCTGCAAACAGACGAGTACGAGTCGGGTGGTAAAATCTATAAAAAGGAAAAACTCATCTTCCCGCGCTTTCACCAGCTGGATGTGGTGCGCAAGATCAGTGCCTCGGTATTACACCATGGGCCGGGCAAAAACTACCTGATCCAGCATTCGGCGGGCTCTGGCAAGAGTAATTCCATCGCCTGGCTGGCCTATCGCCTATCGGGCCTGCACAATGATGCCAACGAGCGCATTTTTGATTCTGTAATCGTGGTTACCGATCGCAAGGTCCTCGACCAGCAATTGCAGAACAACATCTACCAGTTTGAGCACAAGACCGGTGTGGTACAAAAGATTGACAAAGACAGCCATCAATTGGCAACAGCCCTGGGATATGGCACCAACATCATCATTACTACCCTGCAGAAATTTCCTTTTGTGATAGACAAGGTAGGAGAGTTGCCTGAGCGCAAATACGCTGTGATCATAGACGAGGCCCACAGCTCACAGGGCGGCGAGGCCAGCAAAAAAATGAAAGAAGTATTGTCGGCCAAAACCCTCGAAGAAGCCGTCACTACCGATAGCGATGATGACTATGTGGCAGACGATTACATTCGCGAACAAGTTGAAAGGTCGGCAGCAGCAAGGGGCAGGCAGCCCAATATTTCCTTCTTTGCATTTACGGCTACCCCCAAATACAAGACCCTGCAGGTGTTTGGTGAAAAAGATGAAGAAGGCAAGCCCAAGCCCTTCCACCTGTATTCCATGCGTCAGGCCATCGAAGAAGGTTTTATCCTGGATGTGTTGAAACAATACACTACCTATGAACTGTATTTCAAACTCACCAAGGCCATAAAAGAAGATCCCCAGCTCAACAAAAAGAAGGCAGCCAAGGCCATAGGTAAGTATGTGTCGCTCCATCCCCACAACTTGGCCCAAAAGACCGAAATCATCATCGAACACTTTCGCAGCATTGTATCTAAAAAAATAGGCGGCAGGGCCAAGGCCATGGTGGTGTGTGGCTCCAGGCTCCACGCCAAACGGTATTTCGAAGAGTTTGGGCACTACATTCAAAAGATGGGTTATCACAAAGAGATCAAAATCCTGGTAGCCTTCTCCGGCAAGGTAATAGACGACAATGCACCGGATGGCATCTCCGAACCCGAGATGACGGGCTACAGCGAAAAAGAACTGCCCGGCGTTTTTGAAAAAGACGATTACAAGATCCTCATCGTAGCAGACAAGTACCAGACCGGCTTTGATCAGCCCTTGCTGCATACCATGTATGTAGATAAAAAATTATCGGGGGTAAAAGCGGTACAGACCTTGTCGCGCCTCAACCGCACTTGTCCGGGCAAAGACGACACCTTTGTGCTGGACTTTGCCAACGACCGTGAGACCATCCTGGCATCGTTTCAACCCTACTATGAAGTCACCACCGTCATAGAAGAAACCGACATCAACCACCTTTACGATCTAAAGAATCGCCTGGATCAGTTTCAGGTCTATTGGCCGCAGGAGGTCGAAGCTTTTGCACGGGTGTATTTTAATCCTATGACCCAGCCCAGTCAGGCCAAAGACCAAAAAAAGCTATACGCATTTACAGATCCGGCGGTAGATCGATTCAAAGCCATCCAAGAAGAAGAAAAACAAGACGAATTCAAAAAAAGTCTGCGGTCGTGGACCAATCTATACGCCTTCCTTTCGCAGATCATGCCTTTTACCGATGTGGATTTTGAGCAGTTTTATGCTTACGCCAAGCTACTGCAGTTGAGGTTGCCCAAACGGGATTGGTCGGATGCGCTCTATTTGGATGACGAGGTAGCGCTGGAATACTATCGTCTTCAAAAAATCAAAGAAGGAGCCATCGAATTAGAGAAAGGAGTGACCGGAGAATTGAGTGGTACCACAGAAGCCGGTTTAAAGCGAGCCAAAGAAGAAGATGCACTGCTTTCAGAAATCATCCATGTACTCAACGATCGTTTTGGCACCGAATTTACACAAGCCGACAAACTCTTTTTTGACCAGATCGAGACCGAGTTGATGCAAGACGAGATCTTACAGAGCCAGGCGCGCGTCAACAAGATAGACACCTTCAAATTTGCCTTTGACGATAAGTTTATTGACATGCTGATTGGCCGAATGGACCAAAACAAAGAAATCTTTGAAAAGATCTTAGAAGACAAATTGTTTGGTGATCTGGTAAAAGAAATGATGATGAAGAGGATATATAGGAGGTTGAATGGGGAGTGAAAAGAGGTGTAGACCCTAACTGCCTGAGGTTAGGGAATGGCAAAGTAGAGGTGTGGATAAAATATGGTGATTTTAAAGTTTTACCATTTCTGCTTGAATTCTGAGTTTCTAATGATGACATAGTCCCAAATAAGCGTTCAGCTTACATCCTTTTATATTGTTAAAATACAAGCTTTTGAGAAAATTTGAATTATATTTGTAGAAATAAGGCATATAAATGGAATCAAACTTCGAAAAAATTAAAGAGGATAAAATAAAGGAAGCAACTGAGTTTTTTAATAAAATTAAAATTGTACCTACCCATTTAGAAGAAGATATATTTTTTGAAATACCGATATATGATGAAAACGATAATCCTATCAAAGAAGAAGTTAAATTACATTGGACAAGGTTATCGATAAACTCTACAATTGGCTCCATAATTGAATAGCCCATGCCGACCTGGAATGAAATAATTGGAGAAATTGGTTCTCAACCCAACGCTTTTGATTTAATCCGTAGAAAATATATCAAAGAATTATCAGAAAAAACAGGAAGAAATGTAATCGCATACTACTCAGGGTGGTTACAAAAAGGCAACCTTGCCCAGCATGGCTTCAGGTTTGATATAGTTGATTCAGATAAGATGGGTTTCATGTCGACAATTAATGGCATGGACAAAAGTAAAGGGCTTGATTTAGTGCTTCATACTCCAGGAGGATCAATTGGGGCAACTGAATCCATTGTTCATTATTTAAAATCTATTTTTGGCAGCAATATAAGAGCAATTGTGCCTCAAATTGCAATGTCTGCCGGTACAATGATTGCCTGTTCATGCAAAGAAATTGTAATGGGCAAGCATTCAAATTTAGGCCCTATCGACCCTCAAATAAATGGAAGGCCAACTCACGGAATCATAGAAGAATTTGAAAGGGCAAAAGTAGAGATAGCTAATAACCCTAAAACCATTCCTGTTTGGCAAACAATCTTATCTAAATATTCTCCAACACTTATTGGAGAATGCGAAAAAGCCATTAAATGGTCAGAAACGATGGTTGATGGTTGGTTAAAAACAAATATGTTTCTTGATGATGAAGATAAAGAAAATAAAGCCGCTGCGATAATTGCAGAACTGGGCAGTCATGCGCTGACTTTGTCACATGATAGACATTTATCCGTTGACATATTAAAAGGTCTGGGACTAAAGATAATTGATTTGGAAGCTGACAATGAATTGCAAGATAAAGTTTTGAGTTTACATCATTCCTGTATTATAACTATGACCCAAACTTCGGTATACAAATTAATAGAGAATCAGGATGGAAAGGCGTATATTCAACTTGCAAAATAAATATTAAATCTCTTCAGCGACAAGAATAGCTTGGCTGTATGTACAGTATATTCAATAAGGGTGATAGCGTTATTGTAATAGCTGGAACAAAGGAGCCAGATTTTGAAGAATTAGACATAGGTGGTTGGCAAGGAAGAGTATTGGAAATAAAGTTAAAAACAAAATTTCAACAACCTTTAATATTAATAGAATGGGATTCCCTTACTCTTAGTAATATGCCAAATTGGTATATCTTAGCCTCAGAAGATCAGGAATGCAATTGGCAGCAAATATGGTTGTTGCAAGATGAACTTAATAAAATAACACCCAGAGATAATGAGTCACAGACCTACAAAATGCAAGCAGTCTTGTGTGAAAAATACAAGTGGAATGATTATGGTGAGCAGGGAAAAAGAATCTTCAGCAATATAAGCACCTCAAAGTCAGACAATGAAAGTTACTCTATTTGGCTAAAATATTTAAAATCCAACTTGCCTTTCCCCTGGCAGGCAAAAATAAGGCTAATTGATCGCCACCCTTTATTTAATAATGGTGAAAATGTTTCATTGATTGACCTAAAAGGATTTGACGATCTATATGGAATATTAGCAGAAATCAAATTCAAAGGTAAAAAATATGTTATCCCAATTTGTGATCTAAAACTAATAGATCAAAATAAAAAAATAACACAGGCTCATGATGATTACCTCGTTTGGTTTTCAAATTCTTAAATTGTAAACTTTCCAACTAAAAAAAACAACCTGGCTGGAAGTGACATAAAAATTTCATACTACCAAAATTAAAAACTATCAAAATCTCTCAACAATTACTGCCACTAAAATTACATGTTTCTCATCTTTCTAAAAATCAAAGACAAAATTTTAAATTGAAAAAAAATCACTGTGATATTTTATTCTATGACCATATGTATTTTAAATAATACACCAAATAATATTTCAAAACCTTTACCCAAATCACACTTCTTCCATTTCTAAAATCACCTCAACTTAGCCCTTATCCTTGCTTGCCCAGTCGGAAAAGTTCTGTGATTTTGCTTGTTTTTAACATTTTGTTTTTCTCTTTCAATATCTTTACAGTATGAAAAAACAACACGAAAAAATGATGATGGATCTCCAGCGGCTGATGGCAGCGCAGGATTTTCAATCATTGGATGAACTCAGGGCATTTATGACTCAAATTTTGGGAAAGCAGGTACCTTCTTTTCCGGAGGAGGCTCTAAATGTGAGTGAGCAGGCGGAAGATTTGGTATTAGAGGCTTATGAGCTTCCGGCTGCAAAGGCGAAGGCGAAAGTTAATAAAGCATTGAAATTGGATCCGGACTGTATCCATGCATATGAATTTTTGGGGAGCCAAGAAAAAAATGCAGAAAAGGCAATCCCCTTTTTTGAAAAAGGCATCGCCATTGGAAGAAAAAAATTTGGTGGTGAATACCTGAAAATTCACAAGGGCTCGTTTTGGGGTTTTTACGAGACCAGGCCTTTTATGCGCTGCATGCAAAATTATGCAGACTGCCTTTACACCATTGGCAAGGTAAAAGAGAGTGTGGCTATTCTGGAAGAAATGATCGAATTAAACTCCAATGACAATCAGGGCATCAGAGATCAACTTTTGTTGTTTTTGATCAAATTAGGAGAAAATGATAAATTTGTGAAGTATGCCCAAATGTTTAAAAAAGATAGCCTCGCTTTTCCATTGTTTAACAGGGCATTGTTTGCTTTTAAAACAGAAGGCGATTCTAAAAATGCGGTTAAACAACTATTGAAAGCTCATGGTTCTAATAAACACGTTGTCAAACGAATCTTATCGAATAAGCCCATTACCCACATGCCGGAATATTACAGCATTGGAGATGAAAATGAAGCAGACTACGTAGCACAACAGTCACAAATAATTTGGAAAGAGACTGAAGGAGCCATAGAATGGTTAAAAAAACATACATAGTTTATGCCAATGGTCACACACAATGTAGAATGGAAATTTACTGATGCTAAAACAGTTCCGTAGCAAATAAGATGATTTCAGGCTAGTGCTTTCATTCCTCAATTTGAAATGATGAGCTAAAGGTAGAATCAGAGATATTAAAAAGCAATGACATTTTTAGTATGTATTTACCAGATTAAAAACATTGGCATGAACTTGAATAACAACCTGCCCCTTACCTCAACCATATAGGTCATTAAATGTTATTTCTATATGCATCGACAAACCACCCTCCTCCAACTCAGACTCCACATCCACACCATTGCTGAGTCATCAGAAAGTTCTGCGCTAGAAATGTTCCAAAACAAAACACTCAGGCCCATTTTAAAATTACAAAATCAAGTTCTGGTTGAATCGTTTAAAGGTCTTAATTTGCTGAAAATGGGTGCTTATCCAAGACTGGATGGCAGCCAAAAAAGGATCTGGGTCCGAAATATCCTGAGCAAGGAGGCCATAACGCGAAATGTCATGATAGGTATAGTGCTGGGCATGATGACCCAGGAGGAACTTAGATTTTTCTTTGACCATGAGAAAGAATGCAGACAGCGAATCATGGATATGGTGGCAGAGAGGTTGGCAGTGCAATTATAGCATTGATTTTCTGAATAATATACATATTAAAATAGACATTAAATTATTTTTACTTTTGACTATCAATAGTAAAATATCACTATATTGAAGATAAAAGACCGGATATTAATATTGCTCAAGGAAAAAGGTGATCTGTCCGTCAAGGAAATGATTGATCTTTTGGAAGTATACAAACAAGCTATTCACATTGCCATCTACCAATTGTTGGAAGAAGCTAGGATTATATAATTTGGCAAGGTCCCAAAATCCATTTTTTGGTTGCAAAGCCAAAAATCAACATTTCCAAAATTTCCGGCATTATACCCGTGCCACAAAAATCATTGTCCAAAATTGAGGAACGTATCAACAATGCTGAAAACACATTTGCCGTTAGTGAAACAGTTAAATACCAACATGTACTTTTAATCGATGATGCAGTTGGCAGTGGCTCTACTTTAAACCAAATTGCTGGTAAATTGAAGAAGAAAGGCATTGCTCAACAGATCACAGGCTGTGCAATAGTGGGCAGTTTTAAAGGGTTTGACGTGGTAACAGATGTGTAAGCCAACTTTCATCTTTCTTGTCTTTACACAAGTCTCCTTTTATTTCTTCTTTCCGTAAAATCCCTTGGCTACCTTACTCAAAGCCATCAACCGGTCAGTGTCGATTACTTTGTTTTTCTTCGCCTCTGTCTCTTTCCAACGATTGTCAAAAGAGGGGTCGGCTACTTTGGCATCCAGGTTTGCTGAGGATCGCGTAACAACCTTACTTGCTTTTTCAATGCTCTCAGCCAAATAGATGAGGTCTTGTTGGAAGCCATTGAGTTCTTCCATGTTATCTACATCAATTGATTTTTTCAGTCGGTGCAGTGCAATTGGTTCAGCGGCCTTTGCTCTTGCCCGGCTGGTTTTTATATTGCCCCAGAACGAATTTGCATTTTTGTCTCTGTTGGTAAGATAACCCGGTATGTCGAAATTTTCAAATACAGATTTGATTACGGAAGTGTGATCATAGGGAGTACTATCAATCTTACCTTCCTCAAATTTTGGAGAAATGAGGATGGCAGGCACCCTTACACCCAAAAAGTTGAATCTAAAATTGTGTTTTTCATCAATCTCACTGCCCGGGTTATAAGCGCTCCTGGTTTTTTTATGGTCGTAAAAACCGCCATGTTCATCAAATGTGATCACAAGCAATGTTTTTTGCCATACCTCAGGGTTGCTGATCAGTGTATTGTATACTTCACCAACAAGGTTATCGGCTCCTTTAAGGTCTGTTGAAGCATCAGTGCTGTTGTTGCCCGGATGCATGCTGTTGCTATAACCTGAAGTGGCTTTAAAATGGCGTGGTTCGATGAAGGTATAGTGCGGCAGTCGATCGTTTTTGACATCCTTTTTAAATTCAGAATAATCTTCAAAAGAACCGTTTCCCAGCGTTTGCAATTTGATAAAGGCCATCGATTGCGCAATGAAATCGTGATATATCCTCCATGTGAGGTTTCTTTCGGCCAGTGCTTCAAATATGGTTTTATCGGTGTAAAATTTGATTTTGATGTTGACCTGAGACCCGGAGGTGCCGGCATGGATGTAGTTTCTGTTGGGCCATGTTTCACCCGGAACCGAACAATGCCAGTTGTCGCACAAAACATACTTTTTGGCCAGATAGGTGAGGTTTTTGATGTGTGGATCTGTTGGATCCCAGCATGCCAAAATCTCCTCTGGCTTGCTCTTGGGTTTGGCTGTTTGCCAAATTTTCTTACGCGTATTTTTTATTTTTTCAGCAAAATTATGGTAAAAGCCTCTATTGGAAAATTTGGGTTGTCCTGCAAAACTCATCTGTTTTAATACATCTGTGTGTTCGTGCGATGGGTCCGGGTAGATGTATGGCTTAGCACCTTTGGTTACGTATACTTTAGTTGTGTCGGTATCAGAAACGGGGTTCCATTCGTTTCCGGTGAGTCCGTCAAAGGGCTGTGGGTGATCTAAAAATCCAAAAAGGTGGTCAAAAGATCTGTTTTCCAGCATCAAAACTACGATGTGTTCAATTCCGTATTTGCTCATGAGAAGATAGTTGGGTTTTATAAATGAGTGAATTTATCAGATTTTTCTGAATTACAAATTTATATTGAAGTTAGTTTAATCCTGTTATAACTTTTGTTATATATTAGGTAACGTTTCCCCTTATTTAATTTATTTCCGATAATGTCCAAAAACAACCTATCAAATGAAAAGGAAAATCCTTTGAAAAAATAATTACTCATACTAATTCAACCGAAACATCGATTAATCAGTTTTACTTTACCGTTTAGCTGTATCTGCATTACCTCTTTGCAGGAAGTTTTTCGTATTTTTGACCGGCGCCGCTTCTGCGTCATAAATAGTCATTAGTCAAGAAGCCATAAATTAAATAGTCAATCATTGAATAAAATAGGTAATGTACTTGTTTGCTTCATTACAGGTACTTTGGTTTTAACTTCCGTCTGGACTTGTCAAAGCGGCAAATCGGAAAAAGTAATTGTGGAACACAACACACCTCCAGCATCGGTAGAGGAAAAAAAGGAAGTGCTGGATAGCCTGGCGTACGATTTGAAAGTAGAGCACCTGGCCAACAACGATACCACCGGCAAGTGGCCTGTAAAAGGTCCCTACCCTTTGCCCGGTGCCCTCCTGCCCTTTAACCGGATTGTGGCTTATTATGGCAATCTCTATTCAAAAGGTATGGGCATATTAGGAGAATTGCCCAAAGATTCAATGCTGGCCCGATTGCAGCTGGAGGTGCAGCACTGGCAAAAGGCAGACACAACCACAAAGGTAATTCCTGCCTTGCACTACATTGCTGTGACAGCACAAACACAGCCGGGTAAAGGCAATATGTACAGACTCAGAATGCCCTTTCACCAGATCGATACCCTACTGGCGTGGGCAAATAGTATCAATGGCCTCGTGTTTCTGGATGTGCAGGTGGGGCACAGCTCTGTAAAAAACGAGATTGTTGAATTGTTACCTTATCTACAGTTACCCAATGTGCACCTGGGCATCGATCCTGAATTTTCGATGAAAACAGGGGTCGCACCCGGACGGGTCATTGGTCATTTTGATGCCTCGGATATTAACGACGCCATCGATATACTGGCACAGACTGTAAGGGATCACAATCTACCCCCCAAAGTGCTGGTTGTACACCGGTTTACGCAAGGCATGATTAAAAACTATCAAGACATCAAACTCACTCCTGAAGTGCAGGTGGTCATTGATATGGATGGTTTTGGGGATAAAATACTGAAAGAATCAACCTGGAAAAGATACATTTACAAGGAACCGGTACAGTTTACCGGCTTTAAGTTGTTTTATAAAAACGATACAAAACTCAACTGGCAAATGTATACACCGGAAGAGCTTATGCAGTTTACACCGAGACCAGTGTATATTCAGTATCAGTAGATGATATTTAGAGATATAAAACTTGATGGGTTTAAATTTTGTAATTTAAAAGCATTATCATTTAGTATATGTCTCCATACCAACCAAACTTTTGTTGCGCAATTTGAACTTTATTTTCATTAACATATTCAATGAATGCATTTACCACCGGTGAATGCTTCTTACCTCTCAGCCATACAAGGCTCCAATTGGTGATGATGGGCAGGCCTTTGACGGGTATGATTTGAATTTCCTTTTTCAGCAATTCGTTTCTTAGGCCAATCAGCGGCATGATAGAATAACCCAATCCGGCCAATATTGCCTGTTTGACAGCTTCGTTGGAAGTCAACTCAATTTTTTTCAAAACATTGATTTCATGAGTATTCAAGAATTTTTCCATCTGAATGCGAGTACCTGATCCTGCCTCTCTAAAAATCAGCGGCAAAGTCTTAAACACATTTTTGGGCTGAGATTTGTGGTTTGTATTTAAAGTATTGCCACCAACCAAATACAACTTGTTTTGTAGCAAGTCTATTGATTCTACATTTAAATGGTTGGGTAAAATGGATACCAGGGCAAGATCCACTTCATTGTTTTCCAAACTCTGAATCACACGCACCCTGTTGGTCACATCCATGTTGAGTTCAATACCTGAATGCTGGTTGATAAAATCAGATAAAAAATATGGCATAACATATTTTCCTGTTGAGACAACTGCAATTTTCAACTTTCCAATCAATTTGCCCTGATGGGAAAGTGTTCTATAATTGATGGCGTGGATCTGATCTATTATTTTTGAAACCGCATCCGCTATTTCCAATCCAAAGTCAGTGATGTAAAGCTTTCGGCCTACCACCTCTGTCAAAGGGATGTCAAATTGATCCTGAAAATTTTTAAGCTGGATAGAAACGGCAGGCTGGGTAAGGTGCAGTTCCTGTGCTGCTTTGGTAATGCTTTTGGTTTTTACCACCGTTATGAAGACCTGAAGCTGATGGATTGTGTAATTCATAAATTTTATTTATGCTTTTCATTACAAATATAAATATAAACATATGAATAGTGCAATATACCTTTGCCTTGAAAACTTTAAAAAATGAAAAAAATTACCATCAGCAGAGGAGACGGCATCGGACCGGAAATCATGGACGCTACCCTGGCTATTTTAGCAGCAGCCGGAGCAAAAATCAACTACGATGAAATCGAAATCGGAGAAAAAGTATATCTATCTGGCAATACATCGGGCATTGACCCCCAAGCCTGGCAAATCATTCGTGAGAATAAAATTTTTCTAAAAGCGCCAGTTACCACGCCCCAGGGTGGAGGCTATAAAAGCCTCAACGTTAGTACCCGAAAATTTTTGGGCTTGTATGCCAATGTACGACCGTGCAGGAGTTATGCCCCATTCATTGCCACCAAACATCCGGTGATGGACATTGTAATAATCAGGGAAAACGAAGAAGATTTGTATGCCGGTATTGAACACCAGCAAACGGACGAAGTGGTTCAATGCCTGAAACTGATAAGCAGACCAGGTTGCGAAAAAATTGTCAGGTACGCTTTTGAATACGCCAAACTGCACAACCGCAAAAAAGTAACCTGCTTTACAAAAGACAACATCATGAAACAAACAGACGGTCTTTTCAGAAAGGTATTTGAAGAGATTGCCCTGGAGTATCCTGATATAAAAACCGAACATTGGATCGTAGACATTGGTGCTGCCAAAATTGCTGATACGCCGGAGCAGTTTGATGTGGTGGTTATGCCCAATTTGTATGGTGATGTAATATCTGATATTGCAGCCCAAATTTCAGGATCTGTTGGACTGGCAGGTTCGGCCAATATAGGGGAAGAATGTGCCATGTTTGAAGCCATCCACGGTTCGGCACCCGATCTTGCAGGAAAAAATTTAGCCAATCCTTCAGGGCTGCTGCATGCTGCCATCATGATGTTGAATCATTTGGGTGAAAATGAGGTGGCCGCCAAAATCCACAACGCCTGGCTGAAAACCATCGAAGATGGTATCCATACTTTCGATATTTACCAATCGGGAGTGAGTAAGGAAAATGTGGGAACAAAAGAATTTGCACTGGCTGTAATTCAAAGATTGGGAAGGACACCAATTTTGTTGGAAACAGTTGTGGCGGGAAAACAAAAACCCTTGCAACTACCCCGCTATCAACGTAAATCACAAAGCCAAAAAGAATTGGTTGGTGTTGATGTCTTTGTCCATTGGAATGGTTATAAGGCAGATGAATTGGCTGAAAAGATGAAAAAAACCGAAACCAATGATATGCAACTATCTATGATTACCAACCGTGGCATCAAGGTGTGGCCAGATGGTTTTCCTGAAACTTTTTGTACCGACCATTGGAGGTGCAGATTCAAGGCAGTGCCTGGGCAAAAAATTGAAAAACATGCTATCATGAAGGTATTGCAAAATGCACTCGATAACAACATAGACACCATTAAAACAGAAAATCTCTACGTCTTTGACGGCAAGCCTGCCTTTTCATTGGGACAGGGTCAATAAAAGTAAAAAACAAAAATTAATCAGGGCAGGCCAAGGGTCTGTCCTGTATCATCTACTATATACTCCGGTGTATAGCAATCATTCATTTGTGTATTGATAAATTGAAAATTATGAAAACCATTACCCTAATCCATCCGCTGATTTGGCTTAGCTTTTTAGTAGGGCTCACATTGTATCTAAACACCGATACCATTATTGATAAAAGATTGTGGGGTGCTTTATGTTTGGTAGCTGCATGCGCTTTGCAAGCCTTAAATACCGGTGTTACTCACCATGAAAAAAAATAAATGAATTCATCGATTTTCAAAGGAAGGAAAGCCATCATTGTAACAAAACATGGCAAGGAAAAAGCGATTTCACCAGTGCTTTTGGGTTCTATTGGTTTAAACTGTGTGTCTTTTACCGACTTTGATACAGATACACTTGGAACTTTCACCGGAGAGCATAGCAGACAAAATGATGTACAAGAGGTATTAAGGCAAAAATGTATGGCCGGTTTAAATGCAACTAACTACGAAATAGCCATAGCCAGCGAAGGATCCTTTTTTACACATCCACAAATATGGATTCGTCAGTGCAATGAGGAACGACTTATAATTATAGATAAAAAGAATGATATTGAAATCACAGCAATTACCCACAGTTTTGATACCAATCATGCACAAAAAACCATCAACAATTGGTCTGATTTACTGTACTTCGCGCAGAAGGCAGGTTTTCCAAAACACGCCCTGATTTTACGCCCCGGAACCTCAGCTTACAAGGGTCAGGTAAAAGGTATCAGAAAGGAAGAAATACTAAAGAATATATTCCACCATCTTTACGACTTACACGGTGCCGTACATGTAGAAACAGATATGCGTGCGATGTTCAATCCCAGTAGAATGAAGGTCATCGAAATGGCGGCCCGCAAACTCAGCGATAAAATTTTATCACTTTGTCCTGCATGCCAATGGCCGGGTTTTGATGTAATTGCGCACAAGATGGGATTGCCGTGCAGCGAATGCGACCATCCCACTCAATCTTTGTTTGCTCTGACTTATCAATGCATAAAATGTAAATACGAAGAAGAGCGTCTTTATCCAAAAGGCAAAACAAAGGAAGATCCTCAATATTGCGACCAATGTAATCCATAAAAACAATGTTTTGTAAAATAAAAAAATACAACCATGACCAAAAAACTATTTATCACCTGCCCCTTCTCCAAAATGGAGCCCTTTATCAGAAAACACTTTGGAGAACTCATCTTTTGCATGACGATACCTGGAACCGACTTCTTTCATGATACAGAACAGAAAATAGAAGATATCTTACATTTCATACAACAGGAGGAGATCACTGATATCATTGTAGTAAATGATCTGGACTGCCCTTTTTTAACTGCAATAATCCGAAACAAAGAAAAATCAGAATGGCCCTTTGAAAACATACTGCAAGATCTTTTTATATCACAGTACCTAACTGTCTTCAAAGATAAAAGCAAGTTGATGCGTCAAATTAAACTTTCTGAAGTTTATGTAATGTATCAAGCCAAACAGCTATCCAGACAGTTGGCTACAAGAAAAAAACAAAACCAAAAGTTACCCAATATCAAAGCACTCATGTGCTGCAGAGCGCAAGATTTATTAAAAGAACTTCCTGTAAAACAAATCAGATATGAATATTGATTTCAGCTTATTGCTTGAAAATCTCACCAACCCTGCGCTGCTGTTTTTTTTACTTGGCATCTTTTCGGTTATGGCCAAAAGTGATTTGGCCATTCCATCCAGCTCCTCGAAATTTATATCTTTATATCTCCTTTTTTCAATTGGTTTTAAAGGTGGGCAGGAACTCTCACACGAAACCATCACTATGGATTTAGCTATGAATATCCTGTTTGGTATAGGTTTGTCAATCATTGTTCCTGTTTATACCTTTTTTATTCTGAAGAAAAAATTCAATGTTTTTGATGCAGGCGCAGTAGCAGCATCCTATGGGTCCGTAAGTGCGGTAACCTTTGTGACAGCTGTCAATTTTATGGAGACAAAAGGTTGGGACCTCCATGGATATATGGTAGCTGTAATGGCTTTTATGGAATCTCCGGCCATCATTATGGGCTTACTAATGATCAGTTGGTTTAATACAGAAAAAGAATACACCATCAGCAAAAGATCAGCACTAATGCACTCATTCACAAATGGCAGTGTGTTTCTTATACTGGGCAGTTTATTGATTGGTTATCTGGCTGATGCAAAACAGGCAGAAGGCATCAAACCTTTTACAAATGATATTTTCAAAGGTTTCCTTGCAGTATTTTTATTAGACATGGGCATCATTAGCGGAAGAAAACTCAGGTCCTTTTTCAGTGCGGGAAGTTTTCCTTTTTTATTTGCCATCACCATACCTCTTTTAAACGGCAGTGTCATTGCCTGGCTCAGTCAATACATTACTGCCGATTTCGGCAATCGATTTATTTTCTCTATCCTGGCTGCCAGTGCCTCTTATATTGCTGTGCCTGCTGCATTAAAAATATCTGTTCCAAAAGCCAATCCTGGATTATATTTACCAATGGCCATGGCTGTCACCTTTCCGGTGAATATTACAGTGGGTATGCCCCTTTTCTCAAGCATTATTCAATAACACGAGCATACATTGATGGCATATTTTTAGTGAATTTTTTATTATACATAAACCTATTAATCCCCCGGACTGATCACCCCTCCCATATTCTGGAAGTTATCGTTGAAACCACCTATGCCTTTATAAACTCCTCCTGGTGCATTAATGAAGCTTGCTCCGTTTTCAAGTATAATGGTACCATTGTTTTTGAGCATCATGGTATTGGTCCACATAGCTCCTGCTAATACTCTGACGGTTACTCCATTTGGAATGGTATTTATTTCGTTTGGATTTGCATTCGCATTTATTAGAACCTCAAAAGTATTGTTCATTGCTGCTGCTGCCAAAGCTGCAGATAATGTTTCATAACATGTGCCATTGTATGTGTATGTCACCTCTCCACTGACGACTACTGTAAAACTACAAGTTGCAGTACTGCCGTTTTGATCTGTCACTTGAAATGTGTTTGTTGTTGTACCTATTGGGAAATTTGATCCACTAGTTAATCCTGCCGTTTGCGATGTAATTTGTCCAATACAATTATCTAAGCCAACTGGCATGGCGTAGTTGACAACAGCTGTGCATGTACCATTATTATTTACTGTTATACTTGATGGGCAAGTAATAGAGGGAGGAGTTACATCTTTAAGTGTCACAGTAAATGTACATGAGCTAGTATTTCCGTTGCCATCATTGGCAGTTAAAGTCAATATTTGGGTGGAGTTG
>ERZ724519.444-NODE-444-length-17633-cov-4.753442_pt1 | contig 17633 bp, 14 predicted proteins | sample MGYA00376052_ERZ724519 | MGnify/ENA primary metagenome ERZ724519 (study PRJEB28724, sample SAMN07190883) | activated sludge metagenome | isolation source: activated sludge of sewage treatment plant in Hong Hong | place: Hong Kong | collected 2016-03-17 ... | reverse complement strand
AATTTCCTGCAAGATCAAATGGCAGTCCAGGTCAAAATATCGCACGACGATCAGTGACCAACGACGCAACAGTCTTCCCGATTTCGCTCCCCAAGGGGTGCAACACACCCCGGATTCCGAGTTGTCTGGCCGCTTCAATATTGACTTCCAGATCGTCGAAAAAGACGGTTTCTTCCGCTACAAGTTCGGCATCGGCCAGCACATACTCATAAATTTCCCGATCGGGTTTGCGCAGGCGGATGAGGTGAGAATAGTAGACCGCGTCAAAATGGCGGGTCAGAAAATCGTCCATTCCGTGTTGCCGCAGCATATACGCATCGATCCAGTTGGCGTGCAGGTCGTTGATGTTGCTGAGCAGGATCACCTGATAGCGCTGGCGCAATTGGAGCAGCATGTCAAAGCGGTGTTTCGGCATGTCGATAAAAATAGAGTTCCAGGCTGCGACGACCTGTTCTTCACTCAGAAGCGGGTCGGTGGCGGTGCGCAGGGTAGTCACGAACTCTTCCGTGCTGATACCGCCGGTTTCATACAATTCAAAGAATCGGGTGCGGCGTAATTTTTCGTTGACTGCGTCGAAATTTTTTCCGAAAAGTTGCCGAAAATGGCGCTCAATGGCGGGCAGGTCGAGGTCGAACAAGACGTTGCCGAAGTCGAAGATAATGTTCTTTACAGGTGTCATAGGGGCGCAAAATTGAAAGTTTTCTGCAAAAAAGCGCAGCAAATATGGCCTTTGTATATCGCCACTGCCGATGGAACATGTACCTTTGCAGCGCTTTATCCAAACTCATAACCATTATACATGGCTCGCGTAGAACTTGTTATGCCCAAAATGGGCGAAAGCATCATGGAGGCCACCATCCTCACATGGCGCAAAAAACCCGGCGACCGCGTCGAACTCGATGAACCCGTGCTCGACATCGCCACCGACAAAGTAGACAGCGAGGTACCCTCGCCCGTTGCGGGCGTGCTGGTGGAAATACTCTTCCAGGAAAACGACGTGGTACCCATCAATAAAACCATTGCCATCATTGAAACGGAATCGACGGGCGACCAGCCTGCCGCTTCGCCGGCCGTCAGTCAACCGGCACCCGTTAACGGCAAGCAGGAAGCGCCGGTAGAGGTGCCCTATGTCCCGGCTTCCGAACCCGCCGGTGGCCGTCAGCAACTGAGCGCACAGTCGGGCGGACGCTTTTACTCCCCGCTGGTACGCACCATCGCCAGGGAAGAAAAGATCAGCCAGGCGGAACTCGATCGCATTCCGGGCTCGGGCCAGGAAGGGCGCGTGACGAAAAAAGACATGCTCGAATACGTGGCCAAACGCCATGCAGCACCCGCCAATGGCAATGGCAACCAACAGGCAACAGCGCCTGTTGCACCGCAAGCCGTCACCACGCAGCGCCCGGCCGCTACCAGTGCAGACGGCAATGTGGAGATCGTGGAAATGGACCGCATGCGCAAACTCATCGCCGACCACATGGTGATGAGCAAGCACACCAGTCCGCACGTCACTTCTTTTGTCGAGGCCGATGTGACCAATATGGTCAACTGGCGCAACAAGGTCAAAGACGCGTTTAAAAAGAAATACGGCGAGAATATTACTTTCACACCCTTGTTCGTAGAAGCCGTCACGCGCGCGTTGCGCGACTATCCGATGGTCAACGTATCGGTAGACGGCACCCGTATTCTGGTTAAAAAAGACATCAATATTGGTATGGCAGCGGCGCTGCCCAGCGGCAACCTCATCGTGCCGGTTATCCGCAACGCCGATTATCTCAACCTCGTGGGACTGACCAAGCAGGTGAACGATCTCGCCGCCCGCGCCCGCCAAAACCAGCTCAAACCCGAGGAGATACAAGGCGGCACCTTCACCCTCACCAATGTCGGCACCTTTGGCAACGTGATGGGCACGCCCATCATCAACCAGCCCCAGGTAGCCATCATGGCAACCGGTGCCATTCGCAAAAAACCTGCCGTACTCGAAACGGAATACGGCGATGTGATCGCGATCCGCCAGATGATGTTTCTCTCGCTTTCCTACGACCACCGCGTCGTAGACGGCATGCTCGGCGGCTCGTTCCTGCGCCGCGTGGCAGACTACCTGGAGCAGTTTGACGCAGACCGCGATATTTGATCGCAGCACAACACAGGCAGCCAGGTATTCTTACGACTGACAGGAGCAGCATCGCTCCCGAATCAGGGCAGGGTCAATGTGCCGGGTTCGCTGCCGTCATCAATTTGCTGGAGTGGAACGCCCCGTACTGGTTTTCCACATCGAGTTGATAGGCGTAAGTCCCAACCGGTATGCCGAGTTCCCGGGTGTTGACCACGAACTGGTGCTCGCCCACGCCAAGATTATCCTGTGTCATTTCAGCCAGCATTTTGCCTTGAAGGTCGAACAGCCGGAGTTTGACATTTGCTGCGTTGTTCAATTTGAAGGGCACTGTGGTTTCGCCTGAGTACGGGTTCGGGAAGTTCTGGCCGAGGGTAAACTGGCCGCCGGTTTGCGGTTCAAGTTCAGCCAATGCAGATACACCGGCGCCCTGTATCGCCACTTCCAGGTAGGCGTCGTAACCGCCGGTATCATTGTTCGGGGTCAGCGTCGCCAACTGGTATTCGTAGCCGTCGGAAAAAATATTATCCGTATTGAAGGTCAGGGGATCGGCGCCTTTGGTGTAGAGGGTCGGATTGTCGGCATAAAGCGCGTTTTTAAGGGCAAGCGGAAAGGTAAGTTGGGAAATGGCGGCGTAAACCGGGCTGACATACACCTGGAAATGGATGTGGCAGATACGGCCGGTGTACCATCCGGGAAAAATCGTCGTGAAGGTCACTTCGCCGTTTGCATCGGCTATTTGATAGCCCCGCAGGTAGGTCAGGCCTGCCTGGCCCTGGTTGCCCGACTGGCTGTATCCGGAGTACAGGCCATCTTTGTCGCAATGCCAGATATTGACCCGGACGTTCGGCACGGGCAGGCAATTCTCCAGCCCGAAAATTTTCAGTTTCAGGTTCAGTTGCACGCCGGGTTTGTTTTCCCGGACGTCCTGCCTGAAATAGAAGGTATTGGCAGTCAGGTCAAGTGGAAAGGGGCCGGCTGTTTCACTCGGGATCAGGGTACAGATCGGGCCGCCGGTCGCCAGGTTGCGGAGTTGTTTTTTTCCTGTTGATGCGGCGAGTGCCGTTTGGCCAGCCGGGAGCGCGGCAGCAACACCCGCGAAACTGATGCTTTTCAGAAAGTCTTTTCTTTTCATGCAAAGAGGTTTTTGATCATAACCGATAAAAGCCCCAACGAGTAATGACCCCTTCGGGTTGCGTACAGATCGCAAACCATAGATTGAAAACCATGATATGCCTTCAAGCGGCATCAACTGGCGCCTATTTATCCATGTCTGTACTGACAGGCAGGCGTTGATCTTTGTACGATTTCACCTCCAGTATGTCTGCCGGCAGGTAGAACCCTGCTGTATCAAGCGCCTGAAGCGTTTTCCCGATGGCTTCATTTTTCAGTTTGATGCCGGAAACTTTCTCGTCAAAGGTATCGATCCAGAAATAGACGGTCAGGTTCAGGGTGCTTGCAGTCAGGTCAGTAATGGCAAAAGACGGGGCTTTTTCGCCCTTGAGCACACCCGGCACACTGTTCACCGTATCGAGCATGACCTGCATGGCCCGGGTGTAGTCGGAGCCGTAATCCAGCCCTACCGTAAAATCGAGGCGTAAAAAGCCGTCGATCGTATAGTTCACCACAGGATTTTTCACAACCATGGCATTGGGGATATAGATATCCTTGCCGTCGAAGGTTTTGATTTGGGTGTCGCGCAGGTTCAGCGTCACGACCGTACCCTTGATGCCGCTCAGTTCCACCGTGTCGCCAACGCGAAAGGGCCGGTTGAAGGCAAGCACGATCCCGGCCAGGAAGTTTTCGCCGATATCCTTGAACGCGAAACCAATGATAAAGGCGCCGAGGCCGGCCGTACTTAAAAGTCCGACGGCCATGCCGCCAAGACCTACGATCTGCAACGACACCAGTATGGCGAGAATGATAATCAGGGTGCCGATCAGGCGGGCGATGAACCTGGCCAGCAGCGGATCGTCCATGCGGGCCGTGAGCCGGCGCTGGGAGAAACGCCGGGAGCTGCGGGCCAGCAAAAACAGTATTGCAAAAAGGATCAGCGCAATGAAGAGTTTGGGCAACAGCGCCACAAAACTGTCGTAATAGTCGTGGATGTTGCTCCAGAGATCAGTCAAAAGGGTATCCATAGTTCAAGTGTGTTTGAACTTACAACGGGTTCATCCGGAGCATGTTCATTGATGGTCGTATTTCTCCCGGGAAGTTTTGAATGCGCAGGAAAATCGCTATACATTTGAGCGTGTGGTGCTTTTTCAACAAGCCTTGTCACCCTGCCCAGCCATACACTACCCGGGATCAGTATGAGTGTGCGTGTTTCTCCGATGGCGAGACACTTGCACTGCTACTGGCTTCTGACAGATAAGGCATACCTAATCTATTGGAAATGAGCGTATTTAATATAATAAAGCAGAAATTAATAGCCAGATATGACGCAATAGACAATACAAATGTCAAGAAAAACTTCCTAAACGCACTTCCATTCTGGCTGGGTTCATTCATAACCGGAATCACGGCTGTCGTGTACGCGAAATTGTTTTCGTGGGCCGAGTCATGCACGAAATATATTTTTATCCACGCCGGCTGGCTATTCTTTCTCATCACGCCGTTCACGTTTATCATTGCATGGCGCCTGGTTACCAGGTATGCGCCCTATTCGCGCGGCAGTGGCATCCCGCAGGTGAGCGCTGCTATTGAATTATCCAACCCGAAGACCAACCATAAGGTCAATAAACTGCTTGGGTTCAAGGTCATTCTTATCAAGATATTTTCAAGCCTGATCCTGATTTTTGGTGGTGGCGCTATTGGACGCGAAGGCCCGACCATTCAGATATCTGCCTCGATTTTCAAGAAAATAAACGACTTTTTGCCGGAATGGTATCCCAGGATATCCAAACGGAACATGATCATTACCGGAGCGGCGGCAGGCCTTGCATCCGCATTTAATACGCCGCTGGGCGGGATCGTTTTTGCCATTGAAGAGCTCACCAAAACGCATTTTAATTTTTTCAAGTCGGCGCTGATCACCGGAGTCATCATTGCAGGTCTTACCGCTTTGAACTTCCTGGGCCCCTATCTCTATATCGGCTATCCGCAACTCAACCATATTTCATTCTGGATCATTCTGGCAATAATTCCCGTGGCAATGATCACCGGAATTGCGGCCAGTGGAATGGGGAAGATTATTCTGTACATTTTAAAGAAAAAGAGCATCCTGAAAAACAATTACCAACGACTGGCATATGCCGGCGTTTGTGGTTTGATCATCGCATCGCTGGCCTTTTTCGTCGATGGCCGGATATTCGGATCGGGCAAGGAAATCATATTGATGTCGCTGTTTTCCGGCGACAAATACGTAGAATGGTACGTACCCCTGCTCCGGATCATCGGCCCTATCCTGTCCTTTTCGGTGGGCGCTTCGGGGGGTATTTTTGCCCCTTCGCTTTCAGCGGGCGCCAGTATCGGAGCCCTGATCTCCGGCTGGCTGGAACTTTCAGGCACAGATACCAACCTGATTGTCCTGTGCGGCATGGTGGGCTTTCTCACCGGAATTACGCGCAGCCCCTTTACCTCTTCCATACTGGTGATCGAAATGACCAACAGCCACAATATCATCTTTCACCTGATGCTGACGGCGCTGCTTGCCAACCTGATCTCGAACAGTATAAGCAAACACTCCTTTTACGAATATCTGAAAGACCAGTATCTGCGGGAGGTCGGCAAGGAATATGCGCCGGTACCGCAACAGGCCAGAGCCTGATATCACCCATACCAAACCGGTCGCAGTCCCAGGGGTTTGTTTCCGCAGCAAATCTGCTATACATTTGAGCAGCCGGGCAGGTTTTCCGGTGACATACAAAGCATTATACCGATCTACTCATGAATTTAAAAATCCTGGACCCGTTCAGGTTGCTGCACGAAAAAGAAGAGTTCAGTGTTGTGAAGAGCAACATTGAAAAGGACTGCGTGTTCCGCGGCACCAACCTCTGGATTCTTATTTTTGCCATTCTTATTGCATCGCTGGGACTGAATATGAACTCCACGGCGGTCGTCATCGGTGCGATGCTTATCTCGCCACTCATGGGCCCGATTCTGGGTGTGGGCGTCGGTGTGGCCCTGAACGACCTGCCCCTGATCCGCAAAGCCTCCTTCAATTACGGATTTGCCCTGGTTGTCGGCTTATTGACCTCAACCCTCTATTTTCTGCTGTCGCCAATAGATGACGCGCATTCCGAGATACTGGCGCGTACGTTACCGACGATTTACGACGTTTTGATCGCATTTTTCGGCGGATTTGCAGGTATTATCGCCATTTCAAGCAAACAAAAAGGCAATGTGATTGCCGGCGCGGCCATTGCCACAGCGCTCATGCCCCCCCTTTGTACGGCGGGCTACGGGCTGGCAACGCTGCAGTGGCAGTATTTCCTGGGCGCCTTCTATCTCTACCTGATCAACAGTGTGTTTATTGCCGTTGCAACCATTATCACGGCTTATCTGCTCAAGTTCCCGGTAAAGAAATACACCGACCATACGATCGAAAAGCGGGAGAAAGGCATCATATGGGCAATTATTATCCTCACCCTGATTCCAAGTCTGTATTTGGGATACGACATTGTACAGCAAAGAAAATTCAATGACAAGTCGGAACAATTCATCGAATCAGAAGCCTTATTGCCCAATGATTACCTGCTTAAAAAGGAAATCGATGCCAAGAACAAAACGATCACCCTCACCTTCGGGGGAAAAGAAATTAAGGAGGAGGAGATCAATGACCTGAAAAGCAAACTGAAATATTACGGTCTGGAAGGAATTGACCTGGAAATAAAACAAGGATTTGCCTTCCTCGAAGCACCGAAAAGGAACGAGGAGCCGGTAACCCAGATGGGGCTTGCCCTGAAGAAAACAGAGGATGACAGAAAACTGCTGAAATCAAAACTGGATAGTATCCAAAACCAGAAATCGATAGGCATTCAGCTCTTTCAGGAACTGAAAACGCAATATCCCGACCTAAGGAGCGCGGTTATCCAGCCCGTCCTGGGCAATACCGATACCCTGAAAACACCCGAGACTGTTTTCCTGGTCCTGCTGGACCTGGAAAATGGTCTGGAAAAAGACGCACAGGTAAAACTGGAAAACTGGTTGAAGGTGCGACTGCGCAAGGAAACGATCAGACTCGTTATACTGCCGAATACGGACAAGCAACGCAATACGCGGCGATGATTGAAAACAAATGGCTGGAAATTGCCCTTTATCCGGGCTGTATCCAGGGCTTTTTTCTGAGTTATCTCCTTTGGAAAAACCAGCGGGCCAATCGCGAAGCCATACGCTATTTCAATGCCCTGCTGCTGACGGTTTCCATACTGATGCTGCTGCGCGTCACCTACCAGCCCGCATTTTTCAAACGTTTCGCAGAGATCATCCTGCTCCCCGATGTGATCCTGTTTCTAACCGGCCCTTTCATTTATCTCTTTACAAGGGCATTGCTGCGGCTGCATCCACTACGCGGGCAGCATTTGTACCCGCATTTTATTCCCGCTGTCGTTCATGTATTGGTCGTTAATTCGTTCCTTGGACTCCATCTCAAAGGCGTATTGCACTACCTCACCCTGCGCCAGGTATTTACCGGTTTTCTTTTCATTGAGGCTGCTGCCATGCTTAGCCTGGGCATCTATGTCGGTCTGAGCCTGCGCACCTGGTTGCGCTATCGGGAGGCGTTTTTCCAGAAATACGCAGCGCCTTTTATGGGTCGTTTTTTGCAACCGTTTTTTATCGTTTGTTTTGTGCTGCTCGCGTTCTGGGCGGCCGGCTTTGCGCACAAAGTGCTGGTTGGTTATACCGACTATTCGATATACACCCTGTTTTGGGTGCTTCTGGTAGCCGCCATATATTTTCTGGCCTACAAGATATGGTCCACGCCGGCCCTGCTTGAACTACCGATGGCACTGGATGACGAACCGGATACGGCGTCTGCAGAAGCGATTCCCGGGACAGCCGTTGCGGCACTTCGGCAGTATATGGAGCGGGAAAAGCCTTACCTCGATCCGGAAATCAAAATCGGTGATCTCGCAGATGCCCTGGACCTGCCCAAGCACCAGTTGTCGCGAATCATCAACCAGGGTTTCGACAAGAATTTTTTCGATTTTATCAACGGGTACCGGGTGCAGGAATTCATCAGTGCACGAAATGATGCCCGCCAGCAACACCTCAATACCCTGGGTCTGGCCTACCAGTCGGGATTTAACTCCAAATCTGCCTTCAACCGTGCCTTCCGCAAGGAGACAGGGCAAAGCCCGCGCGATTACTTTGCAAACGGGCAGGATGATTCATCTTGACTCTCCCGACATGATCTATTTGATTTATGCCCAGATATTCAACATGAAGAATACTCTTTAAATCCCGTAAATACTGTCAAAACACACCTGTCGATCCTGACATTAGAAGCAAAATCCTGTCCGCTCAAAAACTGACGAGATATGAAAATATACAACTGGGGAATCATCGGACCGGGCAGAATCGCCCGAAAATTTGCAGAAGACCTGCGGCGCCTGCCCAATGCGCGCCTGCACGCTGTGGCTTCCACTTCAATCGACCGCGCCCGGGCTTTTGCTGCCGAGTTCGGCGCCAGTTATTCCTATGGGCGCTACGACGACATCGTGCATTGCCCCGGCCTCGATGTGATCTATATCGCCACGCCGCATGTGCTGCACTGCGAAAACACACTGCTTTGCCTCGAGCACGGCATCCCGGTATTATGCGAAAAACCCTTTGCCATGAATACCGCCGAAGCCCGGCTCATGGTGAATGCCGCGCACAAAAACCGCACTTTCCTCATGGAGGCCCTCTGGACGCGCTTTATCCCGGCGGTGGCCCATGCCTTCGACCTGGTGGAAAACGGCGCGATCGGGGAACTCCATACCGTCAAATCAGATTTTGGCTACAGCATGCCTTTTGATCCGGCATCGCGGGTGTTCAACAAGGCGCTCGGTGGCGGCTCGTTGCTCGACATCGGTATTTATCCTGCCCTGCTCTCCCTGTTTATGTTCGGCAAGCCCGCCGCTGAAGACATCCAGGCGGCAGCCACCTTCACTCCGACGGATGTGGATGAGAGCTGTGCATTCATGTTTCAATACCCCGGAAACCGGCTTGCGATCAACCACAGTACCATCGCGGCCAACACACCGGTAGAGGCCTGGCTGCACGGACGGGAAGGCTCCATTTACCTGCACCCGCGCTGGCACCACACGCAAAAACTAACGCTCTCCAGGTACGAATTCCGGCAGGAAACCAAACGCGATATCGAAATGCCTTATGAAGGCTGGGGTTACGCCTATGAAGCCGAACACGTGATGCAATGCCTTGATAACGAATTGCTTGAAAGCGACAAGGTGCCGCTTTATTTCACGCTGGACCTGATAGAAACGCTGGATACGGTGCGGGAAAAAGTGGGTTTGGTTTATTGAGGGGTTGCGCAGGTTGCGGGTTACGGGTTTCGGGTTGCGCAGGTTACGGGTTGCGGGTTGCGGGTTGCGCAGGTTACGGGTTACGCAGGTTGCGGGTTGCGGGTTACGCAGGTTACGGGTTACGCAGGTTACGGGTTTCGGGTTACGGGTTACGGGTTGCGGGTTACGGGTTACGGGTTGCGGGTTAATCTGCTCAAACCTGTGATTTGAAACCCGCCTGATGATATAGAAAGATTGGTAGTGGGTATAGAGGTTTTGTGTACCCGTAACCTGCGCAACCCGAAACCTGCATAACCCGCAACCTGCGCAACCCGCAACCTGCGTAACCCGCAACCTTTCCCCCCTCTTCAAACCTCCTGCCTCAACACCTCTAACGGCGGTTTCCGCACCACTTCCCGGCTGTTGAGCAGCCCGATAATGACCGTCAGCGACGTAATGACGAGGAAAGTTGTGAGCAGGGGCCACCATTCCGGTTCGAAGGGTATGTGGAACGCAAATTCCGCCAGCGCCCAGGCGCCTGCGACGGACAATCCCACCCCGGCCAGGCAGGCCAGAGCGCCGAGCAGAAAATATTCCAGCGCATTGATGGCAAGTATCTGGCGGCGGCTGGCGCCGAGGGTGCGCAGCAGCACGCTTTCGCGGATGCGGGCGAATTTGCCCTGGTAGATCGAACTGATAAGCACCAACAGGCCTGTCAGGATGCTGAACAGGGCCATGAAGCGGATCACAAACGACACTTTGCCAAGCACCTCATCCACCGATTTGAGGATCTGCGTCAGGTCGATGGCTGACACGCCGGGAAAGCGCCGCACGAGTTCCGACTGAAATTGGGCCGACTGCTCTGCGTTGCCGACACGTGATATAACTACGTGGAATTGTGGCGCTTTTTCCAGCACCCCCGTCGGGAATACTACCAGAAAGTTGGTTTGAACGCGATTGAAATCCACTTTTCGGATGCTGCCGACTTCTGTTTCTAGCCGGGCGCCCTGCACATTGAATACGATTTTGGTGCCGATTTTTGCGTTCATGCCGCGTTGCAACCCGTCGGAAATGGACACCTTGATCGGTTCGCCGGGCACGTGTTTGCCTTCCCATACGCCATCCACAATTTCTTCGGTATCGATCAGGGTATCGCGGAAGGTGACGCGGTACTCGCGGTCCCACACCCAGCCGCGTATCCGGCCCGAGTCGTCGGGTTCATCGCGTCGCGGCGGTTTTTCGGCATCCCGGGGGCGGTTGTTCAGGGTGTCGGCTTCGTATTGCGCTTTGGTGATGCCGTCGATGGACTCGACGCGGGTGGTCACCACCGCGACCTGCTGCATCAGCGGCATGTCGTGTGCGCGTACCAGTGCAGCCACGCTGTCGCGGTCGCGGGTCTGGATATCGAACAGGATCATATTGGGCTGATTGCCGCTACCCGAGAACTCGACCTGCTTCAGCAGCAGGTTCTGGATCAGAAAAAGGGTGGAGAGCAACATGGTGCCCAGTCCGATCGTCACGACAAGCAGCACCGTCTGGTTCTCGGGGCGAAACAGGTTGGCGATACCCTGCCGTGCAACGTAGCTCCATTTTTTTGGAAAAAACCGGCGCAATAAAAAAGTCAGCAGCCAGGCTACCCCCCAAAGGATGAGGAATGCCGCCGCAATGCCGCCCATAAAATAAAGGGTCTCTTTCCAGTCCTTGATCAGCCACCAGGTGAACCCGAAAATAGCGGCAAGGATAAGTGCATATACTCCCCAGCGGAGGGGCCGGCTGGAACTTTCATTTTCACCGAATGACGCGCGCAAGGTGCGCAGCGGCGATGTTTTCAGGATTCCCGATAGCGGCAGCAAGGCAAACAGGATCGCTACCGAGAGCCCCAGGGCGACCCCTTGTGCCATGGCCGACCAGGATAGATCGGTGCTCACGTTGTCGATAGGCAACAGGTCGCGTACTACCCAGGGCAGAAACTTCTGAATCAGGGAACCAAGTGCGGCGCCCGCCAATGCGCCGAGCATGCCTATACCGGCCACTTGTACGAGGTAAACGAAAAACGCCTTCCGGCCGCTTGCGCCCAGGCAGCGCAGAATGGCCACGGTCGGCAATTTGTCTTTGATATAGATATGAACGGCGCCGGCCACACCGATACAGCCCAGCAGCAGAGCGATAAATCCGACGAGGTTGAGAAAGGTGCCGAAGTTGCCGAATGCCTTTCCAATACTGCGCTTGCGCTCCTCCACCGTGTCCCAGCCGAGACCCGCCTTTTCGAACTGTTTTTCGAGGGGCTTCATCAGCGCATCGGGATCGGTGCCTGCGGGCATTTTGTAAAAATACTGGTAATCCACGCGGCTGCCGCGCTGAATAAGCCCCGTGCTATCGAGCCAGGCGGCGGGAATAAATACTACCGGGGCAATGCTGGATGCAATGCCTGCGCGGCCGGGCGACGAAAGCAGGTCGCCTTCGATGGCAAAGGTGACATTGCCGACCTGTATGCTGTCGCCGGGGCGGATATTGAACTGGAGCATCAGCGCATGATCCACCAGTGCGGCTTTACCGCTTCGAAATGTTTTCCAGGAATTTTCCGGGTTGCTCTTCCATTTTCCATAGAAGGGATAATCGCCTTCCAGTGCCCTGATTTGGGAAAGCCGGGTGCCGCCGTTGCCGGGAAAACGCACCATGCTCATGAAATTGATCACGTCGGAACGCTCGGTTCCGGGCATGTTGAACTGCTGCAGCACGGAATCGGGCGCTTCCTGATTGGCATCGACCAGCAGGTCGGCGCCGAGCAGGGTTTTGGCCTCCCGGTCGATGTCGCCGGTCAGGTTGACCGAAAAGGAACGAACGGCGGTGAGTGCGGCGATACCGACTGTGATCGCGGAAATAAACAGGAAGAGGCGGGCGCGGTTGCGGCGACTGTCGCGCCAGGCCATTTTAAGGATAAAATTCATGGGCTGCTGTGGAGGCTCTGCTTTAAACAAACAGGCGCCAAAATTCCCCGAAGAAACAAAATATGAGGCCCGTCGTTGAGCCGCGGGTGTCTTTTTTCGATCAATCGTACCGGAACGCGGCTTATCCTGCCCAAATGGCGGATGGAAAAAGTTTCTGATCGGGGCGGTTTACCGGCCGGCATCCTGCTCCAGGCGCATCGCGGGGCTTCCGTCTGCTCTGCCGCCCTGTTGTTTCAGGGCGTGTAAAGCGATCGATTTTGCGGCTTTGATCGGGATAGCCACGCACTTTTTTTCCATGTAACCGAGCATTTTCAGCACCAGTTCCTGTGCGGCGGGGTCGAGTTGCGCAAAGTCCTTGGCATACACCTCCTGTACGGCACGCTCTTTTACGGCACGCACTTCATCAGGGATGTAAGCGAGTGAGCGCTCTACCTGACGCTCATGCCAAAGGGCGCGGTATTCGTAGAGCCGACGGGTGATGATGGCCTCCGCTTTCGTTTTTTCGTGTTCGCGGTGGCTGCGGTTTTGCTCTGCGGTCTCGCGCAGGGCTTCTATTTCAATAAAATTTACAGCGTGTTCAGCGAGAATACGTTTGTCCACATTATTGGGCACGGAAAGGTCGACTACCGTTTTACGGGTTTTGTCGCCGGCAACCAGGCTGCGGTAGACATGGGGTGTGACAACCGGCTCGGTCGCCCCGGTGCAGACAACCAGTGCATCAAAACCTTCCGACCAGTATTCGAGCACATCGAGCGGAAATGCGCGGCCATGGTCAAATGCGCCGGCCAATGCGGCCGCCTTTTCCGGGGTGCGGTTAAGTATGGTTACGTGATGAAAGCCCTTTTTTGCCAAAAACCGGGCAAACAAGGCATTGGTTTGTCCGGCGCCGACCATCAGGATGCGGGCGTCTTTGGAGCTAACCGTTTTTTGCATTTCAGAAAACGCCAGCGCCACAACAGACAGGGCTTTTTCGCCGATGGCCGTTGTGCTGTATATTTCCTTGGCCGTTTCGATCGAAAAACGCATCAACAGCCGGATATGATCGCCCGTCAGGCCGAGGGCGTGGCTGTGGTCGTAGGCTTCGCGCAACTGGCGAATGATCTCCCTTTCGCCCACTACCAGACTGTCGAGCGAGCCGCCCACCTCAAACAGGTGCCGGATGGCTTCGGCGCCGTGCAACAAGCGCAACTGACCGGCGAGTGGAGCGGCCTCTGACGCCGGCATGTCGGGCCGGATAATGTCCAGAACACGGGATTTGATGGTTTCTTCGACGGGCGACTGGTCGTAAAACAGGTACATCACCCGGTTGCAGGTCGCGAGGTAAAACAATTCGTTCCAGCCGAGGCTGGCCTTCAGGGCTCCGAGTACCGGCTCCGTTTGGTCGGCGGGCACAATAACCCGGCCGATGGTTTCCAGGGGAGCATCGCGATGTGTCAGGGTGAGTACGTGATAACCGTCAAGCATGGTCTTGAATAAGGCAGCGTTTTCAATTCAACAGAACAAATGTAGATGCGCGGATGCGCGCTACTGTCACGCTTTTGTAAACGGGTTCGCGACAGCGGTATTTGGAAAAGTTCTAAGGAAATTGGACGTACAAAGTAACGGATGGGTTGCAATGGAAGAATGCGGCAGCCCGGCGGGAAATAAAAAACCCCGACTCATTACAGCCGGGGCAACAACTAAAAAATTAAGCTATGAAAACAAAAACTTCTTATGTCGAGATTTGGTTGACGGTGCAAGTGTAAAAAGAAAATGCCGCTCTTGCAAGGCGGCATTTTCTTTTTGTTTTATTCTGTCGTGTCTCTGCCACCAATTAGCATTTCCTGGTACTCTTTCAATTCCTCCCATTTGCCTTCGGCGGCAAATTTTGCCTGGGAGGCCCAGGTGCTCGGGTCGTGTATCTGGTAACGCGGACCGGCGGCGTCGAGAATCTCTTTGATGCGCTCGACAGGTGCTGCTGCAAGTGCTTCCCAGGTGTCGATACCGCCTTCTTTCAGCAGGGTTTCGATTTTCGGACCGATGCCTTCCACCACCTTCAGGTCGTCGAGTTTCGGGCCTTTTTCTTTCTTCGGTGCTGCGGCTTTCTTCTCAGCGACCTTTGCGGGTGCTGCGGTTTCAACCACTTCAGCAACCGGTGCAACGGGCGTTTCTTCTGCTACAGGTGCTGTTGCTTCCTTTTTGGCAGCCGGCTTTTTATCCGGTTTTGCCTCAGGCAGGTCTTTTACGCCCGAAGAGATCTTTTTGGGTTTGGTGACAACCGGCGGTTCCGGAACAACCTCCATCGGCGTGATGCTGATGAAGCTGCGGTCTTTTCTGCCGCGCTTGAACGTCACGATACCGTCGATAGCAGCGTGAAGCGTGTGGTCGCGCCCCATGTAAACGTTTTCGCCTGCATGGTACTTGGTACCGCGCTGGCGGATCAATATGTTGCCGGCAATGGCGTGTTCGCCGCCGAATAATTTTACACCGAGCCGTTTACTTTTACTGTCGCGGCCGTTATCTGAACTACCTACACCTTTTTTGTGTGCCATGACTCAAATCAGTTGTGAGTTGAATGTGAATTGTGAGTGGTTAATATCAGCCCGCGATGGACTCAATCTTGATCTTGGTGAATGACTGGCGGTGGCCGTTTTTCTTGCGGTACCCCTTGCGGCGTTTTTTGTGAAATACGATGACTTTATCGCCTTTCACATGGCCGAGTACGCTGGCCCGAATGCCTGCGCCTTTGATATTGGGCGTGCCAATGGTCACTTTGCCGTCGTTCTCGATGAGATGCACGGCGTCGAAGGAAACCTTCTCTCCTTCATTAGCTGCCAGCCGGTGGACGAAGATCTGCTGACCTTCCTCAACTTTAAATTGTTGACCGGCGATGGAAACAATTGCGAACATGTTGATAATCAAAAATTTGGTGAAAAAGATATGCCTTTCTTTAAAAAGGCGGGCAAAGGTACAATACGAAAGGTGAAAATCCAAACAAGGGTTGGGATTTCGTTATAGCGACATTGCCTTCATTGTTGTTATTGTTGTCATTGTTGCTTTGGCGGCTTGAATGTCGGGTTGCTTGGTAGGAAATGGAAAGTTGGTTGGTAGAAAATCCTACCTAGTTTTGCAGCCCTATTCATCCCAATGACAATAATGACGAAAACACCACCCATGCTTAAATTCAAACTCACCATAGAATACGACGGCTCCAGGTATGCAGGCTGGCAAATACAGAAAAACGACCGTTCCGTACAGGGCGAATTGCTGGCTGCTGCAATAAAAGTATTTGGTACCGAGCAGATTGAGGTGTACGGGGCCGGCCGCACCGACGCGGGCGTACATGCGCGGGGGCAGGTGGCGCACATCGCCGTGCAGGATACCAGACTCACGCCTGAACAGTTGCAAATGCGCCTGAACGACGAATTGCCGCACGATATCAACATACTGCGGTCGGAAAAAGCGCATCCGAAATTTCACGCCCGGCACGACGCGGTAAGCCGGAGTTATGTCTACCAGATATCAAAACGCCGCGACGCTTTCGGTAAAAAGTACGTGTGGTGGATACGCGACCGGCTTGACCTGGCCGCCATGCGCGATGCCGGCAGCCGTTTGGTCGGGTTCCATGATTTCCGCTCCTTCGGCGATGTGGAAAAGGATGGCCAAAGCACCCTTGTCGACCTGACCCGCCTCGATATTCAGGATGCGGGCGATCGCATATTTATCCATATCAGCGGATCACATTTTTTGTGGAAAATGGTGCGGCGTGTCGCAGGTGTGCTGGTGGAGGTCGGGCGAGGGCGCATGAGCCCTGATACGGTAGAGGGCTTTCTCGACGAGCCTTCCCGCGAGCCGGCGAAGTTTACGGCGCCACCGGCGGGCTTGTTCCTGGAACGGGTGGAGTATTGATCACAAGGCCAATACCCGCGCTTTTTCTCCGGCCTGCTTCGACGCGGCATACTGCTCCGCCGTTTCTCCTATGGTATGGACGATGGGCCGGTATTTGAATCCGGGCATGGAAAGCGATTTCTCGTTGGCATAGTAAAACGACGACACGCTCGACCGCGCGCTTTCTTTGGTGGCCACAGGCTCCAGGCCGAGTATCTTTTCTTTGAGCCATTCCACACGCCAGGCTACTTCCGCCAGCAGGGGAGTGACTTTTATAGAGGGCGCCGGAACGCCCAACGCGGTAGATATCTGGTCGAATAATTCCCGAAAAGGCATATTCTGCGCATTCAGGATGTAGCGCTCGCCTTCCACATCGCTTTCGAGGAGCAGCAGCATGAACTGTGCAACATCACGCACATCCACAAAGCCCGAGCGTCCTACAGGCCAGAATTTCAGGCCTTTGTCGATCTGTGTGAAAAAACGCGGCGATCCTGCATCCCAAAAGCCGCTGCCGAGAATAACGGAAGGGTTCACGATGGCAACCGGCAGCCCTTCAGCGCGTCCGCGCCATACCTCCTGTTCGCTGAGGTATTTGCTTATGGCGTAACGGCTGTTGTCTTTGCTGGTTATCCATTTCGAGTTTTCGTCCAGGTTTGGCCGCTCTTTTGAGCGCCCGAATGCCGCGATGCTGCTTACATGCACGAACTTTTGCACCCCCGCTTCGAGCGCGAGGTTGACCAGGTTGGCTGTCCCGTTCACATTGATGCTGGTAAGTCGCTCCGCATCACGGGGATGGAAGGAACTGATTGCAGCACAGTGCATGATATGTGTGACACCGGGCATGGCATCCTCTAGCGAAACGATATCCGTTACGTCGCCCGACACCCATTCCACCTGATCTGCTACGGAGGCCACCATATCCATCGGGCTGGAGTCGCGGCGAAGGGCACGGACGCGATAGCCGTTTTTTACCAGAAGCCGGATGAGGTAGGAACCGAGGAAACCGGTGCCGCCGGTAACCAGTATGAGCGATGCGTTTTTGCTGGCCATTATTTCTTGAGTGTCAGGGTATATTCCGCTACGGCTTTGATCTCTTCCGGCGAAAGGACTTCATTGAAGGGAGTCATTAGTTTTTTGCCGTTGGTAATGATATTGAGGCGTTCTTCAAGCGTAAGCGCACTGACGCTGAGGTCTTTTGCGCCGTTCAGGCCGAGTTTGCCGTCGGCGCCGTGACAAACCACGCAATACTGCCTGAAAACA
>ERZ724519.438-NODE-438-length-17742-cov-4.794991_pt1 | contig 17742 bp, 7 predicted proteins | sample MGYA00376052_ERZ724519 | MGnify/ENA primary metagenome ERZ724519 (study PRJEB28724, sample SAMN07190883) | activated sludge metagenome | isolation source: activated sludge of sewage treatment plant in Hong Hong | place: Hong Kong | collected 2016-03-17 ... | reverse complement strand
AAGAAAAAGCACTCCCCTGCCCTACCGCACGACCACCTTGCCCGACCACATCAATTGCCCCTGCGCTGCGGTGAACCGGAAGAAATAGACCCCTGCCGGCAGTTGTCCGCGCTCGAATGTCATGGGCAACCTTACGTCTCCTGTTTCACGAACAAGCCGCCCCTGTGCATCCGTCAGGGTAAAACGAAGTGCTTCCGGAGCAGGCCGGTTTGCATCAAAAAATACCCGGTCGGATGCAGGGTTTGGATATACCTGCAAGGAGCTGGGTTGCCCGGGGACGTTATCCGTGGAAACAAGGATAAAGTTATCGCCAACCGTGTGAAAAGTCTGGTTCGTGATAACCGGAGCATTGACGTCAAAGTAGATCGCAGCGGTGTTTTCGATCCGCGCACCTTCCGGGTTATCCGGCACCTGTGGAACACTGAACTGGATAAAGCCCTGCGACGCGGCGGCGTTTACATTGCTGTCAGGCAGCAGTATATCGTCGAAGATGAAGTGTAAAATATGCCCGTCCTGCAGTTCGAAGCGGTACGGGTGGCTCGACGCGCCGGGTCGAACCTTGCTTGCATCGAGCAATGCCGACAGCGTATCTACAATTACCACACGAAAGGCCGTGTCAGTGCCGGTGTTCTGGAAACGGATCATATAGTCCAACGGCGTGTTTTTATCAATAAAATGCTCGTCGGCGTATCCGCGTGGCAGCGCCTGCTTGTCGTTTGGATCGAAGGACGAAGTGTTTTCCCGGCAATCCACGGCAATGAACGGATTGGCATTATTGGTAGGGAATAAAGTGACCAGCCCGGCCGTAAAACCCCCGCAACCCTCTACCGCTACCGCCGGCATACCGCCGTAGGGATGACCCGGTTCCTGTTGCGCCTGCAGGCGGAATGTCGAGCCGTCGCCGGCAATGGGGTCGAGATTGAGTACCTGACCGGGGGGCAGGCTGAAGTTGCCCGTTTCACGCATCAGGACATCTTCCACCACAATAAAATCGAGCGGCTGGGCATTGGGACCGACACCGGTATTCCTGATGCTCAGGAATATGCTGTCGTTCTGGCAAAAGCCAGCGACTTCGACATTGGCGCCCGACCAGAACGGAGAGCTGGGACAAAGCGTGTCCGGATAAATATGCGCTTCCGAACAATGCGTGGCGCCCAAAGTTGCGCCGCAATCGGTAAAAAAGTTGATGCTGATCCAGCCGCTTGCTCCCGCATCGAGGTCGCCCGTTTCAAAGCGAAATACCTGATTGCCAAGGCTGACAGCAGGAAGGCTGCTGCTCTGATACGCCAGGTCTTCGTCGAGCGTGACGTCGATATAGGTGCCGGCGATCGACTGTGTGCTGGCATTGGCATAATACACATAATATGTTCCGGGAAAACAGGGCCGGATCTTGGGTGTTGCCAGATCGACGAACAGGAGCGGGCATTCGTCGTCGAGGACCACCGGAATATCCAGATCGACCACAGCACTGAGGTTCGGATTGGAAAAGGTTACAATGTAGTTGGTGCCGCAATTCTGACCGCCGTAGTTGTACGGTGCATCAAGTACTACCTCAAACGCGGTTTCTGCAGTATTCACGGACAAATTGTAATGCCCCTGTGCGTCTGTGGCGGCAACAAAAACCGCTCCCGTATTTACCCCTGTGGCCCGTACCGTCCAGCCGTCCAGTCCGTTTTCCTGGACCGGCTGCCACTGGCAATCGCCATTGCCGTCGAGGAATACCGAGCCCTCGATTTGGTGTGCAACAACGAGGGAAACGGTTACTTCGATAAGACAGCTGTTCCAGTTGCCGGCCGCATCGCCTACCCACATCCGGGCAAACAGTGAACCGACATCGGCTACACCCAGCGTAAGGCTTTGAGAAGCCGGAGGCGTGTTGTTGGATTGGGCGAGGTCCTCCAGTCGAAAATCGAGGCCGGGTTGAGGTGTGCAATTATCGTAACTGCCGTCATCCACCATCGCGGGTGTAAGGGTAAACGTAGCTGCCGCTGCGGTATCCAGCACCACGGCGATTTCGGCGTCGCAAACCGCAACCGGAGCGACCAGGTCATTCACACAATCGCCCTGCACCGTTACGGTACCCCAGCACGCATTCCCGGTTTCCACATGAGTCACCTGCATGATGTGGTCGCCGATATCCTGTGCGCTGACTGTGATCGTGGGTGTCGGGTTACCCAGCGGCGCCAGATCGACCGTGTAGTGGTTGTAATTGCAGTACGGGCCGCCTTCCAACATGTCGTCGGGCGTAATTTCTGCCGTCCCGGCAATGCCCAGGTCGATGTAAATATGGTCGTTACACACCATAGCCAGAGCGGTCTGGCAGACCGTCAGGACCAGGGTACTAGTACAAAATGCCGCATTACCGGCTTCATCCACCACCCACATCACAATGGGATGTGACCCGGCCTGAGCGGCGGTAAAGGAAAGCTGGGTGGTCGAAGGAGGCGTCGCGGAAGGGGCGCCTTCCTCGATAAAAAACTGGAGGTTGGCGGGGCTGCTGCAATTGTCGCTGCTGCCATTGTTGAAACCCTGCGCATTCACCTGAATGGGACCTCCTGCAGGCGGAACGTCGAGATTCAGCCCGGTCACACAGACGGGAACCGGAGGGGTAACGTCGCCCGGGCACTGGGCGAAAAGCGGCTGTCGGAAGCATATCAGGCAAAGCGCCAGGCAGGTTGTCAGTAAAGGCATGCTGCCGGTCAGGCCGAAGGAAGAAAAACTGATAAATTTTTTCATTGCAAGGATCGCTGATTTGTCGTTTTAAAAACCGGATCGGGAGGAAAACCGAGTGGATGATCTGTTTGAAATATTTCAACAGTGCAAAAGTGCGGCGTACGATTTGCAGTTAAAAAATCAATTTTATAGATTTGTAGAGCATTTTTTTGAAAGTACAATTGCATAAATCAAAATACCAGGTTGCATTTTTCTTCTTTTTATTGATTTATGATTAGAAATTTCAGTTTTTTTCGTTTGCCGCCCTTGATTAAAAATTACGTTTGTAGACTATATTGTTTAAACCGCCCTGTATCTTCACCTGTGATTTCCCCGGCCTTTGGGGGACGCCCGTTATGGAAAACAGCAGTCTGTATCAACTGATCCAGTCCTTCAGTCCAATCGAAAAAAAGGACGCCCGGCGTTTTCTGGAATCGCCTTACTTCAACCTGCGGCAGGACCTCATAGTCTTGTACGATCATCTTTGCAGTGATAATACGCCCGACAAAACAAGGGTTTGGGCATCGGTCTGCCCGAACAAACCTTACGACGACACCCAACTTCGGCTTCTGATGAGTTACCTGTACCGGCTTTTGGAGTCCTTCCTGCTCGTGGAAGCCGTCCGCGAAAAAGGCGGCGAACACAAACTCAAACTGGCCGTTGTTTACCGAAATCGCGGACTGATGGGTCAATACGAGCGCAATATGCGGGCTTTTGAGCGTGAAATGGAGCGGCAAACCCTGCGCAATGCACAGTACCACAGCCTGATGCGAGATTTTTATCTGGAAAAACACGCCACCACTATTACCCAAAATCCTACCGAAACAGAAACCCTGCGTGTCCTGGCACACAGCACCGACGTGCATTACCTTACCCATAGGCTCCACCTGATCTGCCTTGAACTGGCTCAGAAAAACGTCTACAGTGCCGGCGATGATGACCCGCTGCACCGGGATGTTATTGCACTGGCGGAACGGGAGGAATGGCGCGACCTCCCTGCAATATCCACTTACCTGGCCACCTACCGGATGTTGCGGTATCCCGCTGAAAATGGTTATTACCAGGCATTTATGCAGAACCTTGAAGCCGTGAAAAAAGCCTTTTCCATCGATGAAATGCGGCAGTTTTATACCTTTTCCATCAATCATTGCATCCGGCAGACCAACCGCGGCGAGCGAAATATGAACCTGGAAGTACTGCAACTGTACCGGCTGGCACTCGAGGCGGGTTATTTGTTTGAAAACGGGTTGCTGTCGCGATTCACCTACCACAATATCGTGGCGGCAGGGCTGCGTTGCGGCGAACTGGACTGGGTGGAGGAGTTTATTTACCGGTACAATCCCGTGCTGGAACGAAAATACCGCGACAGTTCGCTGAGTTTCAATCTCGCACGCCTGCAGTACGCGCGGCAACGCTTCGATTCCGTGCTGACACTTTTGCAAAAAGCCAACTACCACGACCCCCTGTTCAACCTCGCCGCCAAAACCCTCCTGCTGAAGACCTACTTCGTGCTCGACGAATATGACCTGCTTGTGTCGCACCTCGATGCCATGCGCAATTACATCCACCGAAAAAAGGTAATCGGGTACCACCGCACCAACTACCTGAACATCATCCGCTACACCGAGCGTATCATGGATCCCCGGAGCTACGACCGGCCTGCCAGGGAAAAATTGCGCAAGGAAATTGAAAAGGAACCCGTACTGACGGAGAAGGAATGGTTGATGGAGTGTTTGAGGTGAGGGCTGCAAACAGGCTGTCTGCTACTCTTTTTTTAACCCGGGATTGATGCGGTACGCTCGCTCAAGCCATTGCTCCGATTCTTTTTCCAGCCCCGAGTCTTTAAAGGCAGAGCCGATATAAAACATCAAGATGGCATTCTCCGGGTCTATTTTAAGCCCCTCCTTCCATTGTTCTATGGCTTCTCCAAAACGTTTCTGCAATGCAAATATGACACCGAGGTTGCGCCGGGCATCCAGGAATTTCGGATCGTACAGTATAGCATCGGCATAAACTGTTTCGGCGTGTTGCATTTCGCCGCGTAAAAAATAGATATACCCGATATTAGACAATGTCCAGGCGTCTTCCGGACAAATATCAAGGGCCTTTTGGTAATCAGAAAAGGCGTGTTCATAATCCCCCAGCCTGAAATATGTCAATCCGCGACTGCCAAACGCAATGTACAGATCGGGGTGGGTCTTGATGATTCGTGAATAAATCCAGATGGTCAGTCGCAGCCGGGCAGAATCAGTGACCATACCTGTGCTCTTGTTTATACCGAGTTTTTCGATGTGCCAGGCAAACCATGACATCATTTCGGTAATTAATGGAGGGTCGGAGTGGCAACGCGGGTTTTCGGATCGCACGATTCGACCGGGCGGGAGCTGGGCAGCCCCGGTTTGCCATAAAAAGAGCAATGCGAGTGCGATCCATTTGACCACCGTACACTTGCGAATGCAGCCGAAGGCTGAAAGCGTTACCTTGTCGCTCATGGTAAATCGTTGGTTTTCAAATATTCCTACCAGATAGCCTGCCGATGTGATTACTGTCGGATTATTACGGTCGAAACAATTTTTTTACCCGCAATTATCTGTATGACGTATGTACCCGGAGGAAATGCTTCCAGATCAAACTGAACCTCGTTCTTTTGCCCGGAGAACAAAACCTGTTGCACCGCCATCAATTGGCCCAGGGTATTACGCACGGAGATATTGATGTCTCCCATCGCATCGGTAACATCCTTAAAATGGAAAAACACTTGTCCGGTAGTCGGGTTCGGGTAACACTTTACCTGAAAACCTTCTTCATCTGGCTCCAGTGCATTCACTAAGACATGGACTGTAATCATCCCGGAACCCGTACACCCCTCGTTGTCGGTGACGGTCACACTATACATGCCAGCCTGTGAAACGACAATAGTTTGGGTGATTGCACCTGTCGACCATTCATAGAAAGAGAAGCCCGCACCTGCGTCCAGGGCAAGCACTTCATTATAATTCAGCGTCACATCAGCCGAACCGAGGTCCACATCAGGAACGGGCAGTACTGCTATCGCAATATTTTCGGCAGATGTGCAGCCGTTTGACCCGGTTCCGGTTACGGTATAAACGGTGGAAATGGAGGGCTGGACGGTTATGGCAGGGCTGCCAATGTTGCCAGGTTCCCAACGATAGGAAATTGCACCCGAACCGCTAAGCATTACGGCTTGCCCCGGGCAAATAGCTTGGTCCTCTGCCGTTACGGTAATGTCGGGCACCGGAAGGTGGATTACCGTGACCGGGAAGGACGTTTTGGGGCAGCCGCTGGCATTAGTTGCCACAACAACATAGCTGCCGGCCACAGTTGCTTGCAGGTTTTTTGTGATGGCGCCCGGTATCACGGTACCGTCCAGCAACCATTGGAAATAGATTCCTCCTGTTGAGGCTGCACTGATCAGCGTGGAGTCGCCGGGACAAATCGCCGCAGGGCCCTGCAGACTAGCCGAAACGGTGGGCGCCGGTGTCACAGCTACAACTGTCGGAACGACTGAGGTCGCTGAACATCCTGTGGCATCCGTTACCCGCACGGTAAAATACCCCCATTGGTAAGCGATATAATGCTGATTATTGCTGTTCACAATGGGGGTGTTGTTTCTGTACCATTGATAAGTATACCCCGTTCCGACGGCGGCAGACAAAAGGATAGTATCCCCGTCGCAGATTTTTACCGTTCCTGTAGGCGAAATAGATGATGAAGGAATGGTTACAGCAGCCGTTATGTGCTGCACCGTTGAATTGCTTTGACCGTTTGCAGAGTTGGTGGCGGTCAGTGTAACGTCGTATTCGCCCGGATTCAGGTACTGGTGCAAGGGGTTGGCCTCGATACTGTTTGTGCCGTCGCCAAACTCCCAGAGGTAGTCACTTGCAAAAATACTGCTGTTCACAAACTGAACCTTCGCGATGGCGCAGGGAATATTCTGGTGACTAAAATCAGCAGTGGTAACAGGAAGCACCGCTCCGGTATCGACAGGTACGGTTATCCATTCGGATGGATCGACGATTATGACCGTTGTAAAATCAGTTTTTCCATTTAAGGAAACCATAACTGTATCGGTTCCGATATCTAATCCTTTTATAAACTTAGGCGCCTCATGTGCGGCCAATCCGTGGTGAAAAGAGTAAGACAGGTCTGCAAAACCGCTGAGGTTCCGGGTTACCCCGTCATTGTAATACCCTAAAACTGTGATCCCCATACTGTAATTTTGGGGCACATAGATCAATTCTTCCTGAATGCCGATGCTGTCCAGTACGGCTGAAGTCCCCACCATGATATATGTCGTGTCCATATTGACGTAACCGTCCGAGTTAAATCCCAGGGCGACCATATTCAATCGCCCGGAGGCCTCCTGTGGAACGGTAAAAACGGCATGCGCATTCTGGGAAAAGACAAGATCATTCTGAAGGGAAATGTTTTGGCTGCCCATAGCCGAAAGTATCCTGGTGATTCCGCTGCTGCCGGCAACGGTGAGGTGTACGGTGTCACCGGCCTGATATTGGCGCCCCGGTTCGGGGTAAGTGATGGCAAGGTTGTCAGTATTACCAATGGATACTTTGTTTACCGCAACGTCCTGCCCCGCAAAGTAATTACTGTTCAATGTTACGGGGCTATACCCGTTTTGGGCAAAAAGCGGATTATTGGGACTGGCATTCAGCAGCGCTTTTGTTTTCGTTTGCACTGTTGGATTGCCTGTAGACGAGTGCCACTGGTCGTCAATCAAACTGGTTGCCTGCAAGGGCAGACCGCCCCTTTGGCTATTCCTTGCTACGATAAGATCGTGACTGTCGCCGTTGAAAAGATAATTCTGAAAAGTGTTCAGATCGTTCAGGGTGATTGCAATGGAGGCTAGTATAAAACCAGGCCAGCCTTTATTTTTGATAAAATTTATTAATAGCGGATGAGTCGTCGGAATCTCCTGGGTGGTAGTGATGGCATGCGTTGCAACGTTGTTTTTATTGAGTGAAGAACCATTTAAGGTATTTCGGACGGCCTTACCCATAACCCGCAGATCGGCGATAGCGCCTTTGGTAGGATCTTTGCCAACCTCAATTAATGCCGGATGTAAGTAATAATTGGCGGGATTATAAAGGAAATCGGCAATTTGAGAGCCTGAATGGGGGGTGTTAAACGTAATTAACTTGTTGATATCATTTTTATATTCGTCGCTTTGCAGGTAAAGCCTGCTCAAAATGCCCCCCATGCTGTGTGCCAGGATGTCAATCTTGCCCGACGAGATATTTTTAATTCTATCGCTGATCAATAATGCCTTTTTGTTATTGATGAGCGTTGATATGTTTTCCTCAAAAAAACGATCGGATGGGTATTCAACATAGGTTAACTGGTGTTCCCGATACATACCGGTATTCCTTAAAAATTCCTTCATATCGCCAAAGGCATCGTGCCCGTTCGACCACAATCCGTGTACCATCAGGACAGACGGCCTGACAACTTTGATTGGGTACGTTTTAATGACCTGAAGGGTACTGTTCCGCACGATTTCAAGGTGAATCGTTTTGCTTTGCACATCCGGCACATCCAGATAAACGGGGTGATGGTAGATAGCGGTAATACTGTCAGAAGAAACGTGTGTAATATCAAGATTGCCAACCACTTCATTGGGGCCATTCCCTGGATTCTCCTGTAGCCGGAGCGATGCCTTATCCAGGTTATGCCCCCTTATCCTGAATGCCGTCGAGGCTGACCCGTCAGCCGCAACCCCAATATTGCCTATGGCCAGTTTCGTCAGCGATACTCCCATAGAAGGGGGATGTATGTTGAATACGTCTACCCCATCGACAACGGGAGCCGTGGATGGCAACTGGACGATTTTCATGTGATCCAGTTCGACAGCCCCATAGTCTATCGAAATGATAATTTGGCAAATACCTTCTACAGAGGAAAATCCAAGAAATCCGGTATCTCCGGTTTGGTTACATGTTTCAATAATGGTTTGGCTATTGTTTTGAACAGTTTTAGCGGTTAAAGAAACTACCCCAACTGGAAAGCCGTCGTCATAAAAATGCCCCCCAAATGCAAAAATCGGTTCCGAGAAGGTGAGTATGGCAGGCGCTGAATTATACACAGGTGTAGAAAGTAACGATCCACCACTGAAGGTAGCCTGACACCCGGGAAACAATCCCCATGCGCCAAAAAATGCCAGTATGTTTGGCGATAATGAAATGCTGGTTTGTGAATACGTGAGTTGCGAAATAGCTCCACCAGGAGTAAAACCTTCAAACTCCTCGGCCTCGACAATACAGTTGGGGCAGTTGGCATTGGCATAACTACTGAAACTCGATTCATTTGTGAATGCAACAATCTGGCTATCAGCACGATCAGCTGCGAGTAAAAAAAGAAGTGCACAAAATAAGGCAGGGCTCATGTGCGAAAAAGCGGAACGAAGGGACCTTTCGGCTGAAACTACTGGCAGGGTCTTCATTGGCAACGGGTTTTAGTACTGTTTCAAAATGGTTTTAAATCCAACATACCCACTTCAAGCCTGACCTTAGAAGCGCGTACATTCCATCAAATGTACATCCCGTCATCAGTAATTTGCCATAATGCAACCTTTATAAAAAAGTGATTGTCTCATTCTTCCATAAAACTATTTTATCGCATCTACTATGAACAAAAACATCCTGTTCTCTGCACTTGTCGTAGTGCTTTTCCTGATCTCAAGCCTGCTCCAGGCCCAAAACCCGACCATCGACCAGGCTTTCAAAACCGAAACCGTGGAACAACTGGGCGAACTCATCAATGCCCGGTATGTATTCCCCGATGTCGCGAAAAAAACATCGGAATACCTGCAGACCCAACTGAAGTCGGGCGCCTTCGACCAATACACCGATGTGAAATCATTTGCCGTGGCCCTGACAACCGCAGTGCAGTCGGTCAACAAGGACAAACACATGCGCATCCGCCCTGCACCGGGTGGCATGAATGCAGCAGCCTCCCCCGAAAACATGGTCGACGAAAAACTCGACCAGATAGCCTGGCAACGCGGCAATGCAGCCGGATTCCGGGAGGCCAAACGCCTGGAGGGCAACATTGGCTACCTCGATCTGCGGGGTTTTGCGCCCGTCCAGGCGGGAGCGCCCATGGCCGACCGTTACATGGGTCTGCTCGCCGGCTCTGATGCGATCATCATTGACCTGCGCAAAAACGGCGGTGGCAGCCCCGAAATGGTGCAGTACCTGTGCAGTTTTTTCTTTGATACCCGGGTACACCTCAACAGCCTGTACTGGCGCGAGGGGGACCAGACGAAGGAGTTCTGGACCATCGACAAGGTAGGGGGTGAAAAAATGCCCGATGTGCCGCTGTTCATCCTGACCAGCGCATACACTTTCTCCGGTGCAGAAGAGTTTTCCTACAACATGCAAACCCGCAAGCGTGCAACACTGGTCGGCGAAACAACCGGCGGCGGCGCCAATCCCGGAGGAATGTTCCCGATCAACGACAAACTCGGGGTGTTCATCCCGACCGGCGCGGCGATCAATCCCGTCACCAAAACCAACTGGGAGGGCACCGGTGTGGAACCGGAAGTAAAAACCACCGCAGAAGAAGCCCTGGATAAGGCCATTGAACTCGCAAAGAACGCGGCGGAAGAATACCGGCAAAAAACCAGGGAAAAGTACAGGGTCCATCTTACGGCCCTGATGGCGCAACTCAACAATCCGGAAGTGTCGGAAGAAATACTTTTCGATATCATCCGGCAATGTACCGAAACCGGCCTGCTGACTGAAGACGACATCAACGGTCTCGGATACGAATACCTGATGGGGCATCAGCAGCCCGCAACGGCTGAACTTATTTTCAAATGCAACACCCGGCTCTACCCGGGTTCTGCGAATGTTTACGACAGTTACGGCGAGGCATTACTCGCCACAGGAAAAAAGGAAGAGGCGGTGAAAAGTTATCAAAAAGCGGTCGAAGTCGCTGTAGCCAACCAACACCCCAACCTTGAGATGTTCCAGGCTAATTTGAAAACAGCAATGAACAGCCCGGCGAAACGACCGTAGGTCAGGTATCTTTTACAGGCAGGGGCGGGTAAAACCGGTACCGGCCCCTGTTTTTTTAAGACTCCTGCAAACCCGCTTCGTCATTGCAAAACTGTGGTCGGGCACTACCCTACCCGCACCTCAACCCGGGTTCCTGCCGCCACTCCATCCGAATCATACAGGTCTGTAAACCGCACCGGATCTGTGTTGCCGTTGCTTTGTCCGCCCAACTGCCGTATCCGGGCTTCCGTTATTTTCAGGCCCTGTGATTGCCGTTTAACAGTAGCATGATCGCGCTGGGCTGCCGCTGCCGCACGCCCGATACCGTCATCTTCAATGGTACACACCACGACATCTACTTCCGCACGAAGGGAAAGGCGCAAGTGACCGGGTGCGTTTTTAGGCATCAGGCCATGCCATATCGCATTCTCCACATAGGGCTGGAAAATGAGCGGCGGCACCATTACATCCTCCGGGTCCAGGTCAGGAGAAAGGTCGATCGAGTATTCAAAACGGTGCTCAAAACGCATAGCCTCCATATCCAGGTAAAGGCGCAGGGCTTCCAGTTCGCGAGCCAGCGTGATCTGCCGGTCTTTGGAATGATCCAGAATGAGCCGGATCAGGCGGGAAAAACGCGCGATATAACGCGACGCTTCCGCAGGCCGGTTTTTGATAATGTACCAGTTGATGGAATTCAGGCAATTGAACAGAAAGTGCGGATTCATTTGTGCCCGCAGCGCGGTAAGTTGCGATTCGGCCAGGTTTCTGTTGAGTTCGCGAAGCTGACGTTCTTTCTCCTGCATCAATTCCTTTGCCTGCGCCTGAGCGATTTTTCCCGCGCAAAGTGAAGCGATGGTTTTGAGTACCTGCAAGTGGTAATCCGTAAAAAAGTTGCGCCGGGAATGTTCGGAATCAATCACGCCGATAAGGCGGCCGTCGTGCAGGATGGGTACCGCCAGTTCGGAAAGGCGGGGTTTCTCGTCAACAATATACCGCGGATCACGACGGGTGTCATTTACCATTTCCGGCCTGGCTTTCAACCCTGCAACGCCTACAATGCCTTGTCCCAGCGGAATGCGCAGGGCCTCGCTCAGGTCGCCCGGCCTGGAACTCTTCAGGCTATAGGCCGCTTCCTGTACAAGATGCTCCCCGGATTCGTCGAGCAGATATATCACACAGTCTTCCAGATGCAGGCGGGACATACATTTGTGGGCCACATCCCAGAGGATATCGCGTACATCGGTACCCTGGTAATCGGTATTGGCAAAGTATTCGACGATCCCTTGCGCCTGAAGCGTGCGCTGGCGCTGGCGCCAGGCATGATACATACCGCCTGCCAAAACGGTGACGACGGAAAGTACCAGCAGGCGGAACCAGAGCGTCTGCCAATACGGGGGGCGTATAACAATGGGAATGGTTTTATCCTGCTCCGACCATATGCCGTGTTTATTCGACGCCTTCACGCGCAGGGTATAATGACCGGCCGGCAAATTATTGTAACTGAGATAATTGCGCGCACCGCTATATACCCAGTCCTTGTCGTATCCCACAAGTTGATAGGCGTAATGCGTGCGTGCGTTTTCATCGAAATTGAGCGCTCCGATCTCGAAGGAAAAATGGTTCTGGTCATATGCCAGCGTGAGCGATTCCATGCGGTCGACCTGGGTCGGCAGGTCGACCTCACGGTCAAATATCCTGAAATGCTTCAGGTAGGGAACGGGAGGGCGTCCGGCGTACAACACTGAATCCGGATGGAAAAAATGAAAACCCCGGTAGGCTCCGCTGGCAATACGGCCATCCGGGACACGGATCATGGAGCCTATCTTGGCAAACATACCGTCGCGGATGTCGTAATTGACAAAGGTGCGGCTTCCGGTATCCAGCACAGCCAGTCCGCTTTGGGTGCCCAGCCAGAGCTGCCCGCGATCGCATATGACAAAGTCGTAGACGACATTTCCACCGGGTACTTCATTGTTATAATACGGCTCGAAACAAGGCTGTTGCGGGTTGCCATTGCGCAGGCGCAACATCCCGCCGCCCAGGGTGGACACCCAAAGGTGACCGGCAGCATCGTAAGCCAGCGCAGTAACCTGGTCGTTGCTCAACCCGAGCGGCGGCGGCGAATAGCGGTCGAAGTGCCTCGTGCTTTTTCCCGCTGGGTCGTATGCCGACAGTCCGCGGTCATGACCCAGCCATATATATTTTGCGTCTCCCTGTATGGTGTTGACGGTACTGGTTTTTGAAAGTTTGCCTGTTTCTACCTGCCGCACTTCGGAAGTGCTCATATCAATAAAAAAGGCTCCCCGCCCCTTGGTCCCGACCCAGAGCGTATCCCCGCGAATGAACAGGGCAGAGACCTGCGCTTCGCTCAGAGCCGAAAAGTCCGGCCCCGAACCGGCAAAACGGTTTATCAGCCGTTCACCGGCATTCAGGTATAAAAGCCCCGTATCCGAACCGATCCAAAGGCGGCCTCCCGCATCAAAACACAACGCATCCATCAGCACATCCGAGCCTTCGGGAGATTCCGGCTTCCGGTAAGGTAAAGCCGACATGTTGCCATTTTCAAGATCGTAGGTCAGCAATCCGTTGCCACGCAGGGTACCGATGTAGAGTTGCCGTCGGTCGGGAGAAATTGCGTAGGCCCGCTGCCAGTTGTTTTTGTCCAGTGCAGGGTTCCGGCCGGGAAAAAACACAAAAGGCCACAGGACGCTTTTTTTAGTCAGGCGGATCAATCCGTCATTGCTGGATATCCAGATGTCGCCATCGCGGGTTTTGAGCGCCGCAGTTAATGCCTGAGACAACCCGACGCCGTTAAGGGGACTGATCGAGTGAAAGGACGGTTTTCCACCCTTCAAAGGCATGGTCCAGGCGTCATCCACGGTTGTCAGGATCAGCAGGGCCGAGTCGTTGAGCAACGTGATGTCCTGAATATTGTTGATGTTGTGTGAGGCAAAAGCCTGCCCCTCCTTTTTATAAACATCCCACCGGCCCGTCGCCGGATCAAGCCGGCACAGGCCGGTAAAGGCGGTACCACACCAGATATACCCTCGGGCGTCCATGAACATTTGAAGGTTTACCTGCCGGTAAAAGTAAGGTACGACCTGACTAAAAGGAAACAGGTGGAAAGAAGTGTCCCTGCGGTTGAATCGGTAGACGCCATACCGCGAACCAACCCATAGCAGGTCGGGATTTTTGACGTCCGGAATGATCTCGCCCAGAAGTCCGGCAGTTGTGTAATCCATCGAACCATCGACCGGTATTTTGGGCCGGAAGCGTTGAAAATGCCTTTGCCCGGCTACGGGCGACAGGTAGTGAAGGGTAAACTGGTTGGTGCCTACCCACAAGCCGCCGTCGGCATCTTCGTATAATCCGGCAATTTCGTTGCCTGCCAGCGATCCCGGAATACCGGAGTCGGCTGTGAAATTGCGCGCTTTCTCCGTACGCAAATCGAGATAACTCAACCCTCCGGTATTGCTGCCGATCCAAATTCCATCGCTTTTACGGCACTTTCTTACCTGCACGTACGCCCCCGGGACAATAGACGTAGAATCATCGGGTTTGTCGTTGAAAAGCTCGAGATTGGTACCATCGTATTTGTACAGGCTGTGGGTTCCGCCGATCCAGAGGAACCCGCGTGCATCCTCCGTCAGGTCGTACAACGTACCAAGCGATGTTTCACCCACTTTATCAACAATTAACCTGCGATATGGCAACGACTGGGCAACAAGAGACCCCAAACCCGAAAAAATCAGGAAAAGGGCGAGCCAATACCAATATCCGGCGCGAAAAGTCATGTCAGTTCAGGTTGCGGCCATGCAGGGCCGATTTCACGTCGTCTTTACGGCGGCGGGCCACTTCGATTTCTGTCTGGTCGAGCAGCCGGATATAATCTTTACCCATGAAATTATCGATGAACTCCAGGTTCACCAAATGCGATTTGTGCACACGCAGGAATCCTTGCGCACTCAGTATTTCATCGTATTCCCCGAGGGTCCGGGAGGCGATGAACCGGCGCGGGCCTGTCAGGTGAAAAACGGTATAATTCCGGTCAGCCTGACAGCGAATGATTTCCTTCGTCTGGAAAAAATAAGTGCCATCTGCGGTCGGGATGGCCAGTTTGAATTCATTTTCGCGGGGTGCATGGAGGTTATCGACAAAATTGCGGTACAGTTGCTGCCTTTGGGGTTGTTCGCTGCGCCTGTCTATGTGGCGCTGAACAGCGGCCTGCAATTCGTCCGGATCAACCGGCTTGAGCAGGTAATCCAGTGCGCTGAACCGTATTGCCTTGATGGCATACTGGTCGTGTGCCGTAGTGAAGATCACATCGAAGTCCCAGGTTTCCAGGGCATTCAGCAGGTCGAACCCATCCTGCTGCGGCATCACAATGTCGAGGAACACGATATCGGGCTGGAAAGAACGGATCAGCCGCAGGGCTTCGGGCACGTTGCCTGCCAACTCCACATGTGTGATCTCGGGAATAAAATTCTCGACGTGGAAAAGCAGGATGTCCCTGGCTTTTGCCTCGTCGTCCACAATCAACGCTTTGAGCATACCAGAACCCGGGCTTTCATCCGGGCGCCCAAAAATAAGCCCTTTATCTGTTTTAAAACGACAGATTGGCATTAAATAGGTCAGGGTGATACACAGACTGCTGTCCGTAGTCAGGCTTTTTTCAGTTGTTGTCCGGCAAAACCATTTTGATTTTTAAATTTGCCTGGCACGCTTAAACTTCAACCAAATGACAAACCTGTCCGGCATCCAGAAATTACTCCTGTACCTGGTCATCATTTTCGGCTCCATTCTGGTGTTATCCCTGGTTTCGGGTAATACGATCGGCACCGTCATAGCCTCCATATTGATCGCAATTATCCTGCTGATCGCCAAACCATTATGGCTCACTTATTCGGATAACAAGGTCAGGGTATTCTCACTGTATGTCGTGCTTGCGGTAGCGCTTTCCTTCCATTTCTGGCAACCCTATATCGACCTTCTGGCAGCCAGGGCACTGGGGCATTTTTTTCCCGAACTCGACCTGTCCAACTCGCCGTTATACGATAATTCGCCGGGTCTGGTACTCGGCTTTGTCCTGATTGCCGTCTGGATAGTGAACAACAGCATGCAACAAAACAGAATATTATCGTCGGTAAAAGAGCCGCTGGAGGCCGACTTCCCCAATATCCCGATAAAAGAGAAACTGAAAAACATTGCCGATGCGGTAAGTACCAGCATCGATATTATCGACAACAAAAACAACTGGTCCAGCGGGTCTTTCACCCCGCTGGAGGCAGAGGTAGAGCTGATACGCGAAAAAGGCGGCAAGGAAAGGAAAATCGTAAACGTGCTGGAAGGCATTAAAAGCAGCAGGGACCAAACCATTCTATTGCTGGGCGAGCCCGGATCCGGGAAAAGCGTTACCCTGCGAAAACTGTGCAAGGAAATTGCACTGGAATCGGAAAAAACAGGCAGAATACCTGTTTATATCAATCTGAAGGAGTGGAAAACCAACTGGTCGCCGGAAGAACCGCCCTCCACACAACACCTTTTCCGGTTTATCAGAGATTACATCAACGAAAACTTTAATTTTATCATCGGCAACTTCCTCTATTCGGAGGCCGACAAGCGCAGCACCGTATTTGAAAAACTGTACGAAAGCGGCCGGCTGTATTTCATATTTGATTCGTTTGATGAAATACCTGCCATTATCTCGGCAGATGAAAACTCGGATATACTTCGCCAGTTGTCGGAAGTGCTCTTCAAGTTTCTGAAAATCGGCAGATCAAGCCAGGCACAGGGAGTGGTTGCGTCGCGGTTATACAAGAGACCTTCCAAGGAGTTCATAACCAATACGATCCTGGAAATAAGACCCTTTTCGGACCAGAAGATATTTCGGACACTGGAGACGCAAGGCTTCTATTCCGTTGACAAGATCAGGGAAATATTTGCCACCAGGCCCGATCTGGTATCCGTGATCCGGAACCCGTTTATGGCTTCCCTGCTCGCCAGTTATTCCAAATCCAACAGGGACAGTTTCCCGCTGTCCAAAAAACAACTGTTTGACGATTTTATATCGAATGCCATCAACGAGAAACTGGGACTGGCCAAGTACAAGGAAATCGATTATGCCAATACATTTTCCTTCGCGGTCGACTTGTCGGATATCATGTTCAACAAAGTCGAAGAACTCGAGGTATCCCTCCGCGATGTCAACCGCTACCTGAAGCGGTACCACGTCGATAATATACTGGAACTGCTTTTTGAGACGCGGATCATCCGCGGCATCACCAGGGAAGAGGGCGGCAAGGTCAGTTTTGTTCACCGCCGGTTTGCCGAGTATTTTATCATCAATAAAGACAACAATTACGACCTGCAATCCATCACCAACCTGGGTAAATGGCACGATGCACTGGTGCTCTATTCGGAAATAGCCGAACTGGAAGAAGCCGAAAAGATTGCTGCCTACGCCTGGAACAAGGTACAAGAAGAGGAAAACATCCTGGACATCGGGTTCATCAACCCCTACCGTTTTCTGATCGACGCCTTTTCATTCAGAAAAGAGCCGCTGCGGGCATTCAAGGCTGAACTCGATCATTTTATTTTGAGCACCATCGACAAGACCAGAAACCTGCTGGAATTGAAGGTAATGATCGAAGGCATCGGTTTGCTCGATAACCAGGATATTGATTCCAGTGTTGCCAAAATAATGAGGTACAACAACCAGTGGCTGAATGAAACAGCTATCCGGTCCTCGAGACACCTGCCGAAGATTTCGGCTGAATTGGAGAAAAGTATTTTGTCGTATATCTCGGAAATGGGCGTAGTTGATTTTCTAAAAAAATTTAACTCCATAAAATTTTCCTTTAGCCTGAATGCAGTATTTAAGAAGGGGATTAACATTATAAATGTAAAAATTTTTGAATTTGCCTTGTTTGCAATTCTCGTATTGACCTTGTTTTATTTCATTTCATTCTCAGGTTATTACCATCTGCAGTATGGTGTA
>ERZ724519.434-NODE-434-length-17849-cov-4.325503_pt1 | contig 17849 bp, 13 predicted proteins | sample MGYA00376052_ERZ724519 | MGnify/ENA primary metagenome ERZ724519 (study PRJEB28724, sample SAMN07190883) | activated sludge metagenome | isolation source: activated sludge of sewage treatment plant in Hong Hong | place: Hong Kong | collected 2016-03-17 ... | reverse complement strand
CGGCTGGGTCCGCTACCGCCCCGTCAGCCCCGGCACTTGCAACGACGGCTTTGGCACGCGCACTCCGACGAGCGGTGGCACTTCCCTTGGCAGCGGCATGAGCCCAGTTGCCTTCGGCCAGCCCATCACCGGACTTCAGCCCGGCCTGACCTATTACTACTGCGCCATCGTCAGCAACTCGTACGGCGTTGGCTTGGGCGCGGTGCTCTCGTTTACCACGCCTCCGGGTCCGCCTTCGGTGTCCACCGACTCGGCTTCGGGCATCGTCACCAACCTGTACGGCTCGGCCAACCCCAACGGAGCGACGGCAACCGGCTGGTTCCGCATCGCCACGAGCAGCCCCGGAACCTGCAACGACACCTTCGGCACCCGCGTTCCCAACATGGGCGGTTCGGCCTTGGGTTCGGGCAGCGCGGTGGTCGGATACTCGCAGCCTGCACCGACGCTGGTTCCTGGTACGACCTACTACTACTGCGCGATTGCCTCCAACTCGGTCGGCACGACGTTTGGATCGATCCGCAGCTTCACCGCACCGATGGCTCCGACGGTGGCAACCATGGCTGCGACGCCCGTTACGGCCACCACCGCCACGCTCAACGGCTCGTCGAACCCCAACGGCAACTCGACGATTGGCTGGTTCCGTTACAGCACCAGCAGCCCCGGCACTTGCAATGACGTGTTCGGCACCCGGGCTCCGTCGGCGAGCGGCACTTCGCTTGGCTCTGGCTCATCGTCCACTCCGTTTGCAGAGTCCATCTCTGGCCTGTCTCCCTCGACGACGTACTACTTCTGCGCGGTTGCCTTGAGCGCCTACGGAACCGCGTACGGCTCGGTGCTGTCGTTTACTACGCCTCCCTCGTCGAGCTTCACCAAGCCTTCGTCTGGTGGCGGCAGCGCCATCGTCGCTCAAGACAGCAAAGTCAGCACGTTGGCCGCCAGCGAGATCGTCGCCGAGTCCGCCATCCTGCACGGCTCCGCCACTCCGCGAGGCGTCGAGATGAGCGGCTGGTTCCGCTACAGCACCACCGCGCCCAAGGGCTGCTCCGACACGTTTGGCGTCCGTGCGCCGCACAACGGTGCGACTGCGCTCGGCGCTGGCGATAAGCCCGTCGAGTTCTCTCAGTCGCTCACCGGCCTACAGCCTGGCACGACCTACTACTACTGTGCGATTGGCTCTGGCAGCGACGGCACAAGCTTCGGCGAAATCCTGTCTTTGACCACCAATCCGTCGACGCCCGTCGCAACCACCAGTCCTCCGTCTGACGTGGCTGCGACCAGCGCAACCTTGAGCGCCTTGGTCATCCCGCGCGGCGACGCCACCAGCGCCTGGTTCCGCTACGACACCGTCAAGCCCGAGACCTGCAACGACAGCTTCGGTCAGCGCGCTCCCGTTGATGGCTCGCAGTCCGTCGGCAGCGGTAGCCGTCCCGTCCTGATCACGGAGTCCATCGCGAGCCTGGTGCGCGGCGAAACCTACTACTACTGCGTGATTGCCCAGAACGCCTACGGCCAAGCGACGGGAGACATTCAGCGCTTCATCCCCGGCACCGAAGCCCCGACTGTTGTCACCGAGGATCCTGCCTCGATCGATGCCCAGGCTGCCACCGTCGCTGCCACCGTGTATGAAAACGGATCGGCGGCTGCGGTCTGGTTCCGCGTCGGTGACACCGAACCCAGCGTCTGCGACGAGTCGTTTGGAACCCGCGTCACCGCCCAGCGTGGCGCAAGCGGCGGACAGGTGCTCGGCCCCGACGGTCAGTCACAGGCTGGCAGCGCGGGCTATCTGTCCGACGCCCTCAGCGGACTGCGCCCCAGCACGACCTACTTCTACTGCGCCGTCGCCAGCAACATGGGCGGAGTCAAGTTCGGTCAGGTTCGTTCCTTCACCACCTTGGCTCCGCCGCCCGAGCTTGGCACCGTTACCACCAAGGTCGAGTCCGTCGAGTCGAGCACCGGCTGCTCGTATACCGAGCGTCGCGGTGACGCACATCCGCTCGCCGTCCTGCTGCTCTTGCCGCTCGCGCTGGTTCCGCTTGTTCGTCGCCGCCGCGCTGCGTAAGCGCCCGACCCGCTACATCGTCAGGTTATAAAGCTGCTGAAACAGGCTCGAGATCGTCTCGGTCTTGAGCAGCGGCTTGTCCTTGATCGTGCACGAATAGAAGCTGTCGCCGTACACCTGCTTTCCGCTCGGCGTCGTGATCGTCACTTCCAGAATCGACTTGTCCGCTCCGCACGCGCTGCCCGGTGCTGCCACCGTCAGATTTTCGAGGTACATAGACAGATTTTTGTACTCCGCATCGGTCAGCACCTTCGAGCCCGACACCGGCTTATACGGATCGGTTCCTTTGACCAGGCAGCGCGTCCAGTCGACGGTCTTGGTGGCCACCGTCAGCGAGTACTTTGCCGCTCCCATCACGCATGTCGATCCCGGCGGCGGCGCTGGCGCAAAGCCTCCGCCGTAGTCTTCCGCCACCAGCACTTGTACGTCCGACGTAAAGATGCTGGCTCCTACCATCGTCACCGGTCCCGTCGAGGGACCACATCCGAGCAGCGCCAGCGCACCCGCCATCATCATCCTGTTTCGCATCGAAGTTCCTCCTACGCGTTGCTGTTCTTGCACACAACAGGCCAGCCGCACCACCGCAGCTGCGTGACGCGCCATCGCCCCAGACTTCCCCAGCCGACCACTCGGAAACAGGGAAGGAATCGTCCGCGCTCCGACGCAGATACGCTGAGGATTGCCAAGATGGCAGAAGGGCTTGGCGTCCAGCCGCTGCGCACCAAGAGCGACGTGCTCATGGGGACTCCCACATACATGTCGCCTGAGCAGTGTCGAGGCGCCAAGCTTGCCACCGACCGCTCCGATGTCTATTCCTTGGGCGTTCTGCTCTATCAGATGCTGGCCGGATATCCGCCGTTTCTGGGTGCGTCGATGGGCGATCTGATTGCGATGCACCTGATGGATGAGCCGCCGCCGCTCGTCGATTCGGTTCCGTCGCTCAGTCCCAAGATTGCGAAGCTGGTGTCCGCGATGCTGGCCAAGAAGCCAGAGTCGCGACCATCGATGGAAAAAGCGCAGCAGACCCTTCTTCGCATGGAAGAAGAGACGCCGTCGCTCGCTCCTACGGTGCCGGTTCGACGGGAAACAGAGAAGCCGGACAACGATTCCCAGCACCAGACGATGGATGTTCCCTCGCGAGTTCCAGCGCCAAGCTCCAGCAAGGCCAAGCCCAGCGTCGATCTGTCGCGCGCGCTTCCCAGTCGAATTGTCTCGGATTCGCGACATGTTCACATTCCCAAGCGAACGCTCGCGCTGATTTTGGGGGCGTTTGTCTGTAGTACGCTGGTTGTGACGACGGGAATCTTGCTGGGAACCCAGTCTCAGCGCGCGTCGCAGCGAGGTCTTCCTTCCAGCTCTTCCGACCGAACAGAGCCGGAAGGAACGCCGCCAAAGGAATCGGCACAGACTCCCAGTCATGTTCAATATCCCGTCGCTGCCGATGCCACTGGATTGAGTCGCGAAGAGCCGAGCGGCAGCAAGACAGATCGCGCATCCAGCCCGAGCAAAGACGTAACGTCTGCCAAACACAGCGATGCAACACATCCGCTGGCTGCCTCCGCAAAGCTGCGAACCGTTCAAACAGGAAGTGATCCATCCGTCGCTGCGTCGGGCAGTCCTGCTGGTGCGGTGGCGACTCCCAGCGCTGGCGCAACGATTGCGACTTCTCCTGCTGCGGCTTCCCCCAGTGTGACGGCTCCGACTGCAGCTTCGCCGACTCCTACACCGACTCCTACACCGATTCCTACACCGATTCCTACACCGATTCCTACACCGATTCCTGCTTCGGTGGGTCCGGCTCAAGCGGCTGGCTCTGCGACGGTGATTCCTGCCGTTTCTGTACCGAGTCCGGCTGCGACCCCTTCTTCGGATGGGACGCCGGTTCCCACTGCGCCCGCTCCGGCAGAAAAAGCGTCCGCTTCGGCAGAAAAAACGTCTGCTCCAGCAGCTCCTGCGCCGCGTGGATCGGACGATCCATTCAATCCGCTGCGGACCGCTGAAGACTATCTGTTACAGGGCAGCTACCGTCGAGCAATCGATCTGGCTACGCAGTTTGGCAAGCAAGAGCCGATGCGCGCATGGGAGATCTACGGTCGAGCGGCTTGTGGTCTGCGCTGGACAGACAAAGCACAGCGCGCGCTGCGAGAGCTTGTCAGACATCATGAAGATCGTCGTGTGCAGTCACTGACGGCCTACTGTCGACTGCACAAGCTCTCGATCGGAGAGTAGTCGCTACTGATTCGGCTTTCCGCGCGACGGCTTGCTCTGCACCACAAAGCGTCCACTAAAGTCGGGACTGCGACCCAGCGACTGTCCTTTGGGAATCTCTACGATTCCGGTTCCCCACGCTACGCTGTCTAGCTCTGTGCCATCAGGAGACGCCAGGTGAACTTCATCCCCGCTGGCTCCCAGCTTGAATGCAACGTGTGGTCCGGGCTGTCCGCCGCTGAGTAGTTCATCGCAGTTGATGACCAGGATGCCGCCCGCCGCGATCACTGCATCGTCGGGAAGTGTCGACCACGCTGCGCCATCATCACGGACTTTGTAGCCGCGAAGGTTGATCTGTCCAGAGCCCGCGTTATACAGCTCGATGAAGTCTGGATCGGTGTTTACATCCGCTCCATGTGGATACACTTCATTGACGAGGAGTGGCCCGGTGCTGCGTCCTTGATCTGGATCGGCGCTGAGATCACGCGGTGGCTTGGCCAGATCGGAAGGAACGCCGAGATCCGACGCTGACGCCAGATCCAAGCGCGCAAACGGACTGTCTTGCGGTGGGTCCGTGTTCGCCTGCGAGCATCCACCAACTAGCAGCGCCAGCATCAGCATCGACCCGAGCTTCCATATGAAGCATCTGAAAGGACTCCTATTCAGACTGCTGTTCCATATGAAGCATTTTCTAGGACTCATATTCGGACCTCTGCTTGTACCAAGAAAGCGTGCTCGGTCAGGACGGGAACTTGATCACGCAGCGCACCAAACGGCAGCGTTCCTTCGTAGCTTAGAATCAGCCGAACCAGCGCCGGTAACGAGTACGCAACACCACCGATCACCCGAAGCTGAACCGCTTCCCGATCTTGAACATCCGGCCACAGCGCATCCACGCGTGTCAGCAGGGCAAAGCACGCGGGAAGTTCTGCACGCAGCCACGTAGACAGGTGTCCTGCCCAGCGATCTCCCACTCCGCGATAGCCCAGCGCCAGCGTGGCGACAGAGCCCGCACCCACTTTGGGAGACGCATAGGTAAGACCCACACTCGTCCGTCGGTCTGCTGCACTTCCCGCACCCAGTGATCCATCGCGAAACAGGGCATGAATCAGCAGATCAGGCACGCGATTCCGCAGCGGTGCAATGCGCAGTGCGGCGGTCAGGTTCTTTCCGTTGTTCTGTTCCCGCAGCGAGATTCCTTCACCGTTTCCAACCTGCACCGCGAAAGACCCAAGCTGCCATGGCAGCGCGACTTCTGCTGTGGCCCCCAAGTCACCAGGGACATACAGTCCGTCTCGCTCCAGTCCCGTCGGACCTTGCGCACGAAAACCCCATGAAGCTTCCGCATACTGAAGCAGCACATCGGGAACAATTCCTGCGCGCAGCGACAGATAGTGCTTCCACGGAGTCGACTCTGCAAACGCCCACTTAAGGCGCGGCAAGATCGCATCCCCTTCGATTCCGAAGTAGCTGCGACTTCCTGACGATCGAACGGTATCGACGGTGATGTTCACGCCAGCCAGCGACTGATAGCTCACAAAGCCCGTCAGCTGAATCCGCGACAGCTCAAACTCATGAAAGAGCTGATCTTGTCGACTCACCAATCGATACGTCGCAAACAGATCGCCTTGCAGACCCAGCTGAAGGGGTCCGATGTGTCCTTGCAGCTGTCCTGGCGCATCCGCTGCCGCAGTAGGAATCGTCGCTTGCGGATGATAAGGGAGCCCTGTCTCGGGTCTGTTCGGATTCGCCTGTGCGTCGGCACTAAGCAGGGAAATCGCCAGTCCGATTCCGAGGGCCAGTCTGATCCGCAGGGTTCGCTGACGATGTCGCTCTGTCTGCGCTTCGGTGCTCACTTGCGTGTTCGTTTGTGTATGTGCTCGCTTCACTTCTGCTGTTCCTACGGAATACGGGCACCCAGCAGCGGACCGCGCCGCAGGATTGCCTCTTGAAACAGGAATAGGTCTTGATTCAGTCGTTGTTCATCCAGAACGGACGCCGCGATCAGTGCTTCAATCACTGCCGTTCCGTCGAGATCTTGCTGAGTCAGGACATCGGCAATCGCGCGTGCGTTTCCGTTTTTCGCGTGTCCCGCTGCGAGCAGCTTTCCGATGATCCACCCGAGATCGAGCAGATCACGCTGCACATACCGACCGGACGCAATCCGCTCCGCCAGTCGCGCAACATCCAGATCCCGTCGTCCTCGCAGAACCCGTCGCACTTGAAAGGAAACACCGCCATACAGAACATGTCCCAGATCGGCTTCACTGGTCGCACTTGCAGACAGTTCAAGCGCTCCAAGAAAGACCCGCTGTGCATTGGTTCCCAGCGTGCCGCGTCCCAGCCACTCCGTCGGAAAGGGCGGATCGCGCTCTTCTTTTAGCTCCAGCAGCCACTCTCCTTGCGGACTCTGCTGCGCGGCTCCGGTTCGCGTTCCTTGGACCATCACCCAGAAGCGCAGGTTGGGAAGTGATGCAACACCTGATCCAAAGCGCTGAATCGCATCCACGATCACAAACGATGCATCCTCACCGCGTCCAGCATGTCGATTCCGACGGTATTCGCTGATCATCGATGGCAGCTCGGCGGCCCAATGGGAAGGGAGATCTTGCTGCTCGGCATTTCGCACAAAGCGACGCGCTCCGTCTTTCCATTCGGTGTACTGCGTGATCTCTTCTTGCTGTTCGTTTCGCTTCTGTCCGTCTTGCAGAAGCTCTGTCACGATCCGTGATTCCGTCGGAAGTCCCGCGCGAAACACATCCGCAGTCAGCACGTCTTGCTGGCTCTTCTTCAGCACCTCTTGAACATAGGAGCGTCCAAGCAGACGGATGACTTCCTGCCGGTGTTGGGGGGACACCGCTGCAACGCTGAGCGCCACAGAAAGAGACAGCGCGGCGCGACGGAGTTCCCAGCCAAACGGTCCGTGCGTCGTGGCATCAAAGTCGATCACATCGAACAGCGGACCTTCGACATCAAACGTCGCTCCCAGGTTCTCTAGGTGAATGTCTCCGTATAGACGGACAAACTCGGCCCCTTTGCCATGCAGCACACTCCCTTGCGAGTCTCTGTAACGCGACAGATCGCGATAGAACAGCTGCGCGCTTCCTCTCAGAAAGGGCTGAAGACCGCTCGCCATCTTTTCGTACTTGTCGGCCACCAGCTGGGGACGACTTGCAATCAAGTCGCGGTCCGCGTCCACCATCGTCTGCACAATCAGCGCAGAGCGTGTATCCAGCGGTGGATCACAGCCCATGCAGAGCAGAAATACGGCAAGAAGAATGCGCAACATGTCAGCGCAGCGATGCTTGCGCACAGCTCACAGAGAAACAAACAGAAAACAGAATCCCTACCCCGAAGTGTCACCTGACTGTCACAAAGGCTGGGTCCTTCGCGGCCCTTCACGCAGCGTGTTGAGACGTAAGTTCCGTCTGTGGCTGTGATACCGTGATCGATTCTGCTTCGTTCATTCGCGTAACCAGGGGGTGATCAAAATGAGCATGCCAAGGACCAAGATGAGCACACAGTGTGAGAAGCCAGACCGCTCGCAGCGTGGCGCGGTATCGCATCGTGCGTGTATCGGAATCGCTGCCGTGATGCTGTCCGTTTCGTCGCTGCTACTTGGCTGTGGTGATGGTCAAGTCATGGGAACAGAGGTGTCTGATGCGGGCAGCACGCCGTCCAGTCAGGATGGCTTTGTGAGTGATCCGCTGCGTCAGTGTATGGCCTCACTTGGGCGACTGACCGTGTCAGGAAATCAGCTCATGGTGTCATGCGGAGGACAGCTGGTTCCGACGCGGCTCAAAGGGATCAATCGGTCCGGACTTCAGCACAAAAACGGACTACAGATGGCCGGTTTTGGCAGCGATCCCAGCGTTGAGCTGAAGCAGTGGCGCGATCTGTGGCAGACCGTGGTCATTCGCCTTCCAATCGCGCAGACGTACTACCTATATTATGACTCCTATCGGCAAGATATCGCTTCGATCGTCGCTGCCACCAAGTCGCTTGGCATCTATCTGATCTTGGAACTGCATGGCTACGATGCAAACAACCTAAACTCTGCGCAGCCCGATCCGGTCAGTACACCGATGTTTTGGGGACAGGTGGCGCAGCGCTTCGGAAGCGAGACGCACGTTCTGTTCGACATCTGGAATGAGCCGCACGACGTTCCGTGGTCGACGTGGAAAGGCAACGCGGAAAAGATCATCTCTGCCATTCGTTCTGCGGGCGCAAATGAGACGCTGGTTGTCGTGGGCGGACTCGATTACGCGTATGATCTTCAGCCGCTGCTCGACCCAGCCAACCGCATCACAGGAATGGGTCCAATCATCTATGCGACGCATCCGTATCCGCTCAAGGTGATGCCTCCCGCGATGTCTCCAGAGTGGGATCTGAAGTTTGGGAATGTCGCCAAGCAGCTTCCCGTTCTCATCGGAGAGTACGGAACCGATGACTCCAATGGCTCTCCGTTTGGGCTGGGAAGCAAAGCAGCGGCGCACAGCTGGATGACACAGCTTCATTCCTACATTGATCAGAAACAGCTCTCTGCGCTGGCTTGGTCCGCGGGTGATATGCCGCAGCTCACGTACGGAAAGAGTGGAGGATCGGTGAATCTTCCGTCGAATCCTCCCGATCCCACGCAGCCCACCGATCCATTTGGTGTCGATGTCAAAGCGTGGATGGTAAAGCCGATCATGTAGCGACAGGATCCGTATTCCTATCCGATGGGAATCGGTTCCTGACGGGATGAAAGTCGCATTCCTATCGAAACAGAATGGACGCTGTTTGACTTAGGAATTGCGGCTTGATTGGGCCGGTTTTCCGTCGCGAGTGAGCAGCGCAAACAGCATCAGCGCCAAGAACGCGACGACACCAATTCCGAAGAAAGCAAACCATAGATAGTGCGCGTGCGCGTAGGCCGCCGGGAGCGATCCTTGTCCGCGCAGTGCCAGCTCGTGAATGGCTCGATCGGCAACCGACAGCTTCTTGGGATCGGGACAGAATGCGTCGAGCAGATAGCCCGACATGATCGATCCAATCATCCACGAAAAGAACATGTTCAGGTTCGAGTAGCCCAGGTAGAGCGCCTCTTTTCCTTTCGGTGCTTGATGCGATGCGTATTCCAGATAGCGCGGACTCAGAAAGCACTCCGAAAGACCCTGGATTGCGATTCCCAGCACCATCGCCAGCGTCACCGGATGAATCGGCAGCGACGATCCAACAAGCCCAGGAAGCAGTGCAATGGTCAGTGCAGACAGCGGAATCATTCCGAGCGCAATCGCAATGGAAGTGAGCGGAGACAGCTTCTTACAGAGCCACGTAATTGGAACCACCGCGAGCATCACCGTGATCGGATTGACGTTGGCGTAGCGCTCTGGACTGGCGTGCTCTCCGACGACACGGAAGACATACTTGGGCATCGAAGAGTACATCTGACTTTGGATGATCCAAAACCCTGCGGTGATGAGTACAACCGCGAGCAGTCGTCCTGATCGAAAGACCTGCGTCAGATCCGCAAACAGCTTGCGTGCCGCGTGAGACAACGAGACAGACTGTTCACTGTCGGGATCGCGAATCTCTGTCGGACGATAGAGCAGAACCACGCACAGCAGTCCCACAAAGGTCACTGCCGCAGACAGAAGCGGAATCATGCCCAGTCCCACCGTCTTGCGGATCGGCTCTGCAACCCCTTTCCCAAAGAAGCTGCCGATGTTGACCATCATGTAAAACAGGCTGAAGGCGCGGGCTCTTTGTTCGGGGCTGGAGGAGCGTGCGACGGTGCCTGAGATGATCGGCTTGACCAGTGAGCCGCCCACCATCACGAGCGCCATTGGGATCAGCACAATGTGCTTTATCGCGAACAGCCCCAGCCCTGTGTAGCCCACCGTCAGCAGCGCCAGCGCCAGGATCAAGGCTTTGCGGTAGCCCACGCGATCGGCAAAGGCTCCCGATAGAAACGGCAGCAGGTAGAGCAGGGCGGCAAAGCAGCCGGTGATGTAGCCAGCCTGGATGTCGCTGTAGCCGACCGTCGACGTCAGATACACCGTGACGAGGATGAACCATGCGTAGTAGGCGGCTCGCTCGCACAGCTCGATGACGTTGGCGGTCCAAAATGCGACCGGGAAGCTGCCAGCGTGCTGTTTGTGATCGTGGGCGACGGATGCGGAGGTGTCGATCTCGAGAGCTGCCGCCGCGCCTGCTGCATGGGGGGCTGCCTGAACTGCCGATCCAGATGGGGGCATATTGTCATTATCGGTGTTCTGGGCGGCGTTGCGAAGAGGGCGCGCGGTGTTTTGCGATGTGCGATACGCCGACGTTGCGAAGGGTTCCAGTGGCCTGTATCCTGCGGCCAACATGACGAAGACACAGACCACCATCGGGGCTGGCACCAAGATCGTTGGCCGGCTTGAGACCGACGGAGACCTCGTGGTTGAAGGACAGTTGGAAGGCGGACCACTGCGCGTTTCAGGACGCCTTGTGGTTGGACGCACGGGCGCCGTCTCGTGTGAGGATACGGAGGTCGGCGACGCACTGGTCGTTGGCCTGTTTTCGGGAACGCTGAAGGCGCGTGAGGTGGTTCGTATCCACCAAGGCGGTCGCCTGCTGGGTGAAGTCATGGCGACGCGAGTGACCTTTGTTTCCGACGCGCAGCTTGCGGGACTGGTGGGCAGTGCGGCTCCGAAGGCTGCGGCTCCGACGCCGCCCGTGGCGCATGCTGCCCCGGCGGCTCCAGTGGCTCCGACGGTTTCTCCGTCTGCTGCGACGCCCGCGCCGCTGGCTGGCAAGGCACCTCCACCGCTTGCCCCACCGGCCCCGGCGCCGGTTGCGATGGCCAACGTGGAACCACCGAAGGCTGCCCCGGCTGCTCGCACGATTCCGTCGCTGCCCTCGATTGGAACCCGCAGCATGCAGCGTCGCGACTAAGCGCGCCGCTCGACTCGCTTGCTCAGCGCGTCATAGACCGCAAGCAGGCGCTGACGCTCTGACTCCCACGCAAACTCGGTCCGTCCTCGCTGATGCGCACTGTGCCGCAGTCGCTGAAGCCGAGGTCGGTCTTGCGCCAGCTCTTTGAGCACTGCTGCCAGCTTTTCATCGTCGCCAAACGGATAAAACACGCCGGCTTGATCGTCGAGGATGACGTGATTTCCCGGCACATCGGTTGCGCAGACCGCCAGGCCCGCCACTTGGTATTCGTAGACCTTGCTGGATGTCGCCAGTCGAAAGTTTCCCGATAGCGGAGGATGAAACGCGAGGCCCACTTCCTCATGCTGGTCGACGGCAGCTTGCAACAGCGCAGTGGGACCAGGAACCGGCGGTGCCGTCTCGACGCGCCCCATGAGCCCCAGCTCGCGCACGCGCGCCGTCAGCTCGCGCTGTTCAAGGGGGGAGATCTGTCCTCGCAGCGTCAGGTGAAGCTGAACGTCGTTGCGCAGCCTGGCCATCGCTCGCAGCACATCGTCGGTGCCTGGCTGACGCAGCCCAATGTGCGTTCCGTGGTAGAGCAGCCGTAGCGTTCCCGTCGGTCCCACTGGCAACTCCAGCGGATCGGTCGTCTGAAAGCGCGGCGGCACATTCCGCACCACGACGGGCCGAGCAATCTGATGCCGCTGCATCAGCTCATCGGCAAGAAGATCATTCACCGTCAGCACCGCAAACGCACGCTGGCTCAGTCGCTGCTCACAGAGCTGCCGCGCACGTTTTTCCGTCTGCGTCAGCGTCGGGGACTCTTCGATATAAAACTCGTGTGCGTCGTAGAGATACGGCGTTCCGTGCAGCTGCGCCGCCCACGCCACCGCCGGGAGTGTGTTCAGATCATTGCCATGAAACACGTCGTACGATGTGCCGATCGTCAGCGCTGTCAGCTCCACCGCCGATGTGGCCACCGCCAGATCCGCGATCGCTGCCAACTGGCCTAGCACCGAGTCGGGCAGGGCAGACACCAGCTTTTGCGCGATCCGCTGCCGAAGAGCCGTCGTTGCCCAGATCGCTTGCGGCAGAAGTCCTCGACGCTGACGACGTAGCCTGCGCACCGCAAATGGGGTATCGCTCGGTAGCTCTCCGTCGGAATCGTTCGGACCAATGACGCCGATCACCGTCACGCGATGTCCGGCTTCGACGAGCGTCTTCGCATGACGAATGACTCTGCCGTCGTAAAGGATCGGATTTGCCACCATCATGCAGACGTTCATCGGTTCGCTCGCACTCGCACTGGTTAGCGCGCTGACTCCGTAAGATAGCGCGCCGCGCGGTATCCGATCAGCATGCTCGGTGCATTCATCGCAGACACCGGAACCGAGGGAATTACCGACGCATCCGCAATCCGCAGTCCCGATACACTTCGCACGCGCAGGTCTAGATCGACCACCGACTCCGCATCGACTCCCATCTTGCAGGTTCCTGCGTAGTGATACGTCGTCATCACGTTCTGTTTCAGAAAGCGTGCGATTCGATCACGAGACTTGCTGCGCGCACCCGGAATCAGCTCTCGATTTCCGTACGCAGTCAGGCTGGATCCATTGGCCATCGTACGCGCCAGCTCGACGCCGTTTATCATCGTCTGTAGATCGGAATCGACCGCGAAGTACGCCGGATCGATCAGCGCCGGATCGAGCGGATTCGGACTCCCAATGTGCACCGTTCCTCGGCTCTCGGGCTTTCCCAAGATCACCACGACTCCGTACATTCGATTTACCAGCCTCTGAACGGGACCCAAACGGAAGGCTCCGCGAATCAGCGCTTGCAACGCACGTTTGGGCCATCCCATCCGATACAGCGACGGTGGAAGCGCCATGGTTGGGAGCATCCGCAGCATTCCTTCCCGAAAGGAAGATCGCGCGCTGTAGAACACAAAGCAGGAATCCGCTTCTCCTTGCGGAACATGCTGTCCTACTCGATGGAATCCGTACAGCTGCGCCCAGCGACAGTCGCTTTCCTGCTTTCCCAAAAAGAAGACGCTGACATTCGGATGATCCATCAGGTTTTTCCCGACGCTGGGAAGTTCAACCAGCGGATCGATTCCTACGCGCTGTAACGCACGTCCGTCACCGATTCCTGATAGCTGAAGTAGGCGCGGAGACTCCAGAGCGCCCGCTGACAAGATCACTTCTTTGCGAGCCAGCGCACGCTGCATCGTGCCGTTTTGCAGATATTCCACACCGTCGGCCTGTGCGACTGCGCGCAGTCCGTCTGTCTTGCGTAGAATCAGCTTGGTCGCCGCCGCTCCGGTGCGAATCACCAGATTTTGTCGTCCTTCTTGCGGACGAAGAAACGAGACATACGAGCTGCGCCGCTCATTGTTATCGGGATTGAGGTTCATCCACTCATACCCAAGGAATCCGCACAGCGCGCCATCGTTTAGGTTTTCTTTGCGACGAAATCCAGACTCTTCTGCCGCGCCGATGCAGGCTTCGGTAAAGCGCGTCGGCGGAAGTCGATTCACGCCCAGCACTTGTTCCAGCGCATCGAAGTCCGGCTCTACGTCCGAATACTTCCAGCCTGGCAGTCCCCACGAGTCATAGTCGTACGCGCTGCCTCGGGTGTAGACCATCGCGTTGACCGCGCCACTGCCACCAAGACCGCGTCCTGATCCCTGAAACAGCCGAGCATTTCGACAGCGCTGCTGCGGGACGGAAAATCGCTCCCACAGAAGCTCTGGATTGATGAACGCGTACTTGTACTGATCGGCTGCGAGCGTCTCTGGACTTTGGTTTGCGTGCAGACCCGCTTCCAGCAGCAGCACACGCTGATTGGGATCACGAGACAGTGCTTCCGCGACGATACAGCCCGCAGAACCGCCACCCACCACGATGTAATCGAACGTCTCTGCGTCCGCTGTGTCTTTTGTTGTCGCCATGGCGGCGCATCCTACACGAAATCAGCGCTCGCTCTGCGCACACTTTTCTGGCTGGGAATCGGCTTCTGTCTGCGCTTCCGACTGCCTGCGCGGAGGATTCTGCGGCACCACTTCTTCGTACGAACAGAGCTTCCCTTGATAGTTCCGGAAGGTATAGCAGTGACCGTCTTGTGCGACGGTATACGAAGGACCAAGCGGAATCTTTCCGTTGCCTCCCGGAAGATCCAGCACGTACTGCGGAACGCACGGGCCAGACATGTAACCACGCAGCTTTTGCATGATGTCCAGACCTTCCGCAATCGTGGTGCGAAAGTGCGAAAGTCCGCGTGTGAGATCGCAGTGATGCAGGTAGTACGGCTTGATTCCTAACGTGTAAAACAGCTCGCGAAAGAGTGTCTGTAACGTCTCTGCATTGTCATTGATTCCACGCAACAGCACCGTCTGATTGAGCAGCACAAAGCCCGCTTCTCGCAGTCGCTGGGCAGCCACTTTACATTCCGGTGTGATCTCCTGCGGATGGTTGAAGTGCGTCACCACGCAGACCATCAGCCGTCCTGTGAGCGCTTCGACAAGTCCTTGATCGACACGCTGCGGCGTCACCACCGGAACGCGCGTATGAAAGCGAATCATTCGCAGGTGCGGAATCGACTCAAGCTGCGAGCGAAGGTAGGCCAGTCGCTGGCTGGACAGAATCAGCGGATCGCCGCCGGTCACAATCACTTCTTGCACTTCGGGATGCGCTGCGATGTAGGAAAACGCGGGCCGCAGTAGCTCTTCCGAAAACTGATCGTTTGCGTCGCTGAGCGATTCCTTCCGAAAGCAGTGACGACAGTACACCGCGCACTGATATGTCGGATACAGCAGCACGCGATCTGGATAGCGATGGGTGATCCGAGGTACCGGACTGTGGGCCTGATCTCCGATCGGGTCCGTCAGCTCGCGTGGATCGAACAGCAGCTCATCCGCTTGCGGAATGGTCTGGAGCCGAATCGGATCCTGTGGATTGTCCCAGTCAATCTGTGAAACATAGTGCTTGGGAATTCGGATGTTAAACGTCTGTTCGGCTGCGTGATTGCGTGCTCGTTCCGTCGCTGAGATCGGGAGTCCGTCCAGATCTTGTGGTCGCCACACCGCCTTGGCGTGTGATCCCTCTGTCGGTTCATTTTGGTATTTGCCGGAAGACATCTGCGTAGGGTTCCTATTTGGCTGGGCTTCTATCGACTGTGATCTGCGTAAAGAGTCGGTGGCATTGACAGACGCTGCTACTTTTTGCGAACCTCTTCCGCGTACTGTCAACCGCTATAGGGAGAGGTGTTGGATGTCGCAGCAGCAGATTGAGCAGTTTTTCCAAAAGACCGTCGAGTCCTTGATTCCATTTGTGCTGGATATTGGCGGAAAGCTCCTCGGAGCGCTGGCGCTATGGATTGTGGGACGGATCATCATCTCGGCGGTGCGCCGTCTGATTCGCCGCACGTCAGAGGCTCGCAAGGTCGATGCCACGCTGATTCGCTATCTCGATTCCGTGGTCGGCGTCTTACTACAGATTCTCCTTATCGTTGCGGTGCTCGGTGTGTTTGGCATTCAGACCACGACCTTTGCGGGTCTTTTGGCTGCCGCTGGTGTTGCCATCGGTATGGCCTGGTCGGGACTGCTGTCGAACTTCGCTGCTGGCGTGTTTCTGATCCTGTTCTCTCCGTTCAAAGTGGGAGATCGCATCTCTGCAGCGGGCGTGCTCGGTGCGGTTCACGAGCTGGGTCTGTTCGTCACCGCGATTGACACTGACGATGGAATCCGCGTCTACGTAGCCAACAACAAGCTGTTTTCCGACAACATCGTCAACTACTCTGCCAATCCCTTCCGTCGTGTCGACATGGGCGCGCAGCTTGCGCATGGTGTCAATCCGGTCGAAGCGGCCAACCGCCTCAAGAAGCGTCTGTCGGAGATCTCCGATGTCCTGAAGGATCCGGCACCGATGGTCGAGATCGACAAGTTCAACATGGCCGGAACGGTGCTGCTGGTTCGTGCCTACACCCACGATCGCACCTACTGGAATGTGTACTTTGCGATGACCCAAGCGATTGCTGATGAGTTCACCAAGGCGGGCTACCCGACGCCGGCAGAGCATCGCGTCAACACCGCCAAGTAAGCCAACGCTTCGTCACCCACGCTGACTGTGTCTACCTCTTCACCCGCGAGCCCGTCTTCTGTTTGGCAGAAGTTTCTGTCTTACAGCAAGCCGGGCACTCCGCTGTCCGATCCCGTCTCTGCACTGGATCGGCTGCTGTATGGCTGTGCGCAGCCTCTGCTTGCGCTGCGGATGCTGCTGTCTCATCGCGACCTCCTGCTGGATGCGCTGTTTCCGGCGCTGATGCTCGCGGGCTTCTGCACGCTGTCTGCGCTGCTTCATCTACAAATCGGTCACCTTCCCGAAGATGAGGAGTCGCTCCGCGTCATTGGCTTTTGGCCTCGGTTTTTCGCCGCGTTTGCGATGCTGGCTCCGCTGCCATCGATTCTGCTTTCCGCTCACTATGCACGGCTGGCTGCGTCTGCGTATCGCAAGCTCTCGATCGGGGAATGTGAGCCCCGGCGAGAGTCTATCTTTCGCGCTGCGATTCACGCGCTCAAGCAAGCGGCCGTCATCTCCATTGCCATCGCTCCGCTGGTTGCGCTGGCGACCAAAGTTCCGCTTGTGGGAACCGCACTTGCCGCCAGCTTGGGCGCCATTTGGGCGCTTCACTGGGTTGTGGTCGAAGCGTTTGACAGTGCGCGAGTTTGTGCTTCGTCACCGTCGGGATCTTCCGTTCCTACAGAGAACTCTGCTGCGGCTCCTGATGCGGCCTCCCAAGCGATTCCTTCCGTCGTTCCAGAGATCTGGTTTGTCCGCGCTTGTGCCTACGCTGGGGCTCGTGTTCCCGTCGTCGGATTTGTCTTTCGATGGTTTGCTTCGCTGTGTCGCTATCTGGCCAAGCCATGGCAAGAAGAGATCGCGTTGACGGAGCAGCATACGGTCTTGATGCTCGGGTTTGCCGTGATGACTGCGCTGCTGCTGGCCACCCCGAACCTGAATCTCTTTTTTCGACCGATCATCCTTGTCGCAGCCGTTCATCTGCTTGCGAACTTGCCCAGCACCGCGCCAAAAGCGCTCTTCAGTTCCAGCAGATAGCGCGGGCGATGACATTTGCCCAATTGTTGAACCGCTGACCGTGCGAAAATGCGGGCTTGGGCGAGCGGCAAAAGCGTGTATACTCGCCGCCAATAGCGCCGTGTCTTCGACGAGAACTCGGCGGCATCGAAACCCAAAAACGGACAAGGCAACAAATGAGTCGGTTTGCTCGAATCGCAAGCACATCCATCGGCAAGAAGCTGCTTATGGCAGTGACTGGCCTCGGCATGGCCGGATGGCTGATCGGCCACCTCACTGGCAACCTGAAGGTGTTTTTCGGCCAGAAAGAGGTCAACGAGTACGCGCTGTGGCTGCATGACCATCCGAGTCTGCTGTGGCCAACCCGAGTTGCGATGCTCCTGTTTGTGCTGATTCACATCCTCAAGGGACTTCAGCTGACGTCGGAAAATCGCAAAGCGCGACCGAGCAAGTACCAAGTGGAAGCGACGCTGCGAGCCGGATTCCCTTCGCGCTTTATGGCGGTTTCAGGAATCGTGCTGGTGCTGTTCATTGCGATGCATCTTGCGCACTACACGTTCCATCTGCTGCCGGGTGAATACCACACCGAT
>ERZ724519.433-NODE-433-length-17854-cov-8.807798_pt1 | contig 17854 bp, 15 predicted proteins | sample MGYA00376052_ERZ724519 | MGnify/ENA primary metagenome ERZ724519 (study PRJEB28724, sample SAMN07190883) | activated sludge metagenome | isolation source: activated sludge of sewage treatment plant in Hong Hong | place: Hong Kong | collected 2016-03-17 ... | reverse complement strand
CAGGTCGTCGGACAGGAAGTGGAGGTGCATCCCCGGCACGCTGACCGAGGCCATGAAGTCGGGCGTGAAGAAGCCGGCCAGCGTGCCGCGAATGTCGTCGAACTCGAAGACCGGCTGGTCGCGGGCGATCTCCACTAGCGGCACGTAGCACTCCGACTTGGGCACGGAGCGCACGCGCATGTGGGCGAAGTCGCCCTCAATGCGGAAGGCGTAGAAGAGGTTGGGCGAGGGTAGGGAGGCCTGCAAGCGCCACAGGAAGTCGTCGTGGCCCAATGCGCCACCCAGCTCCAGGTGGCGCTCCGGCCGGAAGAAGGTGACGCAGGCGAAAGGCGTCAGCGCGTCGTCGCCCACTTCGGCCACACGGCCGTCGGCGGTCATCTGGTAGATGTGGCCGTCGAGCATGACCATCTCGCCGTCGAGCATGTCGAACGTGCCCAGCCCGAAGTCGCCGTGCCGCCGCACCTCGCTGAAGGGCACGCGCTCCTCGTAGATGCCTTCGACGATGGCGTTGACCGGGGCGGAGAGGTAGAGTGTATTGTCTTTCATGGGTTGCGTGTCGTGCAGGCTACTAGGCTGGCGGCTACAGGCTGACAGCCTGTACTACGCAGCGCATGACCAGTTGTGTCTCCGACGCCCGGCCGACCTCGACAAAGCCCGCGTCGCGGTAGACCGAAGAGCGCTTCCAGATCGGGCCAGCGCTCGGCGGTTACAGGGTGGACTAGAAGCTCCATCTCTATCACCTATTGGGCAGCATGATCCCTGGTGCGTTGCCAGGGCCAGTGGCCTTCAAGTTCGACCAGCAGGGACCAACTCAGGAATGTACGAATGACCACCAGCAGTCCCAGGATCAGCACGCTTTCCAGTGTCGCTTCTACGGCAACCGTCACGATGATGTCGGCCGCCACCAGGATTTCCAGGCCCAGTAGCAACGCTTTTGCCAGACTGACCTTGAGATCATGGTAATGATCCCCCGCCGTGCGCTGGAAGACACCGCGCACAAGATAGCGCGCCAGCGCCGCCGCGATGGCGACGACGATGACCACCACCGCCAGCACCTCGACAATGATAGCGGCGCCATGGATCCATTCGGGCACAGTTCTTGCCGCTCCGGCGGCCACGGTAAGAGGTAGCATAGGCATCAATCCCTTGAGCGCGTTGATCAGTGCGGCATCCTGTATCCTTTTGGTTGCTAACGGCTGGAATGGGCCATGTCATCAATGGCGATGACGATCATCAGGATGACCACCTCATCCTGGCCGGGCGAGATCTGAACGCCATAGGTGTCGCGCACGCGGAAGAAGCGCTTGGACACCTCGGCCACCGTGTTGCGTCCGTCGCCGATGGTGTACTCCAGGTTCAGGATGTTGCCCTGCACGGCCAGGTCGGGGCCGTTACGGATGTTGACCGTCCAGCGATCGCGCAGGGGGGTGATGAGCGCTTTCCTGACCAGGCCGATGCGCTGACCGTTGTCGTCTTCGATCGCCATCGTGTCGCGCACGCGCGCCAGGCGCTGCTGGATGCGGGCCAGTTGCTGGCCGCGGCTATCTTCCAGAATGAGGGTGTTGCGGACGCGCAAGGCCCGGCCATCCACCTTATAGGCTCTGAGGCCGCGGTCGTTCTCGATCCAGAAGTCGTTGCCGATAGCGAACATCCGTTGGCGAATCTGGTAGCGGGCGGGGCCGCCGGTGGTGGGGTCGGCCCCGGTCGGGCCGCCGTGACGCTCCTCGCGTCCGGCTTGGCGGTTATCTCGTCGTAGCATGGTAACACTCCATTGAAACTGAATTGGCGGCTCTAAGCCCCAGGGCGCGCACGCCGGTGCGCCCTGGGGCAAACAGGCCGGTGCGCCTCTCTCCCATTAGGGCGTGACAATATTGAACCAGAACTCGAAAGTGTCTAGCAGCGACAGGAACTCGACGAACTTCGTTGGGTCGCCCTCGATTGTTGCCTCGCCCGCGGCCAATTTCTCGGCCGCGGTGGCCTCGCCCAGCGCGATCTGGTCGAGCGTGGCGCGGGTTGTGGTTAGCGAGGCATCGGCGTGGTCGGCGTGTTTGCCGCGCGCGTGGTTCAAGACGCCGTTCTCGACCGTCAGGACGTAGCGCTCATCGATGTCGGTAAAGTGGGTGTTGAGGACAATGGTCTTGCCCGCGGCCCGCGGGCCAATGAGCCGCACCGCCAGCAGATCGAAGAACATATCCAGTGGGGTGGCCCGGACGGTGTCGGGGCTGAGGGCTTTCGGCGCGGGCAGGTCTAGCACGCCGTCGCGCAGCTCCTTGGCCCCACTCAGATAGAAGTTGCGCCACGGGCCGGACTCGGCCTGATAGCCCATTTGCTCCAGCGCGTCGGCTTGCAACTGGCGCGCGGCCTGATTGTCAGGGTCAGCAAAGACCAGGTGATTGACCACCTGGGCCACCCAGCGATAGTTGCCCTCGTCGAAGGCCTGTTGGGCTTTGGCCAGTAGCGCGTCGGCCCCGCCGGCGAGATCGACGTATAACTTGCCGGCCGCTTCCGGGGGCAGTGGGTGCAGGTTGGCCGGGTTGCCGTCGAAGAAGCCCAGGTAGCGCTGATAGACGGCCTTGACGTTGTGGTTGACGCTGCCGTAGTAGCCCCGGTTATACCAGGCCCGGAAGAGTTCGGCCGGCAACTCGATGATCTCCGGGATTTCCAGAATGGTGTAGCCCTGATTGGCCAGCCGCAGCGTCTCGTCGTGCAAGTACTTGTACATATCGCGCTGCTTCTTCAGGTAATCGATGCACGCCTCATAGCCCCATGTGGGCCAGTGGTGGCTGGCGAAGATGAGGTCATAGCGGCCGGCAAAGCGGTCAATGGCCTCATCGAGGTAGGCGGCCCAGATTTTGGGGTCGCGCACTTGCGCCCCGCGCAGGGTGTAGAGGTTGTGCATATTGTGGGAGCAATTCTCGGCCATGCACAGCGCCCGATACTTGGGGAAGAGGAAGTTGAACTCGGCCGGCGCTTCGGCGCCGGGCGTCATCTGAAACTCGATTTCCAGGCCATCGATAGTCATCGTCTGGCCGGTCGCGGTGATGGAGTCGGTCGGGGCGATGAGCGATGGCAGGCCCGAGGAGGTCGTTTGCCCCAGGCCCGTGCCGATTTGGCCCTTCACGCCTTTGGGAACCAGGTTGCCGTACATATAGCTGGCCCGGCGGCTCATGACGTTCCCGGCAATGACATTCTCGCTGATGGCATGCTCCAGGAAGTGCTCCGGCGCGATGATCCTGACCTTGCCGGCGTGGACATCGTCTTCGGAGATGACACCCTTCACGCCACCCCAGTGGTCTATATGGCTGTGGGTATAGATGACGGCCACAATCGGCTTCTGGCCCAGGTGGCGATAGACCAGTTCCATACCGGCCTTGGCGGTCGGTATGGTGACTAGGGGGTCTATGACGATATAGCCGTTGTCGGTCTCGACAATACTCATGACCGACAGATCGAAGCCGCGAATCTGATAGATGCCGTCGGTGACCTGGAACAGGCCGTGGTACAGGGCGTTCAGACGCGAGATGCGCCACAGGCTGGGGTTGACCGAGGGCGGGGCCGTCTCCTCTTCCAGGAACGGGTACGCGGCCAGGTTCCACGCCGGCCGGCCGTCGCTATCAGTGATGACCGGCTCATCCAGGCTGGCGATGAACCCGCGCGCCGCCGCTTCGAAGTCGCGGGTATCCTCCCAATGCAGTTCATTCAGCAGCGTCTTGTTAGCCGCTTCGGTAAAAGGTGTCGCGTCTTTCTGGGCCATGATATCTCCTTGTTGCTTTCTTGTGGGCATGCTTATTGCATTAGGTGAGCTGATGAACAACAATCCGTGTTGGCCGGCCTGTCAGGCTTTCATGATCACCGGTGACTTTTCCAGCCACGCATGCGCATCGGCCAGGGCGACATTAACCGCCGCGCCGATTTGGGGCGTTGCGGGCACAACGCGCTCCCGGCCGATAAGGCCGACCAGGCCCGTGCGGTATAATTGCTCTGTCAGCCCGCGACTGACGCCGGCCAGATAGAGGCGGCCGTCTTTCGCTTGCAATGATTCGGCGTAGCGGCGCAGCACGCCGATAAAGGTGCTGCCGACTTCTTCATAGCCGCGCATGATCAGGACAACCGCCGCCCGTTGGGTCTCGCCGACTTCGGGCAGGAGTGTCTCCAGATTCGACGCGGCGGCGAAGAAGAGATCGCCATAGGGCATGAGCAGGATCACGCTTTCGCTTTTCAGCTGCGCCGGCGCTTCTTGCTCAATCGGAAATCCGTCCTGCACCGGCGACAACTCGACCAGCCGCACCTTTGACGAGGATTGCACAACGTGCAGCATGATCGCTACGGCCACGCCGACAAAGACGGCATATTGCAGGGGAATGATCAGGGTGGCTACCAGAGTCAGCCCCATGGCGATGCGCGACGTGAGATTGGTCTCCCAGACGGTGCGCAGCGCGCCGGGCCGCAGGCTCTGGACGCCCACGGCGATGAGCAGCCCGGCCAGGGCGGCGGTGGGAATGAAGCTAAATAGCCGGCCGAACAACAACACGAGCGGGATGATGATCAGCCCGCCAAAGATGTTGGCCCAGCGCGATTGCTGGCCGGTGCTGACCATCAGCGCCGTGCCCGACATCGAACCGCCGCCGGGGATGCCACCGAGAACACCGCTGGCCACGTTGGCCAGACCCTGGCCGATGAAGTCTCGCGAACTGTCGCCGAAACGGCCGTCCGGGTTGGGGAAGTTCTGGGCCACGCCGGCGGCCTGCACCAGACCGATAATGGCGATGCCCAGCGCCGAAGGCAGCATCACACTGATATACCTGAATTCGGCGCCGGTGATGGTGAACAATTGCTCCGGCAGCGGCTCGATGAGCTGCACCAGACCCGGCGTGCTCAGATTGAGCGCCGCGGCCAACAGCGTGCCCGCGAACAGGGCGATCAGGTACGCCGACTTGCTGTATCGCGTGCGCGAGAGGGCCAGGATGATGAAGAGCACGACGCCGCCCACAGCCACGGCCGGCCATGACCAGCGTCCGACGCGCAAGACCGTATCGAGGCCGCTGGCGACGCGGCCGCGGAAAGCGCTGTCATAGCCGGTGAACGCCGCCAGTTGGCCGAGGATGATGATTAAGGATACGCCGGTCGTAAACCCGACCATGACCGAGTTGGACACAAAACGCAGCAGCTTGCCCAATCGGAGAAGACCGGCCAATAACTGGATGACGCCGACGAGGATGACCAGTAGCAGAAGGCTCTCCACGCGAAACCGGGGCGGAATGGCCAACAGGGCGCTGCCGACCGCTACCGACAGAGCGCTGGTGGTGGACACATTCATAAAGACCGAGCCGGTGAAGAGCGCGCCGACCGGCATGCCCAGCATAAGGGTGTACAGGCCCCGCACCGGGTCAACGCCGGCCAGTAGAGCGTTGGCTATTCCCTGGGGAATGTTGACAAGGGCGAAAGTCAGGCCGGCGACAAAATCGCTACGCAGTGCGCCTTGCGGCGGCAGATTTTCTTGGACCGACGCTCGTAGCGCTTCTGTGTCGGGCAATTTCACGATGGCGGTCCTGGTAGTGTGGCGATGAAGTATTTGATTGAATGGAGTTTTGTGTCTGTTGAGTTTGGAAGATTAACCCTGAGAGGACGCTTACAGGTAGCCTAACCCCCGCAGCCGTTCCTCAATTTGCTCTGCCTCAGCGGGCTTAAAGCCATATTCGGTCATTAAGCCCATGTCATTATTCTCAGTATAGGTGATTGCCTGGGGATTGGCAAGCGCCTCGGTCAGGACGCGGCCGTCCATGATGCGCGGCACCGGCTCGCCCAGCAGGTGCAGCAGCGTCGGAGCCAGATCGAGGATGCTGGCCTCCGGCAGAGCCACGCCGGAACGGATGCCGGCCCCGGCGGCGATGAAGATGCCCTCGCGCCGGTGGCAGCCGGAGTCGCCGCGAATCTGGCGCGTCATCACCCGGCCCTCGGTGGCGAAGAGGGGGCAGGCGATCATGGCATAGTGGTCGAGTTCCAGGTGCAGGTCGGGGCCGAGGGTGGCATAGGGGCCGTTGTAGACCTCGCGGCCGCGCCACAGGTTGGTCAGGATGGGCGCGCCGTTCTCGTCGCGTAGTTCGGTCAGGGCCGCGCTGACCTCGGCCAGCCGCCGGTCGTAATCGGCCTCGGTGACGATGCCGTGCGGCTCGCGGCCGGCGCGGTTCAGGTAGACCTGGCCGACGTGGCCCATGCTGTAGGCGATTGTCCGTCTCCAATCGACGCTGTCGAAGCTGAGGAAGCGGCCGACGATGTCGTTGCGCGCCTTCTTGCTGACGCGGGCGATGGTGTTCTGCAGGCCCAGCCGCGAGACCCACTGGTAGGCCGCCGCCGGGGTGATGCCGTGGCGGAAAGCCCACGACTTCAGTTGGGTCATGGCGTCGGGCTTCAGCTTCAGCAGCCCTTTCTGCATGAAGAACACGTTCAGGTTGACCATGTTCTTCAGCGGGCCGAAGCCGTGGTCGGACATGACGACGGTGCTGGAGTCGGGCGGCAGCTGGGCCATCAGCCGGCCGATCCAGGCATCGACGCGGGCGTAGCCGTCGCGAATGGCGTGCTCGTAGGGCGAGTCCTCATAGCGGCTGTGGCTGTGATCCATAAAGCGCCACAGGGCGTGCTTGGCCACGTCCATGGCGATGAAGTGAACCATGAGCACGTCGGTCGGCTCGGCCGCCATCAGCTTCAGCGCCCAGCGGCCGTGGGTGTCGATCAGGTCGTAGATGTCGGCGATGAACTCGGCCTCGTTGCCCGGTTTGTACTGCACGTCCGGGGCGACGCGGTAGGGGCCGAGCGGCCGGCCGTCGCGCCCCGGCGTGGCCTCATAGCGGGCCAGCAGATCGGCCGGGTGGCTAATGGTGGCGTTGCGCGGGCTGAGGATATCGGTGACGACGAAGCCATTGACCGGCTGCGGCGGGTAGGTCACCGGCACATTAAGCACGCCGACGCGGTAGCCCTGCGCCGACAGCCGTTGCCACAGCGTCGGCTGGCGGATGCGTGTCGAGTTGACCAGGGTGAAGTTCTCGCCGTGGGGCTGAATGAAGTCAAAGACGCCATGCTTGCCGGGGTTGACGCCGGTCATGAACGTCGGCCAAGCCGGGCTGGTGACCGGCGGCAGGGTGCTGGCCAGATCGGCCGTCACGCCCTCGGCCATCAGGCGGGCCAGGTTGGGCAGATAGCCCTCGGCCGCCCAGGGGCGGATGAGGTCAAACGTCGCGCCGTCGAAACCGATGATGAGGAGGGTCATTTGGACAGTATAGCGTAAGTGGAAGTCAAGTGAAGCAATAGGACGCTGATCACGCTGATGAGGACGCTGATTTCCGCTGTCAGATTAAGCCGTTCTTCGGCGAGAATCAGCGCCAGCATCAGCGTTTATCAGCGTGCCATTGCTCTCGCGTCCGATAATCTGTCGCACGCGGTAGACCCGCAGCCCCTGCGTCTCATAATACGTGCGCGTCGTCAGTTCGGCGATGAGGCCCATGACGATGAACTGCACGCCGATGATGACCAGCAGCACGGCCAGCAAGAGTAATGGCCGGTCGCCGATGCGCATGGCGTTGAAGCCGGCCAGCCCACCGGTGATGCCCGCCCACACCTTCAGCGCCGTCAGGTAGCCGCCGATGAGCGCGCCCAGGGCGAAGAGGATGATGCCCCAGCGGCCGAAGAGTTGCATTGGCCGGTCGCCGTACTTGCGCAGGAAGTGGATGGTGAACAGGTCGAGGATGACGCGGAAGGTGCGCGACAGGCCGTACTTGCTCTGGCCGGCCACGCGAGCGCGATGGTTGACCGGCACTTCAGCCATGCTGAAGCCGCCGAAGTTGACCAACTCCGGGATAAAGCGGTGCAGCTCGCCGTAGAGGTTCAGGTCATCCACGACTTCGTGGCGGAAGGCGCGCAGGGAACAGCCGCGGTCTTTCAGGTGGACGCCGCTGGTCTCGGCGATGAGCCAGTTGGCCACGCGCGAGGGGAAGCGGCGCACGAGGTTGTCTTGCCGGTTCTGCCGCCAGCCGTTGACGACATCGTAGCCCTCATTCAGCTTGGCCAGCAGGGCAGGGATGTCGGCCGGGTCGTTCTGGCGGTCGGCGTCGAGGGTAACGATGACCGCGCCGCGGGCGTGGTCGAAACCGGCGGCGAAGGCGGCCGTCTGGCCGTAGTTGCGCCGGAAGCGGATGGCGACGATGCGCGGGTCGGCCGCGGCCAACTCTTGTAGACAGGCGAAGCTGCTGTCGCGGCTGCCGTCGTCGATGAAGAGCACCTCATAGTCGAGGCCCGTGGGCGCCAGCGCGGCGCGAATCTCGCCCACCAGGGGCGCGAGGTTGTCTTCCTCGTTGTAGACGGGGATGACGAGGCTGAGGTCGAGCGCCTCGTGGGGTGTAGTGTTCAATCGGTGTTTAGTTCCCGGTAACGGAATACTGATGTGATTGACTTAGGCTACTTCGAGTTCATACCGTTGAATAAGGATTTCAGCCGGTATTCCTAGCCCATCTCGGAGATTTCTGATCATCTCAAGCGAAAGAGGAAGCCGACGTTCCAGGACGGCGGTGACTTGATTTCGCCCTAAATACGGCTCCAGGGCTTCGGGCGGCAACTGTTGGTTTTCAAGATAGAAAAGAATGGCCTCAATCGGATCGGGTGGGCCAATGGGGTCCGTGACTTCTTCATAGGCATCTACAAGCGTAACCAAGACGTCCAACTTGTCCTCATCCGCCTCATCTGGGGCAGCGTTGAGAAGGCGGTCTATTTCTTGCAGAGCGTACTTGTAATCGGCTTCATTTCGGATCGGTTTGATGTCCATTGATCTGTACCTCGCGTTGAGGGTTGTGATCCACATGCGCCAAAGGTGAGGCGGCCGTGGGTTTCACCTAGACCGTCGCTACATCAATATTATCGTACTCGTGGTGCGTTCCAATGAAACGAATGTAGACAGCATGATGTCGGTAGACAACGACGACAACCAGCCGATAGCGATTGCCTTTGATGTTGAAGACAACGCGGTCATTTCCTACAAAGCTTGCCGTGCGGAAGATGCTCCTGACATCGCTTGGTGTATGCCAGTCTGCTTGCCGCACGTAAGTATACCACGTCCGCAGCGGTTCTTCGGCGTCTGGATGCGCTTCCCAGAAATCGCGCAGCGTGCGACGGGCGATGATTCTCATTGGTAATTAGGCCACATACCCCAGGTCGCGCAACTTCTGCAACACCTGCTCCTCCTCGGCGTCGCTGAAGACGGCGTCGCCGCCGAAACCGTCGCCGGGGCCGATGTCGCTAGTGACGACGGGGTTGGCGGCGTTGAACTCGTCGGTGAAGGCCTCGGTCAGCACGCGGCCGTCCATATAGCGCGGCACGGGCAGGCCCAGGTAGTGGAGGATGGTCGGCGTCGGGTCAACCAGGCGCGCGCCCTCCAGCCTGGCCCCGGCGCGCACGCCCGGCCCGCGCAACCCCAGCACGCCGTTCATGTGGTGGTGGCCTGTCTGCCCCAGGCTCGGCTCGATGACCTTGTTGGAGCCGAAGTCGGCGTGGCCGAAGGAGACGTATTTAGCCCGGTCGGTGTGCAGCACCAGGTCAGGCAGCCGTGCCGCGCTGATGCCCTGGAAGACCTCTTCGCGCCGGTAGACGACGGGCACGACCTGGCTGCCGTCCTCCGGGTCGCGCAACGCCTTGGCCGCGGTGATGATGGCGTCGCGCAACGCCTCGTACTCGGCCGGATCGACCGCGCCCTGCGGCCGCTGCCCCTTGACGTTCAGGTATACCTGGCCGAAGTTGCCCACCGAGAAGGCTTTCGTCCGCGCCCAATCCACGTCGTTGAACGACAGGAAGGCCCGCCGTAGCACCCCGCCGCCGCGGCCGCGCTTGACGTTCTTGCGCACGTCGCTCAGCCGCAGCGCCGTCAGCGCCTTGAGGGCGTTGATGGGTGTGACGCCCAGCCGGAAGGCGGCCCGCTTCAGCAAGCTCACCGGCGTGCGCTTGAAGGCCAGCCAGCCGTTTTGCGCCAGCCAGTTGTTGATGTGGAAGAACTTGTGGAACGGCCCGAAGCCGTGGTCGGACAGGACGACCGTCAGCGCGTCCGCCGGCACGAGGGCCAGCATCTCCCCCAGCAGCCGGTCAACCATCTCGTAGTAGTCGAGGATGTCGGGCAGCACGCGCGCGGCCATCGCCGGGTCATGGAGCGGATGCGTCGGATCGACCAGATGCCAGATCTCGTGTTGCAGGTTGTCGGTCGTCTCCAGGATGTAGATGAAGAGGTCCCACGGCTTCTCGCGCAGCAGGTAGAGCACCGACTTGGCCCGGTCGATCTCCAGTTGCTTGCAGGCGCGCACGAAGACGCCGGGGTCAACGCCGCGCCCCTTCTCCGACATACGCATGGGATAGGGGCCGCAGGCGTCGAGCAGCTCCTGCTTCAGCGACTGCGGGTAGGTGTAGTCGCTCTCCTGGCTGGGCGTCAGGAAGGAGCAGAGCATGAAGCCGTTGACCGGCTGCGGCGGCTCGGTCATGGGCAGGCTGATGACGCCGACTTGCCGCCCGGCCGCGCCGGCGAACTCGTAGATGGCCGGGACGGCGCGGGTGCGGCCGTTGGACACGCGCACGTCGTAGCCGTCGGGCGCGGGGTAGGTGAAGTCGATGACGCTATGCTGGCCGGGATTGGTGCCGGTCATGAACGACGGCCAGGCCGAGGCGGACACCGGCGGGATGGTCGAGCGCAGCGGGCCGCCGGCCCCTTCGGCCAGCAGCCGGGCCAGGTTGGGCAGCCGGCCCTCGTCGAGCCAGGGTTGCAGCAGATCAAAGGTGATGCCGTCGAGACCAAAGACGGCGGCTTTGCGGTGGGGCATAGGGGTCATTGGTTTGGTATTGTAGGGGCGGGTCTAAGACCCGCCCCCTCCCATGTGGGCGGGTCTAAGACCCGCCCCTACCCGGTTGCGGCGCGCGCACGAAGGCGACCACACTGCGGATGGCGTACATCAGCCCGCCCAGCAGCCCGGCGCTGAAGCGCAGGAAATAGAACGCCAGCGACATGGACACGGCCGTGGCCGCGGGCACGCCGACGGGCACGAATAGGAAGGTGTAGATGCCCTCACGCAGCCCCAGCCCGTTGAAGGTGATCGGCAGCAGGTTGATGAGGGCGATGATGGGCACGAACAGGGCAAAGACGCCGAAGGGCAGATGCACGCCCAGCGCGTCGGCAATGGTCACCTGCATGAAGATGAGATTGAGCGTGAACGGCAGACTGATCAGCAGCGCGGCCAGCAGCGCGTTCAGCGGGTAGCGGTGGATGGTGTTGACCAGCCGCTCGAACTTGTCATAGAACGGCAGCGACGACGCCTTGGGGTAGATGCGGCGCAGCACGGCGATGGGGTCAGCCCAGCGGGCGACGAAGAAGGCCACGGGCACACCCAGCGCCGTCACCAGAATGAGCGCCCACAGGGCCAGCGGCAGGTCTACGTCGGCGGCGTGGGCCGACGTGTTCCACAGCAGCGCCCCGATGGCGATGAGCGACGAGCCGACCAGGCCGGTGACACGCTCCATCAGCACCGAACTGAGCGCCTCAGAGCCGTGGCCGTGGCTCTGGCGCAGCGTGACCACCTTGACCAGGTCGCCGCCGAAGCCGGAGGGAATGAAGTTATTGGCGAAGAAACCCAGGTAGTAGAGGTAGACCAGGTAGCCGAAGCGCGGCTCGTCGTTCAGGGCGCGCAGCAGGACGTACCAACGAAAGGCGCGGATGACGACGTTGAGCTGGAACAGCAGGAAGGCCAGGCCGTACCAGTACCAGTTGATGCGCGACAGCGTGGCCACCACCTCGCCCAACCCCACCCGGCTGAGCAGCCAGACGAGGAGGATGACGCTGAGGGCAATTTGGGAGAGGCCAACCAGCTTCTTGCGGTTGGCGCGGAGGAATTTGGCCATAACAAGGGGGATTATAGCACAGGGGAAGACGGCCACGGTAACGACCGTGGCCGACGGCAAGCCGATGGGTACTGGACGATGAGCCGACTCTTGCGCCTAAGCTATCAACTCCAGCGTTACTAATCGTCCAATTCGCGCTTCAAAGGTGATGAGCATTTCCAGACTGAACTTCTCCCACTTGCCGCGAACCAGGTCAGATACACGCGATTGAGCGACGCCAAGTTGTTCGGCCGCCTGTGCCTGAGTCAGGTTAGTGGACTCAATGTACTCGCGCAAATCGCTCATGAGCTTGGCGCGCATTTCCAGAATTACGGCCTCGCCGGAGTCGAAACCGAGATCGACAAAAACATTGCCGCCGGATTCAGTGATCATGTCATCCATACTTCATCTCCCAATTAGACGATAGCGTCGCCTAGCTAACTCAATATCATCGCGTCGTGTCTGTTGGGTCTTTTTCTGGAAAGCATGTAGAACGTAGACTGCATCAGCGAATTTAGCGACGTACAGAACACGCCACTCACCCAGAACTTGGATACGTATTTCGCGTACCCCTGGGCCGACGACTGACATTGCTTTCCAGTCAGACGGTTCAAGCCCCCGCTGCACAGCAAAAAGCTCGAAGCCGACTTGGCGACGGGCCTCGGCTGGGAAGTTGCGCAGGTCGTCTAGGCTTGAGCCAACGAAGTAGAGTACTTTCATTCTATCCCGTTTCATTATACAAATATTGTGATAAACGTGCTAAAGTGCTTGTTTAAGTTGCGGGCGAACGACGAGTCATCCATTTTGACTGCCCATTTCCAGCGCGTCGTAGACGTCGGCCGCCCACCTTCGTACAGAGTCGCTATACCGCTCAATCCCCACAGCCACGACATCCTGCGCCCGCATCGTCCACAACGGCGGACGCTCATACGCCCCGTGGTTCCCCGGCCGTCCGGTAATGCTCCACCCCCGTTGGCCGGAATCGACCGCCGCGCGCTGCCGCTGCCGCACCTCGGCCGGCGACAGACCCCCGGCCACAAAGTCGGCCAGCAGCCGCCGCGCGTGGGCCAGCCCCTCGGCCGAGTAGAGGCTGGGGTGTTGCAAGTGGTAGCACAGCACCATCAGGTGATGCACCTCGCCCAGTTCCGGCCGCTCGTTTTCCCAGAAGAGCAGTTGGTGGAAGTCGTCGGCGCAAGTACGCCCATCGGCCCACGCCGCGCCGCATTCGGGACAATGGTCGCTCATGCGCCCATTGTATCACGGTTGCCCTGTGCCACGGCTCGCTGCCGTTGTAGCCCAGCCTGTCAGGCTGTCGTCGCCGGCCACAGCCTAACAGGCTGTGCTACGGGCTGTGCCACGGCTCACTGCCGTTGTAGCCCAGCCTGTCACCCTAATTTTGCGCAAAAATCGGGGGGGGTATCAAAGGCCCACCGAGCAGACATAGAACCTTGCCAAAAGAATTGGAGGTAGAACCTGAAGGAAACATGGCTCAGGGATTGCCAAAATGGGTTAGCAACCGGTGGATGCCTGCAGCGACCGGTACCGCATAGGGATGAAGACGGTTGAGGTGGACTTCCACCAGCCGGCCTTGGTCGAACAGCAGGCGACCAGGCAGTTGAAAGACATCCTCCAGTAGCCGTGTTGTGCCGAAAGCTGCCAGCGACTGGTCGGGGAACATCCAATGGGATGCCCAGGCCAGAAGATTGTGGACCACGTCGGTCAGCAAGACCAACGCTTCTTGAGCAGCCAGGCGTTTCTTGCGGCGTTGTTCCAGCTTCAAGCCGTTTTTGTCGGCTTGAATTTCGGTTTCACAAGCGCCGCGGTCGTCGTAGCCGGCGATGATGTCGGCCAGCGACCAATCGGGAAGGGAAGTGACGATGACGGCCTGTTTGACCTGGCCGCCCAGCCCTAGCCAGCGCACGACCAGGCAGGTCGTTGGCCGGACATAGACCGGTGGTTGCACCGCCGGAGCCACCCAACGGTCTGGGCGCAATGGTCGCCAAGCGGTTGGCGCGACCTGCCTGGCCAAGGCTCCCGGCCGACGCCCGCCCTTATTCTTCGTCAAGACCTGCCAGTCGTGACCGAGGGCATAGTTGATGTTGGCGTCACTGCCAAAACCAGCGTCGGAGCGTAACACCGTCCGCTGCTTCTGTGCCGCAGTCAGTCCCAAAAAGGCGTCCAGGGCGGCCACCGTTGGCTGATAGACCGGGCTGCTTTCCTGATTGCCGGAATACAGGCGGGAGAACAGCGTCTCATGGTATCCGGGGGCATGAACGCGGGCCAGTTGACGACCGTACTGATTCCGCCGCGCCTGTAGCCTGTAGGCCCTTCGTGCTGCTCTCAGCCTGCCGCGAAATGGGCAGCGGCGACAGGTCGATATCCAGCCACAGCCACGCCTGGTCGAAGTCATGACGCAAGGTCAGGCTCTCGCGCCGGAACAGCGCCTCGCTCCCCTGGCGCAACTGGCCGACAGCAGCCCCGTCAAAGGCATCCAGCGTTCGCGTCAAGGTGGATTGTTCGGCAAACTGCTCTCGTCCCCAAGCCCGGGCCAGAACCTTATCCGGCCGCAGGCGGGTGTTGACCTGGACAATGCCGCGACAGCCGGCCAGGATGCTCACCAGCAGGTCCAGTAGCTTGGCTTGGGGACTGTGGTCAACCGTTTTTAGTCCCAGTGCCAGACTTGTCCATACCGGTGACAGAAAGTCTGTCCGTGTCAGACAGTAGCCGAGCACCCCTAGTGGGGCAGAGCCTGTCTCTTCCCGCATCTCGGTCAAACGGATGATGGCCGCCATGGCCAACCTCCTGTTGAAGATGTGCCTTTCTACCTCAATTGTTAAGGTTCACGACCGGGACGGTTTGCTACCCCCCTGTTTTTGCGCAAAATTAGGGTGTCAGGCTGTCGTCGCCGGCCACAGCCTAACAGGCTGTGCTACGGGCTGTGCCACGGCTCGCTGCCGTTGTAGCCCAGCCTGTCAGGCTGTCGCCGCCGGCCACAGCCTAACAGGCTGTGCTACGGCTCGCCTAACACAAAAGGCCGGCGTCCGGTTTGCCCGAACGCCGGCCTCTTTACTTGTTGGCCAGGGCTATGTCATGCCCGCGCGGGCCGGGCCGCGCCTACAACCCATCCACGTTCAGCAGCGGCTCCTTGATGCCGTCCGGGTCGCCGGCGTTGTTCCAGTTGGAGTTGGCCGCGGCGATGAGCGCCGCCTTTACCTGGGCCGGGGTCGCGCCGGGGTTGTTGGACTTGTAGAGCGCTGCCGCGCCGGCCACGTGGGGCGAAGCCATGGACGTGCCCGACATGGTGGCGTAGGCGCTGCCGCGGTAGGTCGAGTAGATGCAGACGCCGGGGGCGATCAGGTCTACGTCAGAGCCGTAGTTGCTGAAGTCGGCCAGCGTGTCGTCCACGTCGCTGCGGCAAGTGGCCGCCCCGCCGCCGCCGGGCTGCCCGTTGAAGTCGGCCAGGGCCGAGACGGTGATGACCTCGGAATAGGTGGCCGGCCGGAAGTTGTTGGCGTTGGCCGCGGAGTTGCCGGCGGCGACCACGTAGGTCACGCCCGCGTTGACCGAGTTGCAGATGGCGTTATGATAGGCGTCCGAGCCGGGGCAGGTGCTGTCGGAGCCGCTGCCGCCCAGGCTCATGTTGACCACCTCAATCGTGCCGGCGTTGGCCGTTACCCAGTTGATGCCGCAGATGATTGTGGAGGTCGTGCCGGAACCCTGGTTGTTCAGCACCCGCACCGCCCACAACCGCGCCCCCGGAGCGACGCCGACGACGCCGTTGCCGTCATCCTTGGCGGCGATGGTGCCGGAGACGTGCGTGCCGTGGCCGTGGCCGTCGGCGTACGAATTGCCGGTGGAGCAGTTCTTGCCGCCGACGACGTTCAGATCGGGGTGGTTGGTCTGGATACCCGTGTCGAGTACGGCCACGTCCACGTTGACCGCGCCGGAGCCGTTGCCGGAGACGGTGCTGCTCAGTTCGCCATCGATGCGGTCGATGCCCGTGGGCAGCGTCTGGGCCTGGATGGTGACAACGCGGTCGGGTTCAACCGACAGCACGCGCGGGTCGGCCATCAGCCGCTCCAGGCGCGACGCCGGGATGCGCGCGGCGAAGCCGGTAATGGCCACGTCGTAAACCAGGGAAACGCGCAGGCCATAGGCCCGGCTGAGATCGGCGGCCACGGCGGTGACTTTGGCGTTGGAGTTGGCGCCGACGCTGGGGGCCAACTGGACGATGTAGTGGTTCGGCACGATGTCGCCATCGGCCAACGCCGGCCGGACGGCGCGGCCGCCCAGGATGAGGGTGAGCATGATGACAGCGGCGACGAGCGCGAACAACTTGACTCTGCGGGTGAACACCATCGGACACTCTCCTTCGACACAACTCGGTTTGTTAACATACCTGACAGCCAGGTGACTACACGGGCAACCCACTGGAGCCAGTGGATGATCGCCCTTTGCGAGCGAGCGACGGGATTATAGAAACAGTTATTGGGCCGGCAAGGGGATCATTCGCCGGGCACGGAAATGCCACGCGAATGTCACCCAACTGCCGCCGCAAGCAGGGGCGTGTATTCATACCCCTTTCTATACCCTGCTTGTGCCGTGAGAAAGGCGACAATTTCGCGCCAATCCACTATTCTAGAAGTGAGTCGCCGCGCCGCTCGAACAGCACTGCTCCAGCAGCCCCAGGGCGCGGCCCCAACGAATGAGGCAACCCATGAAAGCGATACGCATCCATGAATGTGGCGGGCCGGAAGTGCTGCAAGTCGACGAGATCGATGTGCCACAGCCGGGGCCGGGTGAGGTGCGGGTGATGGTCCGCGCCGCCGGGGTCAACTTCATCGACATCTATCAGCGCAAAGGGCAATACAAGGGCGAACTGCCCTTCACGCCCGGCTCGGAGGCCGCCGGCGAAGTCCACGCCCTGGGCGAGGGCGTCAGTGGCCTGGAGGTGGGCGACCCTGTGGCCTACGCCATGCACCTGGGGGCCTATGCCGACTTCGCTATCGTGCCCGCCTGGAAGCTCGTCCGCATCCCGCCCGGCGTCAACGTCATGACCGCCGCCGCGGCCATGCTCCAGGGCATGACCGCCCACTATCTGACCCACGACACCTATCGCATCTGCCCCGGCGATACGGTGCTCATCCACGCCGCCGCCGGCGGCACGGGCGCGCTGGTGGTGCAGATGGCCAAGCTGTGCGGCGCGCGGGTCATCGGCACGGTCTCGACCGCGGAGAAGGAGCAGCTGGCCCGCGAGCGCGGCGCGGACGAGATCATCCGCTACACCGAGCAGGACTTCGAGACTGAGGTGAAGCGGCTGACCGGCGGCCGCGGCGTCCACGCCGTCTACGACTCCGTCGGCCGCGACACCTTTCTGAAGGGGCTGAACTGCCTGCGCCCGCGCGGCATGATGGTTCTCTTCGGCCAGTCCAGCGGCCCGGCCGCGCCGATTGACCCGCAACTGCTGAACCAGAAAGGCTCGCTCTTCCTGACGCGGCCGACCCTGGGCCACTACAACGCCACCCACGAGGAGATTCGCAGCCGCGCCAACGACATTTTCGAGTGGATCAACAGCGGCCAACTGGTCGTGCGCATCGACAAGACCTTCCCGCTGGACGAGGCCGCCGACGCCCACCGCTACATGGAAGCGCGGCAATCGAAGGGCAAAGTGCTGCTGGGCACACAGCAGGGCCGGGCCAGGAAGGTCGAACAGATCGACCGGACGATTGACCGCGGCGACCTGGTGGACGAGTCAGCCTGGGAGTCGTTCCCGGCCAGCGACCCGCCCAGCTTTGCCGCGCCAACCAACGCCGGTCAGCGGTAAGCAGGGAGATAGCAGCGTCGGAAGAAGGCGCTCACGCAAAGGCGCTAAGGGGCAAAGGCGCAAAGAAGAATTGAAGAGAGATTCTTCTTTGCGTCCTAGTATAGTCGCCCCCAAGTGGTATAAAGGGAAAGACAC
>ERZ724519.431-NODE-431-length-17897-cov-4.512443_pt1 | contig 17897 bp, 16 predicted proteins | sample MGYA00376052_ERZ724519 | MGnify/ENA primary metagenome ERZ724519 (study PRJEB28724, sample SAMN07190883) | activated sludge metagenome | isolation source: activated sludge of sewage treatment plant in Hong Hong | place: Hong Kong | collected 2016-03-17 ... | reverse complement strand
CGTCAAGATCATGTAGATGGCGAAGGAGAGGTGATAGCGGCGCCGGAGCAGTTCTGCATGCCCGACGGATGCGAGGAGTTCGTCGCGGGCGCGCAGAAGGTCGTCGGTTTCGCGCCGGCAGGACGCCGTGAACTCGAGACAGCGGCGGTGGTATTCACCGTGCAGCTCGTCCCGGCGGCTCTCGAGGCGAGCACGAGCGGCGGCATCGAGTGGTGCGGCATTCAGCTGTGCCCGCACTCGTTCCTGCTCATCAGTGATCTCGGTCAGGTCGGGCGCGAGACTCTTCGTGGCTGCGGCCGCCTGCTCCCGCTTCCACTGGCGATAGCGGGAGTACTCGGTCAGAGCGTCCTCCGCGAGGGAGACGATTTCGCCGACGATCAGATCGTGGGCTGCGGGATGGTGATCGGGCACAGATGCCTTCTCCTTTCGGGTGAAGTCGTGGCGGTGACCGGCGCCTTTTGTGGGGCGACGGCAACTGGTTGTTAAGGACGCACGGAGAGAGAACGACCGTGCCCGATGCATCCTGGTGTGTCAATGGCGGTTGGGAGCCCCGAGGCGCGCGAGGGCGAACTCTCGAAGCACTGAAACGGTCCGTCCGTGGAGGTGTCCTTCGGCGCAGCGAAAGCGAGATCGAACCGGGGTGGCGATCGGTGACCTCGAAGCGGCTTTCCGAGATCTCTGCTGATAGACGCGTTCTCCATTCGCTGATGCCTTCGGAGCGGCGGCCTGCTGGTGTCTTCTGACACGCGCAGGATGTGTGCGATGGGGTCACTGCGAGAGCATCCGGTTGTTCAGCTCTTTGCGGACGCGATGCGTTCGTACCAGGCGTTTATCGACGACCCTCCGGGGAAGGAGTTTTCACGTGCCTGTCTCGTGCACCTAACGACGCTCTACGGTTTGTGGCTCCGCCTGCCACATGTTGAGCCAGGAGAGGCGAAGCCGGAGCGCCTCTCGTACCCGTTGAGTGAGAAGCTGAGTGCTGCGATCGGAGAACGGAACGCGCACTGGCTCGTTTACAACCCGTTCGAAGAAGAGGCGCCCGTGGCGAGTTCGATCTACGAGGATCTCACGAGCATTTACGAAGATCTCGTTCCGGCGCTTGTACTCTTCGAGCGGGGCGACGACGACGCGCTCCAACGAGCGGTGTGGGAGTGGTACTTCGCGATGGAATCACACAGCGGGCGCCACCTCGTCTTCGCGATGACGGCACTTCATGAGCGGCTCACGGATGCGGGCGAGGGCTGAGCGCGCGCCTAATCCTGCGTCACCTGCGCCAGAAGCGCCGTGAGCAGCGGGTCATCGATGTCGGACGCGCCGTTGAAGTAGACGAGGTCTTCGGTCGCTCGGGAACGAACGCGTCGGTAGGACGTCTCATAGGTGCCATCAAGGTGTTCGGACGCGCGCCGCATGCCGATCGGGCGATCAGAGACGATGTAGAGCCTGCGCTCCTCGCGCCACGTCTCTCCACCGTTCTGGCATTCAAGAAGCCGCAGACCATCAGGCGCGTACCATCCCGCGGCTTCCGCGCAGCCGGCGACGGTAAGGCGGCGCTTCTCGAAAGCGGGCTGGAGGGCATCGATTGTGTCCATGTAGGAGTGGAGCTGGTACTCCGTAGCGTCTGCGGCGGCGTCAATCTGCTGAGCGGTCGGGAGCTGTCCCTCGTCGGTAATGTCGCGGCCCTCCCAGAGTGTTGCCTGCGGGAGGGAGCTGAGACTGATTGGTCCGGCGGGAAAGGCACTGCCGCTGTTGAGGGTGTCGAAGAGCCCTGTGCCCTCGTAGGTGACGCCGCCATCCTCAATCGTGATCTCGAGGTCTCCGGCCGTGCAGTAGCCGATGACGAAATGCTCGACCTTCCCCGAGGCACGCTCCAGCAGGATCCCCACGGCGAAGTCGCCGCGTGGGTTGTACGCCGTGGTACGACGCTCGCCAGGTGCGAGCGTCGCAACGACAGTGACGCCGTCGAGAATCGCCTCGGTCTTCGGCGCGAACTCCTCGGGCACCATCCCGCGAATCACCTCAACCTGCACGCGACGAAGAACGTCTGAGGATGCGTTCGCGATGACGAGATCAGACGTGGGAGCAAGAAGCGGCCGCCCTGAGAGAAACCATGCGACCACGATCATGACCAGAATCGCAACGAACCAGCGATATCGCACGAGGAGTGGGATCAGTGCTTGAAGAGCGAACCAACAATACACTGCCCATCCGAGCGGCAGCCAGCGGGTCCGGAGGCCTTCGGAAGCGCCGTGGCATAAGGGCGCAATACCACGAAGAAAGCCTCGCCCACCTCCTGGCATACGTTCGCATGGCGCCGTTCGATGAAGCGACGCAGACGCACAGGCGCCGAATGCTGGGTACTTCAATCTGAGCGCTGAATGCCGCATCATTCAACTGAACCATCTACGCCATGCGCCTCTCGAAGCAGCAGACTACCCTCTCCGTGCTCGCAGCAGTCTTCATTGTGATCGGGGCGGGTTACTGGAGTTGGTCATACACGCTGCGCACACCGGAGAAAGTTACCGCCGTTGAGAATCTCCCAACAGACCTTCCGATTCCGGATGCAAGATCGAAGCAGGAGGCTGTGGAGAATGCCGTACGGGCGATGAAGGCGCGAATCCAGCTCCCGATGGTGCTCAATGAGTATTCGACCATCACCGATATCACCGCTGAGCCGGGCGCACTACGCATGCACTATCGCCTCGTGGAGACAGACCCCGAAGGACTCACTGATGCGTACGTGAGAAAGACGTTCGCTCCGACGATTTGTGCGAGCAAGAATCGCGTGCTCCTGAAGCTCGGGATCAGCTTCGAATATGCGATGACATACGACAGCGCGCTCCCGCCGAAGATCGTCGCGATCACCGAGGACGACTGCCTGGTGCAGGCGTAAAGGCATCGGCTCAGTAGCACACGAGCGGCGGTGCCCGATGCGAGCGCCGGAGTCTTCGGAAGAGCCTGAACGGGCAACTGTCAGCTATCGAGCGGCAGGAATACACTGAGGGTGTTCGCGGCGAGAACGATCCCCTGATTACCTCCCCGCTGCCATGGCCATCCTCGCGCTCGTTGTGGTGCTCGGCGTCCTCCTGCTGCACCCGCTCGCTGTCTGGGCGATGGCGAAAGCGGGCGGGCGACGGACTGTCTCGTTCGGATATGCGGTCGTGACGAGCATTGGCTCCAGCATGCTGGGAATGGGAGCGGGCGTCGTAACAGGGGCGGTTACGCCAGGAATCGCGGCTATCACCGTGCAGGTTCTTGTGGCTGTGGCTGCGTTCTGTTGGTTGCTCTCGCGCGGTGAGCGGATGAGCCCCCTACGCGCCGCCTGGATCCTATTCGGTTCCACTCTCGCCGTCGCCGCCCTGGTAGTGGTCGTGCGGTTATTGCTGGTGTCTCCGTTCGAGGTGAAGGGGCAGTCGATGGAACCGGCTTTCCATGCCGACGATCTCCTCATCGTCGAGAAGCTCTCGTACCGTTTCCGGAACCCGCGTCGTGGTGACGTCGTCGTTCTCATTCCGCCCTCGGACAGGACGCAGTACTACGTGGAGCGCATCGTGGGTCTCCCGGGGGAGTCGATCCAGTTCCTCGACGGTGAAGTCGTCCTCTTCAACGAGGAGTACCGCGAAGGGAAGGCGCTCGAGGAGCCCTACCTTCCGGACTCGTCTACGACCTACGGGGTCTCGACGAAGCCCGTCGAGATTCCCGACGGGAGCTTCTTCACCCTCGGGGACAACCGCGAACACTCGAACGACTCGCGAATCTGGGGTTTGCTCCCGAAGGCGAACATCGTGGGGCGGGTATGGTTCCGCCTCTGGCCGGAGTAGCCGGAGAACGGGAGGACGCGCCATCGGAAGGCGGGATAGGTCGCGAACAACCACCCCGCAACCCTATTCGCGGGAGCCGCCGCGGGATATTCGCGGGGTCTGACTCCTCAGAGGCGGAGCGCGCCGCATCCTGGAGCGTTGTTTGGCGGTCGGCGGTCGCTTTCAGCTCGCGATATCGCGAGCTTCAAGCTCACGCCTTCGCAGGGTGTTCCCCCGCACGCAGGGCGTGGCCGCCCGCGGCAGGGGGACTTCGGGACTTCGCTTGAGGCTCGCCCACACCCTGCGAAGGCGTGCGCTCCGCGCCCGCCGACCGCGTCCTTCCAGGGGTGGCCGCGCGGGCGCGGCAAGGTGGATGCGTGCCGAACCGAATGCCCCTCCGGGCGCCTTGTTTGACGACTTCCGCGCCCAGGGGGCTCACTCTCCGTAGAAGGCCTCTGTTACCCCATGAATCGCCTTCGTCTACCTCTCCCGATGACGCGGCCCCCCCGTCTCAGCACAGTCCCGGCGCGGCGGCGTGACTTATGTCCCGCCCTGTCTCCTCAAGAGCGCGCCACCCTCCATCTCGCCGTTCAGCTCCGGTTCCTGACGATCCCGCTTGTCGTCTGTTTCCTCGATTGTTCACCGGACAGCGCCTACCGCCGCCTGCGTCGCCTCGTCCGCCTCGGCTTCCTCCGTTCCGAGCGGTGGCAGCCCGGCTCGACGGCCGGTCCTCCCAGCATCGTGGCCGCCCTTACGGCGAAGGGTGCCCGCGCACTCGCGAACGAAGCGCCCGTCCCGAAGCCGATCACGGCCCTCGTGCGCCGGTCCGCCGCACGGCTCCGGAAAGTTGCGGCAGGGCAGATCACGACGCTCGCGCACGACCTTGCCGCGCTCCTCTTCGTCGGACTCCTCCGCCGCGCATTCCCGGCCGACGGGAGCCCCCATGTCGGGGCGCCGCTCCTCGGAGAGCGCCTCCGCCTTCGCCGCACCGTCGCTCTCGACCACATTCCGGTGACCGTCCTCGGTCGCCTCGGGCTCCTCGGTCCCGGTGGAACGGAGCAGCTCTCGTACCTCCCGGACGCCATCATTCCGTGGGCGGATGGGGACAAGGCGGGCGCCCTCTTCCTCGAACTCGAGACGGGGGCAGGCGGCCGCCTCCCCGCGGACATCGGCGCGCAGAAGGCAACGCAGTTCGCGGCGCTCTGGGCGCGGCTCCAGACCATGCCGGTCCTCGACCGACTCGGGCCGCTCGACCTCGACGCCGTCCACTTCGTGCTCTGGTGCCCGAACGAGCACTTCCGCCGGAAAGCGCTCGAAGGCGCTGCACGCGTGCTCGACAGCCCCCTCCCGCTCGTCACGCTGACGGCCGACGACGTGCAGCTCGCTCCGCCACCCGGAACGGCGAAGGAGGCACTCCCGGGGTGGATGACGGAGAACGCCACGCGTCTCCGCACAGCGGTGCTGCTCGCTGCGCCGTCAGGACTTCCCGCCGTCGTCACATCACCGCCTCTCCCCGCTGCTGTCCCGGCCGCACCCGAAGGCCCGGTTCCTCAGGACCCGCTCGGTAACTTCTCCCTCATCTCCCCTCGCTAGACCATGTCTACCCCTCTCACGAACTCCCTTGTCCCGTCCTCACCCGACGAGCTTCGCCTCCGCGAGGCGATGGCCGCGTGTTCCTACACCACGCTTCCCGGCCTCGCGGCCGATGTCGGGATGACCGTCCCAGAAACCGCTGCGATGATGGAGACGCTCACGCTGCAGCCCCACTCCCTCTACACTGCGCACGCAGTGCAGCTCGTCGGTGGCGACAACCGGCAGGAGGTTGTCTACACCTTCTCGGCTATGGGCGTATCGGCTGTATCGAAGAGTCCGGCGGTCATTAGCCTCGTTGCGTCGCGGATCTCGCAGTTCTCGGGTGCCCCGACCGAATGCAGAACGATCTCGGCCCAGGAGCACACCGCGACGACGCTCTCGAACTACTTCGCGTACGCCGCCCTCGCGAATCCGCGCCTGACGCTGCGCTTCGCGGGCACGGGCGATGACAGCACCGCCGTCCTCCTCGCCCGCCCGATCGCGACGTCTCGCGCACATGCCGTCGTGCGGATGACGGACGCGAGAGGTGTCGTGTACGACCTCGCTCTTTACACCGCCCACTCGCCGACTGAAGTCTTGGCCGCCGCTGGAGCGCTTTGCGCCGACTACGACGCGAGCGTCACGCTCGGGACAGCGAAGCAGACCATCCTCATTGGCTGGGCGAGCGACCCGAGTCTCGAGCCCTGCTTCTGGGTCCAGTGCGATTCGTGGCACCGAGCTCCGCTCCGGCAGCAGCTCCGCACGACGTGCGCCGACCTCGTCTGCGTGGACGGAAGCAGCCTTGTGGCGGCCGTGTCCCCACGTCGGTTCGCGCTCGCGCTCTCCGGACCGGTGTTCCACACCGATGCCACCATGCGCCGTCCGAGCGACCCGCCGGGTCCGTTGCTACCGCGCTGCCGCCTCGAAGTCTTCGACTGTGACGCCGAGATTCCGCAGTGACTTGAGGAGCATCCCCGTGCCAACCTCGCGTCCCATGTGCAGGGCGATCGGGTAGGTCTGACCGTCACGACCTCGGTAGACGTAGTGGCTCCCGACGACGCGCTCAGGGCTCCCGAAGAGTCGCGTGAACCGGCGCAGCACCTCGTTCGCCCGGAGCCCGCGTGGTACAGGTACGCCACGTGCGCTTACTGGCTGGGGCAGTACGGTCTCAGCCTGCAGTACGGGACCCCGTACGTCGCTGATCTCCGCTGAGGCAGGCGCGAACGCATCCGGAAGAATGGTGACGCCTGCGAGCGCCTCGCGCGTCTCAGTGACAACGCGTGGCGGAGGCGAGCCGACCAGGACAAGGTCATCCTCCGCGCCTCGGATGGCCTCCCAGAGGCGCGTGAGCACCGCGTCCTCGAGTGCGCGCGCCACGCCCGGCGCGCAGAGTTCCGTCGCCGTGACGCCAGTGTCCTGCACAATGAGCGTGCCGTCGCTGCAGTCGAGGTGCAGCAGACCGACGCCATCAGGGATGATCACGGCACTCGACCATTCGAGCCATGCGGGCGGCGTGGTGCTGTCGTACAGGACGATGGGCACCTCGAGCATCAAGCTCCCGGTCCTTCGGGGTGCACCTCGCGAGAACTCCTGGAACTCGGCGGTGGCGTCGCCGACCGCGAACCGAACATGGGGAATGCGTCGCGTGCTCACGAGGTCGCGGAACGCCCGTCGTCGCTCGTCGCGCACGGGATCGGGAAGGGCGACGCGCGGGAGGGCCGCCTCGAGCCGCCCGAGCATGCGTTCGAGGCGCGCGAAGCGCGTCCAGTTGTCGTAGAAGGGCATGACCTCGTTCCCGGGGAGCGTCGCGAGATGTTCAAAGCGCGCGTGCATCGCCTCCCGGTGTGCCGACGAGAACGATCCGAGCGTGAGGCGGCGTTCCAGCGCGAGGCTGAGGTGGCCGACGAAGCTCTGCTGCATGCCGCGGACGAAGGTGTGCCGGATCGCGAACGGCTGGCCGGGCTTTGCCGCCTCAGCCAGTGCGAAGAACGTCTGCACGAGGTCGAAGATGCCGCGGTTGCCGAACCGCAGCTGCGCGTCGAAGCTCCGCTCGAGGTAGTAGTCGATTTTGCCGTGCGCCTCCAGAGAGGCGACGGCGTTGGCGCCCACGCGCCGTGCGGCCACGCGGAGGCCGTCGTACTCGTCGAGGACCGCGACGTACTCGAAGACCTCCTCTCTTGTCAGTGCCCCGGCTTTGAGGAGTTCGTCGAGCTCCCGCATCGTCGGGTCGTCGTCGATGATCCGGACGACCGCTTCGCAGACAGCGTCCCCGAAGAGACGCCTCCAGGTAGGCGTGATGCGTGCGGGCGCACTCGGGCGATCGGGCTGACGAGAGGGGGCGAGCAGGAGAAGAAATGGGAATCGAGACGCGAAGTCTGCGGATCTGGAGGAGAGATGGCAAGGGAGAGAGCACAGGTGTCTGCCGGGTCAGTCCCTCAGCCGCCGAGACGTATAGAGATGTGTTTGGGGAACGGGAGGGCTACTTCGAGAAGACGTCGTCGAGCGACTTTGCCTTCAGGATCTCCGCGAGCGCGGAGTATCGCGGCGCCTGCGGCTTCAAGTGCGCGTTCTTCCCGATACCGACCGGATGGGGCAGCACGACAGGATCACCCTTCAGGACGACGCGGAACTTGCCCTGCGGTTCGTCGGTCCCGGTGTACGGTTCGACGCGCTCGATCTCCCCGTAGTGGGTGATCGCCGATGTGGGGGCGACGCGATAGATCGCGATGTACCGGAGCTTCGGAATGTTCTCCTCGCGAATCCGGATCGCCCACCAGGCACGCTGCCCGAGGAAGGCAGACTCAAACCCCTCGTCGCGCGCGGGGCAGACGATCGTGTCGAAGCTCTTCCCCGCAGGCAGGGGCGCCGGCTCCGGTACAACATCCGACCCGGAGGCGGCAGCGGGAGCCTCAGCGAAGAGGTTGTAGCCGAGCACAGGCATCACCACGGTCACGTTCCGGAGGAAGAACTCGAGACCGCCGACATCCTCTTCGGGCACGCTCGGAAGCGCCGGATCATTTCCGTTCTCGAGGGTGCACCAGCCCCCAGCGCGGAGGAGTGCCACCGCCTTGCTCTCGAGGTACTGAATGCCGGCCTTCGTGAGCGAGCCGTCGGTGCTGTAGAAGACGACGAGCGCACGCCACCAGTCCTTCGTCCCGACGTGAGTCTTGATGCGGGCGCGGAACCCATCCGCCTCTCCGACGTAGACGCGCGGCGCGGCGGCAGTGCCGGACTGCGCGATCAGGAAGTAGAGGCAGGGTCCGTCCAGCTCCTTCCGCTTCAGCACCTCGTCGAGATCCTCGCGGGGAACGCAGAGGGCGCGTCCGCTCCACTGGTCGATCTTCGCGATCCGTGGACCCGTCGGGCGGTCATCGTGCAGGAGATGGAGGGTGAGTTTCATGCGGCGGAAGAAATGCTAGCTGTGGCCATCATCGTATCCCTTACGGCCCCTCTCGTGAACCTCTCGAACCGACGTAAACACTTGATGGTGCGTCGCCTAGGCCGCGGCGCCGGTGCTACGATGGCCCGTGCAATTCCCTAATTCTCGTTCGAGTGCCGCGACAAGGAGAGAACGCGCCGATGCCGCCTGATCCTGGCAGCCGTGAGAAAGCCCGTGAGGCCATTGCTGCGCTCGTCGAACGCTACGCCCGCAACCGCGACCGCTACCGCTCCTCTTCGTACAACGAGGAGACCTGTCGCGCTGAATTCATCACGCCTCTCTTCGAATCTCTCGGCTGGGACGTCACGAACAAGGCTGGCGACGCCGAGCAGTACAAGGACGTGATCCACGAGGAAGGGATCAAGGTCGGTGACTTCACGAAGGCGCCCGACTACACCTTCCGCGTCGGGGGCGTTCGAAAGTTCTTCGTCGAAGCGAAGAAACCCTTCGTTGACCTGAAGAGTGATCCCGCGCCCGCCTATCAGCTTCGCCGCTACGCCTGGAGCGCGAAGCTTCCCCTCTCCATCCTCACGGACTTCGAGGAAATCGCGGTCTATGACACGCGCGTCCGTCCGAAGGAGGGGGAGAAGCCCTCCGTGGCGCGAATTCTCTACCTCGCCTACGACGAGGTTCTCCCGAGATTCAGCGAGCTCTGGGACGTCTTCTCGAAGGAGGCTGTCCGAAAGGGGTCGTTTGATAGTTACGCGGAGGACACGAGAGGAAAGCGTGGCACCTCAGAGGTAGACGACGAGTTTCTTCGGGAGATCGAGGGCTGGCGCGAGGAGCTTGCCCGAAATATCGCGATCCGAAACGCAGACCTCTCCGCCGACGACCTGAACTTTGCCGTCCAGACAACGATCGATCGCATCATCTTCCTCCGCATCGCCGAAGGGAGAGGCGCTGAGCCATACGGCAGTCTCCTCGGCCTCGTGAACGGCGCGGACATTTATAAGCGCCTCGTCGCCCTCTACCGGAAGGCGGATGCCCGCTACAACTCGGGACTCTTCGACTTCAAAGCCGACCGACTCACGTCCGATCTGGCGATCGACGACAAAGTACTGAAGCCGATCCTGCAGAACCTCTACTACCCGCAGTCACCCTACGAGTTCTCGGTACTCCCTACGGAAATACTCGGGAACGTCTACGAACAGTTCCTCGGAAAGGTCATTCGCCTCACGAAAGGCCACCGCGCCGTCGTCGAGGAAAAGCCGGAGGTGAAGAAGGCGGGCGGTGTCTATTACACGCCCGCGTACATCGTCGATTACATCGTGCGGCAAACGGTCGGTGAGCTCTGCGACGGCAAGAGCCCGAAGCAGATGGAGAAGGTTCGAATACTCGACCCCGCCTGCGGATCAGGCTCCTTTCTCCTACGTGCATACCAAGAGATGCTCGACCGGCACCTCGTTTGGTACCGCGATCACCAGCCGGAGAAGCACCGCAAGGAGGTCTTTCTCGGCGCCGGCGGCGACTGGCGCCTCACGACCGCCGAGAAGCGACGAATCGTCCTCAACAATATCTACGGTGTCGATATCGACCGCCAGGCTGTCGAGGTTACGAAGCTCTCACTCCTACTCAAGGTGCTCGAAGGGGAGAACGACGAGACGCTGAAGCAGCACTCGCTCTTCGGGGAGCGAGCGCTCCCGAGCCTCGAGGGGAACATCAAATGCGGAAACTCACTCATCGCGCCGCAAGACCTAGGGGAGCTTGCACCTGATGCCGACGAGCTTCGGCGAATCAATCCGTTTCCGTGGAAGAGTGAATTCCCCGCCGTCTTCAAGGACGGCGGGTTTGATGTAGTCGTTGGGAATCCGCCATACCTGAAGATCGAACATATTCCCGAGTCAGACCGCACGCTCATGGCGAGACGCTTCCGCACGCTACAGAAGCGCTTCGATACATATGGCCTGTTCCTTGAGCTGTCCGCGATCCTCTGCCGCACAGATGGGATCTTCGGATTCATCGTCCCTTCTACGCTGTTGAACAACATGTCCTTCTCGCACCTGCGTCAGCTTCTACTTGAAGAAACGCGGATCGAGGAGATCGTGAATCTTGGAGGAAAGGTCTTCAAGGGCGCGAACAACGACACGCTTCTCCTGTTCGCTCGCCCAGGTCCGGGCCGCGGATTCAAGACCTCCGTTTCTGAAGTGGCGCACTACGGCGCCAAGCTCGATACCGCTGCCTGCCCAACGAAGCTGGATCTCGTGAAGACCGCGGAAGCCCCAGGGTATGTGTTTCAACTTCGATCGGATGGCAGCGCTGGTGAGCTATTCGTGAAACTCAAGGAAACCGGTGCTGTCGTCGGTGATGTAGCCTGTTGTTTTCAGGGCTTTGTCACCGGCGGCAACGATGCCTACATCGTCGATCAGGAGACGATCAGGAGCGAGCACTTAGAGACCGATCTCTGCAAGCCCGCGATCTTCGGAGATCAGATCTCTCGCTACGAGAAGCCGCGTCAGAAGGACTTCGTCATCTACCTTACACGGACGTCGCAGCTCCGTGGTTACCCCGGCGTCTCTAAGAGACTGGCTCCCTTCAAATCGAAGCTCGAGAAGAAGCGCGAAGTGCTCCTTGGGCGGCAGCCCTGGTGGGCACTTCACTGGGCCAGGAATCAGGAGAACTTCGAGCGACCCGAGAAGATTCTTGTTCAGGCGATTCGAAATCTCGCTCTCGCGCGTCGCGTGGTGGCGGCCCTTGATACAGGACGCCTGTTCGCTGACCACACGATCAACGTCCTCTATATGAAGGACGGCGCCCCTGATACGCGGTTTCTCCTCGCGATTCTCAACTCGCGCGTAATGAATTTCTGGTTTCTGAAGCGCCACATCGACATCAATATCAAAGGCATTTACTTGGAGGCGGCTCCGTTCCCGAAGATCGAAATGGCAGCGGCGGCCGACCGGAAGAAGCACGACAAAGTCGTGACTTTGGTAGACACATTACTGAGACTTAAGGCGGACGCGGCGAAGGCTCGCTCGCCGCAAGACCAGACGGCGTTAGATCGGCAGATCGTGGCGAGCGAAGAGAGTATCGACCGTCTCGTCTACGAGCTCTATGGGCTCTCGCCGGGGGAGATCGAAGTCGTCGAGAGCGGCACACGACTTGGATGAAGGGCGTATTGGGGCCTCTCAAGTGATGTGTGTGCGGCCTCAATCCGTCACGTAGATAAGGTTCTTCCGGTCGATCGTGATCGGCGGCTCCCACCGGCGCAGGGGGTCGGTGGCCGTCCGCGTCGTCGGCGTCTTCTTCGCGCGGCCGATGTGGAGGCGGACGCCGTCGGGGATCCCCTCGGTGACGAGGATGTCGCTGTCGAGGGGCGGAGCGTTCGGGTGGGTGTCGAGCGCCGCTTCGAGGAGGGCGGTGGACGTCCAGAAGTCGCCGTCGTGGAAGACGGGGAACACAGGGAGGGTCGTCTTCCCGTCGAACGTCGCTTCGATCGGCTCGGAGACGGGAGGGAGACCGGCGAGGAACTTCGGGAGGTTGCGGGCGACACGATCCGCGAACCAGCTGCGGTAGAGCGGCTCGGCCAGACGGTGGGAGACGCGGGTCGCCATGCCGAAGATCGCCTCTCGGCTCCCGCGGCGGGTGTAGACGCTGAGCAAGGCGAGCAGTCCGGCGGCGTCGCGGCGCAAGGTGCTCGCCTCCCCGTCGAAGGCGAGGTGCAGTCCGAGGAGCCGTCCACCGGGAAGGAGCACGAGGTCGAAGGCGAGGAGTGGCCGCGAGGCGGCCTCGGGGGCGAGGAGGATCTTCGCGAGCGGCTCGAGGCGATCAACCTGGATGATGACCGGGGCGGGGGCGAGGACGCCGCCGACGATGGCGTCCTCGGCGTGACAGATCGTGCCTGAGGCGGAGAGCCCGCGCTTCGTGGCGGTGACGAGCGCGGCGCGGAGGTTCGCCTCGGACGGGTCGGCGACGAGGACTTCGTCGATCTTGCCGTCGCCGCGGACGAGGGTCTCGGGGAGGAAGGCGACCGTCGCCTTCGCGCCTTCCCCGGCTCCCGCGACGAGGAGGCGCGACGGCGACGACGCCGCTGGGGGCGCCGCGAGGAGAAGGGGGGTGGATGACATCGGCTCGGTCCCTCCATGGAGGAAAGCCGCCGGGGACGACGTCATCCCCGGCGGCGTGCTCGTTTCGCCCTACGCCTCGTCGTCCGAGGACGTGGGCGCCGTGTTCATGGCGGCCCAGTTCTTCCAGATGTACGCGTACCGCCCACGCGCGCGTTCAGCCCAGTGCCGACACACCGCGTGGTTGTCCACGATGGCCTTGATCGCGAGGATCGCCGTGTTCTTCCTCTGGACGACCGCCTTGTACTCCTTCTTCAGGCGCTTGAGTTCGCGGCCGCGCTGGACGGCACCCGGGATGCGGTCGAGCTGGTGGTGCGCGATCGCCGCAGGGCCCACCGTGACGAGGACGTAGAGAATTCCGAGCGCGACCCGGTACAGGAGCGACTCCTCGGCCGCGTCCTCGCCGTTACTCCGGAGCACGACGAGCGCCATGACTGTCGCGCCGAGGGCGACGGAGAAGATGATGAGGGGGACGTAGCGGCGCATGGGGTTACGCCTCCTGCGGTGTGGCCGGACGTCGCGCGAAGGCGACGACGACCGTGATGAGGGCGAAGACTCCGGCCGCGGCGGCGATCCCGTAGATCAGCCGTTCCGGCATCTCGACGCCGATGGTGGCGAAGAGGCCGACCATCGAGAGGCACTCGAAGACGAAGAGGAAGAGGAACGTGGCGATAAGGACGCCTGGGCGGTCCTTCAGCGCCCACGCCTGCTCCTGCTCCTCGACGGCCGCCTTGCGCTCCGCGAGTTCACCGTCGCAGTTCGCTTGCTCGGCGAGACGCTGGTGCTCGGCGTTCGCGAGCGGTTCGAAGGGGAGCATGTTGCCGAGCCACGCCTTGATCCGCTCCTCGCAGGTGTAGACGCCCTTCGCCGCGTCGTTGCAGATCGAGGCGCGGGAGAAGTGGCGGAGGAACTGGAGGCGTGTCCAACCGACCGGGGTCACTTCGGTCCTCCTTTCGTCGGCACTGCGTCCAGCGGGGGCAGCCCAGCCGAGAACGACACGGAGGTCGCCCCGGCTTCGCGCAGCAGGCGATCCCACGCGTCGGTGATCGCGACCATGCGGGCAACGGAGGACTTCCCCCGGCCAGACGGGAGGCGCGACACGTCGTTGAAGATGAAGGCGACGTCGGTGTCCTTCAGGACGCCCGGGGTCAGCACGCGGTCGTGGTGAAGCACCGGGATGAGCTCGGTGGCGGTCGGGATCTCGGCGCTCTCGAAGTTCGCGTAGCCCGAGTACTCGAGGCCGTCGGACAGGATGTACATCCGACGGTGCGCCACGTTCGGGATCCCCGCGAGCCCGACCTTCGTGATCGCCTCGAAGAGCGGCGAGCGCCGCGTGGGTTCCTGCGTCGCGTACGGCTCGAGGAGCTTCAGGAAGAGCTGCTCCGTCTCCTTCGCCCAGCTCTGCGCCGCGCTCTTCTTCCGCTTCTTCTGCTTCGGCGATTCGGGGACGCGGACTTCGGCGAGGAGCTGGACGCGACCGACGTCTGCGCCAACCACCCAGAGCCGGATGACGGAGCCCGGACGCTCGGCGAGTTGCGGCAGGAGCCGGTCCAGGAGATCGCGGACCCGCGCCGAGGTGCACGGTGTGTTCTGGGACAGGTCGCAGGGGATATCGACGCCCTCGGCGGGCAGGGGCGGCGCGTCGGCGAGCCCGACCGACTGCGCCGCCGACGCGAGCGTCGTGTCGTCGTCGCCGCAGCCGGTGGCGACGAGGGCGGCGAGCGTGAGGATGAAGAAAGCGATGGAACGGCGGGACGGGGCGCGTGGTCTCTTCATGCGAGACACCTCCTGACCCCGAAGCCTCGCCGCGAGAACCGCGTGCCGGAGCGGGTCAGTCCGAGTCGCTTCGAGCGCCGTGAATGCGAACGACCGTCTTTCGTGCGCTGATAAGAACCCCGAGCCCCATCAGTGGAAGTACCTCGCTGCACGCGTGTTAGCTGCCGCTCGCCTGCGAAGTCGGTTTCGCGGGCGGACTGAGCAGTCGCCGCAGCGCCTCGAAGCCCGCCCGCCCGGTCTCCGGCGGCAGCACTCCGACCACGACCGTCACCGGCAGGCCGAGCGCCTCGACGCCCATCCGCAGCGCCTCGGCTCGTCGCACCCCGCGGGTGAGGATGACGATCCGCGTGTCGCCCCCCGCCGCCCATCCGTCGAGCAGACCGGCGAGGACACCGAGCTTCGGCAGGAACGTCCCCTTGAGCCGCTCGCCCCCGAGGTCGATCTCGAACGCCCAGATCCGGCCAGGCGGGCGCGTCGGCGAGCCGCGGACGGCGAGGAGGTCGGGGATCGCGGCCGGTGTCGGACGGAGCCGGCGCTGCAGGAGCCACGACGGAAACACCGCATCCCACCGAAACGGGAGGCCTGCTTTCAGGAGGAGCGCGGTCTCCGCGACGAGGTAGTGGTGTGTCATGTCCTTCGGCGGGAGGAAATCGCGAGGGACGAAGATGTCGCGCTCGCCCATGACCCCGTGGTCGAGGAGGACGTCGCGTCCGCGCGTGGAGAGCCGTAGCTGGTTGTGGGCGACGCCGAGGTAGCGCTGCACGTGGACGAGGTGCTGCGCCTGGAGGATGCCGAGGCGCCGCGAGAAGACCGACGCCGCCGTGCGGAACGTCTCCCGGTGGGCGACCTCGCCCGGGAGTTCGCGACTCCACCCGACCTTCCCGAGCAGGCCAAGATCGCGCGGCTGGAGGACGAACGCGGCGCGTGGATCGGCGGTGGGGAGGACCGTCGGTGGAACAACGGGGAACCCGTCGCCGACGAGCAGTTCAGCGGGGAGGCGGAAGCCGGGAAGCGCGGGAAGTGTCGGCCGCGCCGCCGCCGGGGCGACGGCGATCAGGGTGTCGGCCGCCACGGCGCGTCCGGTGGCGTCGGACCCCGCCGCCCATAGACCACGGAGCCGAGATGCCCGTCACCATGCCGCGCGACGGGGAGTCCGTGTGCGGCAATGCCGGATCTCGGGAAAGTAGCCCAGGGCGGCGGGGTCGTCCGCAGCAACTTGAACGGGGTAGACGCGTTGGCCGTCACGGGGATTCTCACGCGCTCACCGGGGACGCGGGAGCGACGAGATGCTCCCGAATGATGAGGTCGAGGACGGGATCGACCGCGGCGATGAGTTCGTCGCGATCGGTACCGTCGGGAACCGTGATCTCCACTTCCAGGCACGGCAGACCGTTCGGCTCCTCTCCAACGGTCTTGAGCTGCTGCAGGCGCCCTTCGCTGACGCGGAGTATTCCGTCGAACTCCTCGCGGAGGAGGGCGCGGAGCGGTGCCCAGCCGTCGAGCGGGACCGAGACGGTGCCGCCGCGCTGGAAGATGGGGACACGGCAAGAGAGAGTAGGCATAGAGCGAGTGAGGGAAGGGATGGGGAAACCGCGTGCGCGCGAATCGAGAACCGCGTGGTCCGCGAACACCGCAAACGGCGTGAGGCCCGTGACGGCCGGGTGCGCCTCCTTTCGTCCAAGAGTGAAGTTCGGAATCACGAAGGGCCTCCGAAGAAGATCGTCGCCTTGCAGGTTGGGCAGTCGAGGGCGTTCGTCCGCCAGCCACAGATGTGGCACGCGAGGAAAGACCCGAACGTAACCGCAGAACAAGCCGGGCACTGAGCCCGTCCGTCGAGGTAAACGGTCGCGTCGCAGTGCGGACACGGCATCGTCCCTCCCAGCGCGGGAGCGCGGCGGCGGCGCACCGCGCGCACGGCGGCGACCAGCGCCGCGACTGGCAGCTGGAGGACGGCGAGAATGCAGCCGATGGCGTCGAGATCACCGCGGCCCATCGGACCCCTCCTCGTCGAGATCGCGGAAGGCGTCGTCCATCGAGACGACCCGCCCGCGAGGTTCGGCCGGGGCGATCTCGCTTCCCGCGACGACGCGCGCCTCCCACGCCTCGATGGCCGCCTCGGCGTCGGCGACGGAGACGATCGACCGTTTCCCGATCGTCGCGAGGAACCGCTCCCGCAGTTCCATGAGCCGCTCGGGGGTCGCCGGATCCGGGTAGGGCACCGGGAGTGCCGTGAGCGGCACAGCCGGGAGCCCCTTCACGTGGAGGTAGAAGCGCCGCGTCGGAAGGACCTGGACGTGGCGGAGGAAGTTCCGTTTCCGCTCGGCGTCCGTCGCGCCGACGAGCGCGGGGTCGTCGGTCTCGACGAACGGGTACACCCAGCTTCCTTCCGTCGCGTCCGAGCGGAACAACGCCGTCCAGACGGCGTTCAACTTCAGCGTCGTGACGAGGTCGCCCGGCACCGCGGTCTCGAAGTCCTGGCCGATGAGCGTGAGCCCGAGTCCGGCGGAACGGAGTGTCCGCGACGCGAGCGCAAAGACATCCTGGAGCGCCATGGAGCGGTGGAAAAGCATCCCGACTTCATCGACGACGAGCTGCCCCGGGGTCGCGGCATCCCGGATGACGGCCTCGGCGCAGGCGTCCGTCGTCCGGAGCCGCGCTTGCTCCATCGCCCGAGCGGCGGGGAGTGTGCGCGCCGCGAAGTTCCCAAGCGTGATCCGTGCCGGAGGTCGCGACCCGAGGAGGCGGGCTTCGTCCTCCTTCGGGAGGCCGATCCCGAGGCGGATGACCTTGTCGCCGATGCGGCGGTGGAGGAACCGGAGCACCGCCGCCGCCGTCGCGCGCGGGACGAGCTGGTCGAAGTTCCCCCAGTAGAGCCGGAGGTCGCGCTCGGGCACGCGCTCGAGGACGCGGGCGCGGAAGAGGGGGTCGGTGAAGAACCGGAGGCTGAAGGCGTAGTTGAGCGGGTAGCCGAGATGGGCGAGCACCTTGTAGTACTGCGCCCGGACGTAGCGGGAGAGCTCGGTCGCTCGGTGGTCGGCGCCCTCGTCCTCGACTTGAACGCGCAAGTCCGCCCGGTACGCGGGCGGCAAGGCGTCGGTCGCCGTGCCGAAGAGCGGCATCGGGGTGACGCCGTCCACCGTGAGATCGAACAGCCGGAAGAGCCCCGTCAGGCGCTCCTGTACCGCCTCGGGCGCCGCGTCGTAGATCGCCGCGGTGAGCGCCATGACGAGCGTGGCGAGTTCCCCCTCCGGG
>ERZ724519.427-NODE-427-length-17988-cov-8.823287_pt1 | contig 17988 bp, 9 predicted proteins | sample MGYA00376052_ERZ724519 | MGnify/ENA primary metagenome ERZ724519 (study PRJEB28724, sample SAMN07190883) | activated sludge metagenome | isolation source: activated sludge of sewage treatment plant in Hong Hong | place: Hong Kong | collected 2016-03-17 ... | reverse complement strand
CGCGTCCGCGGGCGGGGCGGCGATGGCCGGCGCGGCCGTTCGCAGCAGCCGGCCGAAGGCGTAGCTGAGCAGCAGCCCCCAGCCCACGCCCAGCGCCGCCAGCCAGACGATGATGATCACCGCGGGCAAGAGCGAACTGCGCACGGCCAGGGCCACGAAGATCATCGGCACAGCCAGCAGCGCGCCGGCGGTCAGGCCGTCGATGACGTCGGGGACGCGGCCGCGGCGCGGGCCGAAAGCATAGAAGGCCAGCCCGACCAGGAACGCCAGCGCCAGAAACAGCGCCAGGCCAACGAGCCATTGCACGATCGGCGCGGTCTGGGCGATGTTGCCCGTGGGGCTGGTGAGCGAGTCGATGAGCGCTGCCCAGGGCGTGAAGCCGGCGCGCACCGGCCAGTCGTACAGATCCAGCGGCGGGAAGGGCAGGCCGAGCAGTTGCGCACCCAGGTACAGGACGCCCAGCAGCGGCAGCGTGGCCAGCAAGATGACGAGCGCGGCGAGGCCAAGGCCGGGTCGATTTGTTTTGGGCTTGGGGGCGCGTCGGGGCGCTCGGCGGCGCGGTGGGGCGGACGGGAGTTGATCGGTCATAGGCGCTCTCTACTATTCCAGTACTGGGTTACGATTATCCTGAAGGTGAGCGCGCGGGGCGAACTTGCTCATGTGCCGGTCAGCCGGGATCCGGCTCGGCGCGGCCGGCCCGCAAAAACACGGCGGCGCGTGACGGTGGGTAGCTCCGTCACGCGCCGCTATGTATTGTCCCTCTGTCCGCCAGCGGGCCGGGCTGGATGCCGGCTGGCCGGGCGGGGCCTTCTCTAGATTGCCGGGGCCAGGGCCAGCTTGCGGCTGCCCAGGCCGTGGACCTGCTCCAGGAGCATGGTGGTGATGTCGTCCGGCGGCTGCGTGAGGTAGCCTTCCTGGAAGTGGAAGAAGCTCCGCAGCGGCAAGTCCATCAGGAAGCTCAACAGGCTCATATCCACCGGTTCGCCCGAGCCGTTGTCGGCGAAGACGCCACCCTTCTTCATCAATTCGTCGAAGATGGGTTGCAGGATGGGCCGGCCGACCGGATCGGCGAACCAGGCGCGAATGGTGGACTCGTCGTGGAGCAGGCTGGGCAGTTCCAGGGTGCATTCCAGCGTCACCGTGGCCTGGCCGCGGATGTCGGCCGACGACGCGCCCACGAGAATGTCGAACTTGCCGTCCTCGGTGATCCACAGATGATAGGCTGGGTCGTAGTAGGCGAAAGCGCGGAAATCGAGCGGGATCTCAACCGTCTTGGTCTCGCCCGGTTCCAGGGCCACCTTGGCGAAGCCCTTCAGTTCTTTCACCGGCCGGATGAGCCGGGCGGCGTGGTCGTGGACGTAGACCTGGACGACCTCCTTGCCGGCCACCGCGCCGGTGTTGGTCACATCGACCGACACGGTGAGGCCGTCTACGTCCCGAAAGCAGTCGGCCGAGACGCGCACGTTGTCATAGGCGAAGGTGGTGTAGCTCAGGCCGTAGCCGAACGGGAACTCCACCGGCACCTGCTTGGTGTCATAGTAGCGGTAGCCGATGAAGAGACCCTCGCCATAGCGCACGTCGCCGTTCTCGCCGGGGAAGTTGAGGTAGGCGGGTGTGTCCACCAGGCGCAACGGGTAGGTCTCGGCCAGCTTGCCGGAGGGGTTGACGCGGCCGAAAAGGATGTCGGCGATGGCCCCGCCGCCGGCCTGGCCCATCATCCACGCCTCCAGCACGGCCGCCGCGCCGTCGATCCACTCCGTCATGGCCACGGGCGCGCCGTTGTTGAGAATGACGACGGTGTTGGGCTGGACGGCGGTGACGGCGCGGATCAGGGCGATCTGCTGCGTTGTCAGACCCATATCCGGCCGGTCGTAGCCCTCCGATTCCTTGAACGTGGGCAAGGCGATGTAGAGCAGGGCCACGTCGGCCGTCTGGGCCGCGTCCACGGCCTCGTCGATGAGCACCTGGTCGCGGGAGTCATCGTCGGGGTAGCCGGCAGCGTAGCGAAGCTCGGCGTCGCCGGCCAGCCGGCGCAACTCTTCGAAAGGCACATCCACCTGCGTCGGGTTGATGTGGGAGCTGCCGCCGCCCTGGAAGTGCGGCTCTAGGGCGGCGCGGCCGATGACGGCGATATGGGCCGGCGCTTGCAGAGGCAGCAGGCCGTTGTTCTTCAGCAGCACCATGCTCTCGCCGGCGACGCGCCGCGCCAGGGCATGGTGGTGACGCTGCGCGTCAATGTCGAACACGCCGCCTTTGGGCGTCTGCGCCGCCCGGTAGGCGATGGTCAGGATGCGGCGCACCGCCTCGTCGAGGATCGCCTCGTCCAGGTCGCCGTTGCGCACCGCTTCGACGACGGCGTTGACGCGCGTCGGCTTCGGGCCGGGCATCTCCAGGTCAAGCCCTGCCTTCAGGGCGGCGACGCGGTTGTGAACCGCGCCCCAGTCAGAGACGACAAACCCCTCAAAGCCCCACTCGCCCTTGAGTACCTCGGTCAGCAGCCAGTGATTCTCGGAGCCATAGCGGCCGTTGAGCCGGTTATAGGCGCACATGACCGTCCACGGCTTGGCCCGGGTGACGGCCTTCTCGAAGGCGGGCAGGTAGATCTCGCGCAGGGTGCGCTCGTCCACGACGGCGTTGACCGAGAAGCGCTCGCATTCCTGGTTGTTGGCGGCGAAGTGCTTCAGCGACGTGCCAACGCCCTGGCTCTGAATGCCCTCAATGAGACTAGTGGCCAACTCGCCGGCCAGGTAGGGGTCTTCGGAGAAGTATTCGAAGTTGCGGCCACAGAGGGGCGAGCGCTTCATGTTGGCCCCCGGGCCGAGGACGACGCCAACGTTCAACGCCAGGGCCTCTTCGCCCAACGCCTGACCCATCTCCCGCAAGAGATCCACGTCCCACGTGGCTGCCAGGCTAGAGGCGGTGGGGAAACAGGTCGCCGGCAGGCTGTGGATGCTCATAGATTGCACGTCGGGCACGCGGCGGATGCCGTGCGGGCCATCGGACACCAATAACTCCGGGATGTCGAGGCGCTCAACCGGGGTCGTCGTCCAGGCACTCGCGCCGGTGCATAGCGCTGCCTTTTCTTCCAGGGTCATCTGGGCAACGAGAGATTGGATGTTGGTCATTACTGACTCCATGACTGACTCCTTCCGCGGCGAAAGATTCCGCTTTCAAGAATAATGATGGAAGCAACAGGCTTGTCGTGAGACGCGCGGCAAAGATGTTCTTCCCCAGAGCTTCGTGTTAATGGCGGGATGCCATCCCGCCCTACAACGAATGAGATTGAAAAGAATCATAGACCGAGCGCACACGCAGGGCGGCCGCGGCCCGCGCCACGTCCCAGCCCGCGGGCAGGGGGCAGCTCAGGCTGACGGCGCGGCCGGCCGGCAGGTCAAAGTAGTTGTCGCTGAAGACGACGTCCGCGCCGTCGAGCGACACCTCCACCAACCGGGCCAGCGAGCGCGCTTGCAGGGTGATGCGCAGTTCGGCCCCGCCGAAGTTGTGCGGCGGGATACCATCCCGCTCTACATGAGTGCAGGCGGCGTCGATCCGCGGCGCGGCCAGTTCCAGGTGCTTCGTGACGGCGAAGAAAGCCGTCTGCCGGGCGACGGGTTGGGCGGGATGGCATCCCGTCCTACACAGTTCGGCCACGAAGACGAGCGACCGGCGGTTGTCCTCGGTCACGTAGGCGGCCAGGTCGAGCGACTTGACCGCCGTCGTGGCCAGCGGCGCGGCGGCGACCGGCTCTTCGCCGGCGGCCAGCACCGCCCCATCCAGCGTCTCCAGCGACCAGCGCGCGCAGCCGTCCCAGCGTTCCGGGCGGTCGTTGGTCACGTAGAGGGTCTGGCGCGGCGGGTTGTCCTCGATGGATAGCAGCACCGGGGCGTAGAAACGACGCGCGGCGTAGTGGAGCGCCTTCCAGCGGCCGAAGTAGTCCAGGCTCGACCACGACGCCACCGGCCAGCAGTCGTTCAACTGCCAGTAGAGCGTGCCGGCGACGCGGTCGCGGTGGCGTCGCCAGTGCTCCACGCCGTAGCGGATGCCCTCCGCCTGCAACACCAGGCTCAGGTAGACCAGCGCATCGAAGCCTTCCGGCAGCCGGAAGGTGTCCAGCATCTGCCCGACCATGAGGCTGTTGCCGCTGGCGTTCTTCTGATGCTGCTCCATGACGTAGGCGGTCATGTTCCAGTCGGCCTCGCCGGCGTAGGTGCGAATGGTGGCCAGCGGCGGCAGGGCCTGGAAGCCAAATTCGGACATGAAGCGCGGATACTGGTCGCGATAGGCGGTGAAAGGCTTGCGGCCGTGCCAGACGTCCCAGTAGTGGGCGTCGCCCTGGCGCTGGCCGTTGGGGTTCTGGAAGGGCGTGTCTGACGAAGGCGAACTGGGCCAGTAGGGTGTATCCGGGTCGGCCGCGGCGCACCACTGCGGCAGGGTGTGGTGGAAGAAGCGGTCATAGGCGGCTTTCAGCGCGGCGTTCTCCGGCCGATCCAGGCCCCAATCGGCCCAGCCCCACTCGATCTCGTTGTTGCCGCACCACAGCGCCAGGCTGGCCCGATGGCGCAGTCGGGCGACGTTCTGCTCGACCTCGGCACGGACGGTGTCCAGGAAGGCCGGCTCGTCCAACGGGTAGATGCTGCACGCGAAGATGAAGTCTTGCCAGACGAGAATGCCGTAGCGGTCGCAAAGGTCGTAGAAGCGCTCGTCCTCATAGAAGCCGCCACCCCAGACGCGCAGCATGTTCTGGTGGGTCTCGGCCGCGGCGCGGATGAGTGTCTCCAGGGCATCGGCCGTCAGGCGGGTGGGGAAGGAGTCGGCCGGAATCCAGTTCGACCCCTTGGCGAAAATGGGCACGCCATTGACCCAGAAGGCGAAGGAGCGGCCCCATTGATCTTCGTCCTGGCGCAGGGCGATGTGGCGTAGACCGATCTGGTAGGCGCGCTCGTCGCGCAGGGCGTCGCCGGCGCGCAGGGTGACCATGGCGCGGTAGAGCGGTTGCGCGCCGTAGCCGTTGGGCCACCATAGTTGCGGCTCCGGGATGACCACGCGCAAGGTGGCGTTGCCGGCGGCGACGGGCGCTTCGGCCCACCATTCCTCGCCATCGGGGGCGACGACGCGCAATTGCGCCGTCAGCGGCTCGCCGGTCCATTGCTCGGCCGACACGGCGGCCGACACCTCGGCCGGGCCGTCCCCGTGGCGTTGTCGCAGGGCGACGTCAGTCAGGCGCGCCCCGTCGGCCCCTTCCAGGCGGATGTCCTTCCAGACGCCGATGGGCGGCAGCTGCGGCCCCCAGTCCCAGCCGAACTGGCAGGGAGCCTTGCGCAGATGCGGCCCGCCGGGAATGGCCTGCGGCACCCCAAAGAGCGGACGCGCGACCTGCCCGGCGGTGGCGGCGCGCACGGGCGAGGCGAAGTCGATGACCAACTCGTTGCGGTCTTGCAGCAGTGCGGTCACGTCCCAGCGGTATTGGCGGAACATGTTGTCGGTCTGGCCCAGCGCGCGGCCGTTGAGCGTCACCGTCGCCAACGTGTCCAGACCGTCGGCCACCAGCCAGACGCGCTCCCGCGCCCCCAAGGCGGGGTCGGTGGTGAAGGCAGTCCGGTATTGCCAGTCGGCTTCGGCCACCCACTGGACGCGCCGCTCGTTGTCGCCCACGAACGGGTCGGGGATGCGGCCGAGGGCCAGCAGGTCGGTGTGCGCACCGCCGGGCACGGTGGCCGGCAGCCATTCGGCCGTGCCCGCCTGTCGAAATCGCCAGGCTCCTGCTAAAGACTGTGTTCTCATCAAGACTTTCCCTTCCGCCTTGTAGAGCGGGATGGTATCCCGCTTTACGGCTTGGGCGGGATGCCATCCCGCCCTACAGACGGGCTGACCGCCATTGCCAGGCGGTAGAGCAGCAGCAGTGCCAGAAACAGCAGCGTCACGCAGATGGGCACCACTTCCAGCGAGAAGCGGTTGGCCAGGACGCCGATGAGGCTGGAGATGCCGGCTGCGCCCAGGCCGGTGACGGCCATCTGCATGCCGATAGTGTTGGCGGCCATGTGGTCGCCGACGCGGCGGCTCGTGCCGGAGATCATCGCCGGGAAGACGGGGGCGATGGCGATGCCGATCACGGCCACGGCGACTAAATTGGTCATCGGCGACGGGTTCCACCACAGCAGCGCCGCGCCCAGAAAAGCCAGGCCCAGCCCGGCCTGCACCAGCGTATTGACGCCCAACCGCCGGGCATAGAGGCCGGCCAGGATGCGGCCGACGGTGAACATGGCCCAATAGCTGCCGGTCACAAAGCCGGCCTGCGACTCCGGCAGGCCGCGTGCCTCGGTCAGCAGACTGAACGCCCACGTGCCCAGCGACGCCTCCGCGCCGACGTACAGAAAGAACAGCAGCGCGCTCAGCCAGGGGCGCGGCTGGCGCATGGTTTCGCGCAGCGGCGTCTTGTAGTCGGTCAGCCGCTTCTCGGCCCCGGCCGCCGGCGTGCTCTTCTGGTCGCTCCACCAGACCAGCGAGAACATGAAGGCCACGGCCATGAGCAGCTGGAAGCCGGCGACGACGCGGTAGCCCAGCCGCCAGGAGTCGAAGTTGGTCAAGGCGGTAGTGATGATGATCGGGCCGAGGGTGATGCCGATGCCGTAGCTGGCGTGCAGCCACTGCACCAGCCCTTCGCTGAAGTGGGCGGCGGCGTAGGTGTTCATGCCCGCGTCGATAGCTCCGGCGCCCATGCCGGCGACGGCGCCCAGGGCCACGAGCATCCACCAGGTCGGCACGAGCGTATAGCCGAAGAGGGCCGCGCCGGTGAGAGCGCAACTGATGGCCAACAGCCGGCCGACGCCCAGCCGCGCCACCAGCGCGCCACTGAGAAAACTGGAGATGATGTAGCCGGCGACGCTGGCGAACAGCAGCATGCCGATGGCATCCAGGGGAATGCCGAAGTCGGCGCGCATCGACGGCCAGGCAATGCCCAGCAGGCCATCGGGCATGCCCAAAGCGACGAAGGCGGCGTAGGCCAGCAGCACCGGGCCCAGCCGGGCGAGGTTCTTCGAGCTAAGCGATTGGTTCAAGGGTGTATTCGTCCGAGATTGTAGGGCGGGATGGCATCCCGCCCTACATTGGCGGGATACCATCCCGCCCTACACGGTTGACAGATCCCACTCCTCGCGGATTTTCGGTACGTCGCTGATCAGGCGCTTGGTATAGGACGCTTGCGGATTCAAGATCACGTCATCGGCCGTGCCGCTTTCCACGAACCGGCCCTTTTCCATGATGTAGACGGAGTCGGAGACGTAGAACGCCAGGCCAATGTCGTGGGTGATGAAGATCGGCGTCATGCCGATCTCATTGCGCAAGTCCAACAGCGCGTCCAGGATCGTCGAACGAGAGCAGGCATCGACCATCGAGGTCGGCTCGTCGGCCAACAGGATCTTCGGCTTGAGCAGGAAAATACGGGCGATCATCAGGCGTTGCTGCTGGCCGCCGGAAAGCTCGAAGGGGTACTTGTTGGTTAGCTCCTCGAACTTCAGGTTGACGAACTTGCACGCCTCGATCATCATCTCGACTTTTTGCTCGCGGGGCAGGCCGCCGCCGCCGCGCATGCGGATGCAGTCGAGCAACACCGTATCGATCTTGCTGAAGGTGTTGTACGACGAGAACGGGTCCTGGAAAATGGCCTGGATACTGCGCCAGTATTCCTTCTTCTTGCGGTGGCTGCTGAGGTCGAGCTTCTTGCCCTGGAAGAAGATCTCCCCTTCGGTGGGGTTAATCAGACCGAGGAGAATCTTGGACAGGGTGGTCTTGCCGCTGCCCGACTCGCCGACGATGGAGATGACCTCGCCTTCGTGGAAGTCGAAATCGACATGGTCAACGGCGACGGTCTTACGCCGGCCCAGACCGAACACCTTGGTCACTCCCCGGCCGCTCAGGCACATGGGTCTCTCAGTGGACATGTTGGCTATATACCTCCCTGGCATGGGCTTCGCTCAACTCTTCGGGCGACAGGATGCAGCGGTAGGAGCGGCCACCGCCGACGTCGCGCAGGGGGATCGCTTGGGCTGTGCATGCCGGGCGGACATACTTGCAGCGTTCGGCAAAGCGGCAGCCCGACGGCGGTTTCTTCAGGTTGGGCGGCACGCCGGGGATGGCCGTCAGCTTCACGTCGCGCAGGCCGGCTTCGGGAACCATGATCGACCCCATCAGGCCCTGTGAATAGGGGTGCAGCGGGGTCAAAACCACCTCTTTGGCCGTTGCTCGCTCCACAATCTGGCCGGCGTACATCACCATGATGTCGTCCACGACGTTGTAGAGCAGCGGCAGCTCGTGGGTGATGAAGATCATCGACTTGATGTAGCTCTTGTCCATCAGCTGGCGCAGCATCTTGATGACCATCTTCTGCGAGGTCACGTCGAGGGCCGACGATGGTTCGTCGGCGATGAGCACCTGCGGCGAGAGGATGACCGAGATAGCGATGACCGTGCGCTGCTTCATGCCGCCCGACAACTCGACGGGGTAGCGATCCAGCACCTCCGGCGGCAGGCCGACGGCGTGGAAGAAGCTCTCGGCCTTCGCGCGGACGTCGGCCGACGACATACCCATCTTGTGCGCGTCGAACACGTTCTCGATGAAGTGGATGACCTTCTGGGTGGGATTGAGGGCGTTCATAGCCGCCTGGGGGATGTAGGCGATCTCCTGGCCCAGGATCGTCTTGCGCACTTCGTCGGGGGTCATGTCGGTAATCTTCTGGCCGGAGATGATGATGTCGCCGCTGGTGTAGTGCAGTGGTGGGAAATAGTAACCCATCAGACTGAGCGCCAGCGTCGACTTGCCACAGCCCGACTCGCCGGCGATGCCGACGGACTTGCCCTCTTCCACTTCCATTGAGACGTGATCGACGGCGTAGACATTCTCGCCAAAGCGGGTCACGTATTTGGTCGTCAGTTCCCTGACATCTAGTATGACTTCGCCCATTGTGTTCACCTAGTCCCTTAGCGCTGGGTTGAACACCTGGTCGAGGCCGGTGTTCATCAAGTTCAATGAGAAGGCGATTAGCGCGATTACCAGAATGATGGGCAAGTAGGCCCACCACTTGCCCAGGATGTGGGCCTGATAGATCAAGGCCCAGTTCATCATCAGACCCAAGGTCGGCACATCCGTCGTCCGCGGCCCCAGGCCCAGGATCGACAGCGCGGCTTCGGCCAGGATGGCGCTGGATATCTGCAGGATGAAGGCCATGATCACGTAGGAGGCGATGTAGGGCAGGACGTCGCGAATGATGATGTGGGCGATGGAGTGGCCGGATAGCTTCGATAGGTTGACATGGTCGCGGTTGCGCAACGAGATGACCTGGGCGCGCACGGCGCGCGTTGTCCAGACCCACGAAGTCAGGCCAATGACGACGGCAATGACGAACGCGCCGCGTTGCTCCTGGCCAATGCTGAAGGAGATCAGGACGAGTAAGATGAAGCCGGGGATGACCGTGAACAGGTTGGTGATGAACAGGATCACGTCATCGACAACGCCGCCGATGTAACCGGAGACGAGGCCGAGCACCAGGCCGATCAGGGTGGCGATAAGGCCGGCCACGAAGCCGATCCGCAGGGAGACGCCGGTGGCGGTGACCAATTGGGTCAGCACGTCGCGGCCGAAATTGTCTGTCCCCAGGGGTAAGATGCGCACGTTGGCCACCTCGCGGATGTTGGCGTACTCTGTCAGTTCAACCGTGCCGGTGGCTTCCAACGCATTGGTGTCGGGGTTGGTGGCGGCGATGGTGACGCCCTCCTCCGACAACAGGCCATCGAGGGAACGGTTGAGCCGGATGTAGTAGTTGCGGTCGGCGTTGGTCATGCCCGGAATTCTGACCGTCGTGTCATAGTTGCTGACCCACAGGCCCAACAGGCTCTCCGTGTTGGCGATATCGATGTCGCCCTCGGGAATGCCCGCGCCCACCAGCCACTCGCGGATGGCTTCGCGATCGGCGTCGTTCAGTTTGCTGGCGATGCGCTTGGCCGCGGCATCGTCCAGGTTCAGTATGTAGCGGGTCGAGCTCATGCTGTCGGCAATGTTGACGTAGATGCCCGGCGGGAAGAAGGTGCCCTGGCCGATGATCTGCAACGGATCATCCCTGATGATCATCGGGTAGAAGATGACCGTCAGCAGGATGGCCGAGAAGATGATGAAGCCGGTGACGAACTTGCCGGATCGAAAGACCTGTCGCAAGGTGTGTTTCATGGCGGTGTCGCTCCTCTGAGTAGCCCCTTTAATCTGCCTGGGCAGCCTTGATGCGCGGGTCCAGGAAGCCGTAGATGATCTCGATGGAGAAGTTGGCCACCAGTACCATGATGCTGATGATCAGCGTCGTGGCCGAAAGTAGCGGGTAGTCCTGGCCCAGCGACGCCGTCAGAATGGTGGAACCCAGGCCGGGGTAGCTGAAGACGACCTCGGCCACCACCGCGCCAAAGACCATCGTGCCCAGCGCCAGCGCCAGGCCGGTAATCTGGGGCAGCATGGCGTTGCGAAAGACGTAACGGACGATCTGGTTGTCCTTGATGCCCATGAAGCGGCTGTATTTGACGTAGTCGGCGTTCAGTTCGTAGATCGACATGGAGCGCATGCCGATGGCCTGGCCGCCAATAGTGATGAGCACCAGCGTCCAGAAAGGTAGCTGGTAATGGACAATGACCGACCAGATGAAGTTCCAGCTGAGGTTGGGGATCAGGTCATAGCCGTAGCCGCCGGATGTGGGCAGCCATTGCAGGCTAACGCCGAAGATGACCAGCAGGATAACGGCCATGCCGAAGGCGGGGATGCTGCTGACGAAGAGGCTGGCCGGCAAAAGGACGCGGTCGAACGTGCCCCGGCGATAGGCAGCCAGCGCGCCCAAGGCGTTGCCCAGAATCCAGCCGACGATGATTGCCGGCAGTTGGAGGCCGATGGTCCAGAAGATAGACGAGCGAATGACGTCCGCGACCGTGCGGGGATACTGGCTAATCGAGTAGCCGAAGTCGCCCCGCAGGGCATTGCTCACGTAGATGAAGAACTGCTCGTGGATGGGCCGGTTGATGCCGAACAGTTCCGTGTACTGCTCATAGATGGCCTGGACGCCGGTTGCGTTGCTCATCCCCTGGGCCATGCGGGAAACAATAGCCGCTACGGGGTCGCCGGGCATCAGCCGCGGCAGGGTGAAGTTGAGGATGAAAGCAACAACTAGGGTAATGAAGAACCAGATGAGCTTGTTAGCGAAATACCTGCGGTACCCTTTCAACTCTGCACCTCCCCTATTGTAGGGCGGGATGGTATCCCGCCCTGCCCTACAACCCTGGCGGGATGCCATCCCGCCCTACAACCCTGACGGGATGCCATCCCGCCCTACAACCCTGGCGGGATGCCATCCCGCCCTACAGTTAAGGAATTAGTGACATGGCCCGCCGCGTGTACACGCGGCGGGCCATGTCAGCTCTCAAACATCTGGCGAGTTAGGGATTGACCAGCTCCAGGTTATAGAGACCGGCAATGCTCCAGCCGTCGGTCAGATTCAACGGCGGGACGGGCGGCTCGGTGCCGTCGCCATCATGCGGGAAGTTCGTCCAGACCGACTCGTTCACGGTGTGGAACGACTGCGGCCGGTACATGAGCGTGAAGGAGGGCACGTCGGTCAGGTAGATGCGCACCAGTTCCGTGTAGGCCTCGTTCAGCGCGGCGGGATCGGTCATGCCGGGGATGGCATTGATCAGGGCGTCGGCGTCGGGGTTGCTGTACTGGCCCCAGTTGCCGTTCCAGTTGCTGGCCATGCCGATGAACTCCGAGCTCATCAGCTTGCGGATGCGGCCCCACGGCTGCGTCGGGCCAGCGCCGTCGCTCCACATCATGAAGATGTCATAGTCTTCGGGCAGCGGGGCGTCGGACTTGGTGACGACGGTCTGGTAGACCGACCACTCGGGGAAGTTGGTCGTGATCTCGATGCCGATCTTTTCGCCGGCCGCGGCAACCACTTCGATAGCCGCTTGCCAGTCGGACCAGCCGTTCGGGCACAGGGCGATGTAGCTCAGGTTCTCGCCGTTATATTCGCGGATGCCGTCGCCGTCGGTGTCAACGATGCCGGCTTCGTCGAGCATTGCGTTAGCGCCGTCGATGTCGTTGCCGACCCACTGCAAGTCCGCCACGGCCTCGTGGTCGTAGGTGGCCTGCTCGCCGGCGGTCGGGTTCATCAGCGACCGCGGCACCTGGTCGAAGGTGGCCGACTGGTTGGTCATCGCGTTGGCGATGATGGTCGGGTAGTCCACGGCCATGGCGATGGCCTTGCGGACGGCGACCTGGTCAAGGCCGGGCGAATTCAGGTTGAAGAAGGCGGTCGGCAGGCTGGCGCCGATGCCGTAGGGGGCATCGGGCAGGTAGGTGCTGATGGGCAGGCCATCGACCAGCCACAGGTCCTGCACGTTGGCGTTGAACTGCTGGCTAACGTCCACCTCACCGGCCTGCAGAGCGGTCGTGCCGGCGGCGTTGTCCTTGAAGATCGTGTGCGCCAGGTACTTGGGTACGGGCAGCTTGCCCCACATGGAGGCATCCTGGCCCCAGTAGTTGTCATCGCGCACGTAGATGACCTTGCTGTCATCGGCGAAGTACTTGCCGTAGGGGCCGGAGTAGGCGACGTCCTCAGCCGTGTCGGCCAGCAGCGCCGTCGCGTCGCCGGCGACGCGCTCTTCGAGCGTCTCCGTCCACGCCTTCTGGATGACGTAGTTGGTGCTGACGTAGGCGGCTACGAGCAGCGGGTTCACCGCCGCGCCGTCCTCATTCAGCTTGGCCTTGATCGTTACCGTCTGCGCATCGACAGCCACGATGTCTTCGATGAAGTCGATGTTGGCCGCGCCGGTGGGGGTGTTGTACTTAATGTGGGTCGCCCAGGTATAGGCCACGTCTTCGGCGGTCACGGGCGTGCCGTCGTTCCAGTGGGCCGCCGGCTTGATCTTGAAGGTCAGCTCGGTGCGGGCGTCGTTCCACTCATACGGGCCGTCGGCTAGCAACGGATAGACCTGACCGTCGAGCATGTTGTAGAGATAGGGCGTCTCGAACATGATCACGCGGGCGTTGTCCTGCTGGGCAATGGCCATGGCGTTGTTGTTGCTGTTGGAATAGGGATTCCAGCCGACAACCGCGCCCCACTGCTGGCCATTGTTGTACAGCGTTTCGTTGCGTGGCAGGGCGTTGGGGTCGGCTTCCGTCTCGGCCGCCGGCTCTTCGGCCGCCGGTTCCTCGGTGGCGGCCGGTTCCTCGGTGGCCGCCGGCTCTTCAGCCGCCGGTTCCTCGGTAGCCGCCGGCTCTTCAACGGCCGGCTCCGCCACGGTCGGTTCCTCAACCACCGCGGGCTCCTCCTGGGTCGTTGTGGTCCCGCCGCAGGCGGCCAGCGCCAGGGCGAAGATCACCAACAGCCCGAGTAGGATGGACAGCAAACTCTTACGATTCATTGTGTACCTCTCCTCACTTGGGAAATGAATGTTCTTTGCAGCGTGTTCCAGCCCAGGACTGCCGTTTGGGCCGGCTGTCTGCAAGGTCGAACTAAGGTTTGGTTGTCCGGCAGCAGACAATCCGTCATCGTACAGACAAAATACCAGATATGACCGGCGCTTGTATATATTGTTTTTGGCGGATTTACCTAGAGGGCTGGATGACCAAATTGGAGGGAAGCGACAAAGAAAACGTTTGTGGAATTGGACAGTGTTACCCAAATCGGCTAGAATGCGCTTGATTTGGGTAACTTCTATGCCGCACTGAGTCAACCCAAAGCAGGTTCACCGCCTGCGGCCAGCGCTGGCTTATCGCCCGGGGAGTAAGGGAACATGTCATGGCCCTGCAGGAAGCAGTGAAGCCGGTAGTGAAGGAAGGCCTGTTGTGGACGGGCGAGACGAAGTCGGACAACGCGCCCATTGTGCCCAACTCGGCCGAATGGGACGCCTGGCTGGCCGAGCACGACCAGTTCCGCTTCGTCGGCGCGTCCGGCCACTTCTCGGCCCGCCGCGAGCGTCGCAGCGGCGGCGACTACTGGTACGCCTACCGCCGCCGCGATGGCGTGCTACACAAGGCCTATCTGGGTAAGGCCGACGATCTGACCCTGGAGCGGATGGAAGAAGTGGCGGCCGGCCTGGCCGGCTGGGCTGTGCTGGCCCAACTCTCGCTGGCCGCCGACGCGCCCGGCCGCCCCAATGGCGATAGTTGGCTTGGCGACACGTCCTTTACCGGCCTGGCCAAGTTCCGGCCGCCGACCCTGCCGCCTACGCTGGTGACGCGCCCCCGCCTGACAGACAACATCAACACGCCGGTGACGATCATCGCTGCCCCCGGCGGCACCGGCAAGACCACCATCCTCAACGCCTGGCGACAGCAGCGCGACGGACGTGGCGGCGCGGACGCTGTCGTGGTCGCCTGGGTCGCCCTCGAACAGGAGGACAACCAGCTGTTGCCGTTCTGGGCCACGGTGGTCATGGCCTTGCAGGCGGCGCTGGGCGCGGTGCAGCCCGGCCTGGGCCAGCAGTTATTGCCGTTCCTGCAACGCTCCTCGCCCATCGCGCCGGCCGAGATCGTCGCCCGGCTGGCCGATGAGCTGGCCCGCGCCACCGCTACCGCCGGTCCCCTCGCCCTGGTGCTGGATGATTTCCACCACATCCAGTCGGCCGATATCCATACCTCGGTGCAGCTCTTGATGGAGCACCTGCCACCGTCTGTCCAACTCATCCTTGCCGGGCGGACGCGCCCGCCGCTGGCCCTGGGACGCTTGCGGGCGATGGGGGTGGTGACGGAACTGGACGCCGACGAACTGCGCTTTACGCTGCCGGAGGGCATCTCCTTCTTGCAGCAGCACATCACCGCTGAGCCGCTGGCCTATGGCGACATGGAGACCCTCGTGCGGCGTACCGGTGGCTGGGTAGCCGGTCTGAAGCTGGCTGTCCTGGCCCTCAACAAGCAGCCCGACCGGCGGCGCGTTATCGACACCTTCAGCGGCGCCCACGTCTTCCTGCGCGAGTATTTCACCGAGACAGCCCTGCGCCAGCAACCGGAGGCCGTGCAGAGCTTCCTGCTGAAGACCTCCATCCTGAAGCAGCTAACCGGCGGCCTGTGCGATGCCGTCACCGGGCAGAGCGATGGCGCAGGCATGCTCGCCCGCCTGTGGCAGGACAACTTGTTCATCACCTGCACCGAAGACCAGACCTGGTACCGCTATCATGACCTCTTCGCCGAAATGCTCAGCAGCCAGCTCCAGCGGCAGTGGCCCGACCAGATCGATGACCTGCACCGGCGAGCGGCAACCTGGTATGTGGCCCATGACATGTCCGCCGACGCCGTGAACCACCTGCTGTTCATCGAGGACTGGGAGACGGCGGCCGAGGTCATCGAAGACGTGGGCTTGCGGGAACTGGCCGAGTCGGGCGAGGATTCGCGGCTGCTGCGCTGGGTGCAGCGCTTGCCGGAGACAGTGGTACAACGGCACAAGACGCTGCTGTTCGTCTATCTGCGCCTGGCCAACCTGGCGCTGCCCCGCGACGAGGTGACCCGCTTTCTGCACTGCATCGAACAGAACCTGACCACCAAATCGCCCGCCGCCCTCACCGCTGACGAGCGCGAAGTCCTCGACGAAGTGCGCCAGATCACCCACCGCCTCGTAGCGCAGGATGTCATCCTGCCCGCCAGCCACCTGCCCGATCAGCGCTGGCAATTGCTCGACGCCCTACTCATCACCGAGACCTTCTACAAGCCCAAGACGGACGAAGTCGGCGCGCGCGTGCGCGAGATCTACAACCAGGCCCGCGCCGAGGGCAACCTGTTCGCCACCATCTTCGCCGGCACCGACCTGTCCAACCGCGCCCTCGTGCGCGGCCAGCTGCGCCAGAGCGAAAAGCTGGCCTACCAGGTCTTGCAGCAATGCCTGTTGCAACGCGGCCATCTGCCGGAGCCGGCCAGCATCGCCCTGGCGCTGTTGGCCCAGGTCTGCCTGGCGCGCAACGATCTGACCCGCGCTCACCAACTGCTCGACCGCGCCCTGGTCGTCGATCCCAACCCGACCAGCTCCAACATGCCCCTGACCATCGCCATGATCCGCGCCCGACTGCAATCGGCCGAGGGACGGCACACCGAGGCCGAGGCGACGATGGCCGCCGCGCGCACCTTGCAGGCGCTGCACCCGGCCGGTGCGTGGCGCGACCGCGACCTGGTCGCCCATGAGGCCCGCATTCGCGCCCGCCAGGGGGATTGGGAGGCGGCGTGGCAACTGCTGATCGAAGCGGAGACGGACGAACCGCACGCGCTCTCGCAACTGGTGGCCGCCGAAATCCAGCTGGCGCGCGAACAGTCCGGCGCGGCCGAGTCGCTACTGGCCCAGTTCGTGGCCCAGTACCCGGCCGGCTTCCCCAATGAATCCAGCCTGGAGGCCCGCCTGCTCTGGGCGCGCGCGCTATCGGCCCAGGGCAAGATGAACCAGGCGCACCGGGTGCTGGCCGAGGCGGTGCGGCTGGCCGCCGCGGAGGGCTACCTTCGCCCGTTTCTCGACCAGGGCCGGCCGCTCGTGCCCCTGCTGGCGTTGATGCTCCACATGGGCGCGCTGCCGGCGGATGGAGAGCGGTTCATCAGCGAGGTCTTGCGGCTGCTGGAGGGTTCACCCCTCAGCCTTCATCCCTCATCCTTCGCCCACATGCCGGCCGAGGGCCTGGACGCAGTGGCCACGGCGACCTCTATCACCGCGCGTGAGCAAGAGGTGCTGCGGCTGCTGAGCGAGGGGCTGTCGAACCGGGAGATCGCCGACCGGCTGTGCGTCTCTGTCGGGACGATCAAGACGCACCTGACCAACATCTACGGCAAGTTGGGCGTCAACAGCCGCATGCAGGCCGTGGCCGAGGCACAGGCGCTGCGAGTGCTCTAGGGACCGATGGCCGCCGCCAGCGCGGGGATGGCCGCCGGGTCGGCCAGCAGCCAGCGGGCCAGTTCGTCGTGGGGCAGGTCGTTGCGCCAGCGGCGATAGGTGTCCTGGGGCAGGTCGCGGTAGAAGAGGGCCACGACGATGGCCGCGGGGTCATCCCAGCGATAGGCGTAGTAGACTGTCGTCAGCACGCCCGGCAGCGCGCCGTTCTTGTAGCCGATGTTGCTGCCCCACTCTAGATTGTTCTCAAACTGATTGGGCCACTCCAGATAGCGCCGCGCCTGGAAGCTGCTGTCGGCGTTGCTCAGCCCATTGCCGGCCAGCAGGGCCATGAGGGCGGCATAGGCGCGGGGCGTGCCGCGCGGGGCCAGACGGGCGGCAAAGGTGCGTTGGGTGTCGATGGACGGCCGCCGGTTGCGCTCGCGCCAGGCGACCTCGGCGGCGCGGAACTCCGCCTGCCCGGTGTAGGCGTCGGCCAGCAGGGCCACGTCGCGGCCGTAGGCGGCCTCGTCGTCGAAGTAGGCCACCAGAGCGGCGGCATCGTTGGCCAGCGCGCGGGTGTGGTTGGCCATCAGCAGGAATTGACCCAGGAAGGTACAGGGGGCGCTGTGGCTGCCGGCGGGGTTGTCCAGCCCCAGGGCGCGGGCTGTGTCCTCGATGCGCGCCTGGCCCAGGCGCAGGTGCAGATAGTCGGCCGCGGCGTTGGAGCTATGGCGGATCATCATCCACGGCACTTCCGACAGGGGCACAGCCGGGTTGTCATCCGGCGAGAGGAGGCGGCCCTCGGCGCGCAACTCGGCCAGCGCCCGCTGGTGCGCGCCCAGGTCGAAATTGGGCAGGTAGAAGCGCTCCAACTCGGCCAGCGGCACGATCTCCTGCGGATTGAGCTCCCCGGCGGCGACCGCTTCGACGTAGGCGACGAGGGTGATGACCTTGGCCACCGAGGCCAGCGGCATGGGCGTGTCGGCGTTCCAGTAGATACCCTCCGTCTCGCGGCCGACCTGATAGGCCACCAGCCCCACGGTTTCCGGTGCATCGCGCAACTGCTCGATGGCCGGCCAGGCCGCGGCGGGCACGATGGCGCGCAGGGCGGCCTCGCCGGT
>ERZ724519.421-NODE-421-length-18067-cov-5.699700_pt1 | contig 18067 bp, 3 predicted proteins | sample MGYA00376052_ERZ724519 | MGnify/ENA primary metagenome ERZ724519 (study PRJEB28724, sample SAMN07190883) | activated sludge metagenome | isolation source: activated sludge of sewage treatment plant in Hong Hong | place: Hong Kong | collected 2016-03-17 ... | reverse complement strand
AAGTGGAGTACCACATTAAGCGCCAGGGCCGACCCTAGGAGGAGCCCTAGTTATGCGGGCGGTTGATTCAGTCTTCCCTGATTCTTCCCCATTCCTTCGCTGGCTGTTGCCTGAACATATGCCAGATCGGATCAAGCTGTTTCGAAGTGGAACATAATCCGACCTACTTCATTCTCCGCACGTTGGATCTAATCCGATCCAGGTAGATCACAATTGGATACATCGGAAGGAAGCTCTCAAACCGCGCTCACCCGAAAACCAACTCTATATCAGTCGGTTACGTATGTATTAACCACAGCACAAAGTTTGCTCTCACCTGTTGAGTATATTTTGGATATGCAGCAGGGAAAGTTCACTTGAAGTGATAGTTGGACTGACGTAAGGGTTCAGTGAATTTGCCTCAGACGTGAACTGTCTCTTGCAGGGCACCGCAGTGCGCTCAAGAAGGTAGGTGAGAGTGCAGATAGGGAAGCAGCCAGCCCAGCCAAACCAAGTCTTCGTGTCTGCTCAGTTGGCTACTTCATCCGTTCCAGTTTCTGGAGAGAAGTCTTGCAAGTCTCAGTTCCATCGATATCGTTCCCTAAAGGTGGCGGCGCGATTCGCGGCATGGGAGAGAAATTCGCCGCGAATCCAGTGACCGGCTTCGGGTCCATGACGGTGCCGATCGTCACCTCGCCGGAACGCTCGGGTTTTAGTCCGCAACTCGCGCTTGCGAATGACTCAGGGGTGGGCAATGAGGCGTTTGGTTGCGGTTTGGGAATGTCGTTTCAAGATTTCAGAAGGAAGATTTCTAGAGGGTTGCCTACGAGGTTCAGCCGATTCATATGAATAGGCTCGGTGCAATGCTCTGGACCTGCTTCAGGAGGACCAATGGCTGATAACTCTGGTGCATCGAATGTAATCTCCTTGCCAAAAGGTGGCGGAGCGCAGGCGGGCCTGGGCGAGAAATTTTCTCCGGATCTGCACACGGGCACAGGCAATTTTACGGTGCCGATTTCCCTCCCGCCGGGCCGCAATGGGTTCCAACCGCAGCTGAATCTCGTCTATAGCACCGGCCAGGGGAATGGGCCATTTGGGTTAGGATGGAGCCTCAGCATTCCGGGCGTGACGAGAAAAAGCTCAAAACGAATTCCCCGTTATCTTGATAATGCTAGCGATCGCACGGAACACGACACATTTATTTTATCCGGTGCCGAAGATCTTGTTCCGGTCGACGTTCTCGCGACAGGAGGCACGAGGTACCGGCCAAGAACGGAAGGCCTGTTCGCACAAATTGAACGGCGTAGAGACGCTGGAAATGACTTCTGGGTTGTTCGTAGTAAAGACGGCCTGGTTAGTTTGTATGGGACCGAAAACAGCAAGGGCAGTGACCCCGCTGTCATTATTGATCCTTCAGATGGCACGCACGATAAGATTTTTGCCTGGAAGTTGACGAGAACGGTAGATCCGTTCGGCAACCTCATTCAGTATGAGTATGACCGAGACAGGGGGCAGGAGGGAGCCAGAAGTTGGGATCAGCTCTACCTACGACGCATTCAGTATGCGAACTACGAGCACGACGGTGAACAGCGGTTTCTCATTTCCGTGAGCGTCGACTATGAAGATCGCCCCGATCCATTTTCAGAGTATCGCAGTGGGTTTGAAATTCGAACACGGAAGCGTTGCCGATCGATTACGATCCACACACATGCAGGTCAAGATTACCTCGCGAGAACGTATTCATTCGTGTATCTGGACGCGCGCCCTGAGCTCGTGGCAACGGTGCCATTAAATGGGATGTCGTTGCTGTCACAGATCGTGGTGAAAGGTCATGACCATGACGCCGTGGAAATGATGCCTCCGCTCGAATTCGGCTATTCCACGTTCGACCCGCTCGCGCACAACACTGAAGACGTTCAAGGAGCCGGCCTTCCTTCGACATCGCTCGCCAATCCAAACCTGGAATTGGTGGATCTCTTTGGGCAGGGGCTGCCGGACATCTTGGAGATGAGTAGTGTCACCGTTCGGTACTGGAGAAATTTAGGCAATGGGCAGTTCGGATTTCCTCAGGCAATGGACACGGCGCCCAGTGGTCTCGCACTCTCTCAGCCAGGAGTGCAGTTGCTGGATGCGAATGGGAACGGGCGGCTAGATTTGCTCGTCACCAAGCCGACCATGACAGGATACTTTCCTTTACGGTTCGGTGGTCTTTGGGACAATAGCATCTTCCGGCCATATCCAGAGGCACCAAGTGTGGACTTAAAGAATCCACAAGTCAGACTCTTGGATCTTGATGGCGATGGGGTGACCGATGCGATGTATTCAGGATCCGGTGCAGATCTCCTGTGCTATCTCAACGATCCTCTCAAGGGGTGGGGAAGTCCGCTCACGGTCGCTCGACCGGCAGAGTTTCCCACCGACTTCACTGACCCGCGACTCAAATGGGGGGATATGTCTGGGGACGCGCTCCAAGATGCCGTCTCCATACACGGTGGCAACGTCACCTACTTTCCGAACCTCGGATATGGAAAGTGGGGGAACGCGGTGCTCATGTCGGGCATTCTGGATCTACCCGCCGATTACAATCCCAAACGCCTGCTCCTGGGTGATATCGATGGTGATGGCCTGGCCGATCTTGTGTATGTGGACAGTGGCACCATCACCATCTGGATCAATAAGAATGGAAATGCCTGGAGTTCACCGATCACCATCAATGATGCTCCAGTGATCACCGATTCTGACGACGTTCGTCTGTCCGATTTGCATGGGACAGGCTTGAGTAGCCTGCTCTACAGCAAGGACTTCACCGGATTGGGATCGAATCTCTCCCTCCTGCGCTTCCAGCACTCCGTGAAACCCTACTTGCTGACGGCGATGGATAATCACATCGGAGCCGTCACCAAGATCCACTACGAGTCGTCTGTACAGTTTTACTTGAAGGATCAAGCCGATTCGACTACGGCATGGCGTACCGTGCTCCCGTTTCCGGTTCAGGTTGTTTCCCGTGTGGAAGTCATCGATGAACTATCACGGGGAAAGAAAACGACACAGTATCAGTACCATGACGGATATTGGGATGGGGTCGACCGAGAGTTTCGGGGCTTTGGGATGGTCGAGCAGTACGATTCCGAGTCCTTTGATGAGTATGACCGCAGCGGCTTGCATGGCAATGGAGTGTCGTTCTCAAAGGTTCCCGTGAATCAGTTTTCTTCGCCGACCCTCACCAAGACATGGTTCCACCAAGGGCTGGTGGGTGATGACGATGAGGTTCAAGACGAAGCAGAACGTGCCGCAGGGTACTGGACTGGAGATCCATCGCTGCTCGAACAAGAAAAGCGCATAAAAGAATATCTGGTTCCGTTTGAGCAGTCGGCGAAGCGGGATGCCCTGCGGACGTTGCGAGGGAGCGTGCTCCGAACGGAACTCTTTGCCCTGGACGGGTCGGAACGCGAGGCGAGGCCCTATACCGTAACCGAATCCCAGTATGAGCTAAGGGAAATCGAACCTCCGGGTGCAGACAATAGTGAACGGTCGCGTATCTTCTACCCACATGTGACAGCGACGCGGACCACACAGTGGGAACGCGGGAACGATCCGATGACACAGTTCGCGTTCACCCGATATACCAATCAGGATAAGAAGTTTGACGCCTTCGGGAGACCCCTTGTGCAAACAACCGTGGCCTGTCCCCGAGGCTGGCGAACCACGACGGACCGCCCTGTAGAGCCGTATCTTAGCACCTCCTCGCGAACGGTCTACGCCACACCCCTGAGTGAAGAGCAATACATCCATACACGAGTTTCAACCACAACGACCTATGAACATCGTCACACCGAAAACAAACAGCTAAATGAAGTGGCTGTGATGGTTGACGCACCTGAACAGCTGCGTCTGATCGGACACGGCATCAATTACTATGACGGCGACGCGTTCGTGGGGCTGCCTGTGGGGCAAGTCGGTCGGTTTGGCGCACTCAGCAGGTCTGATACGCTGGTTTTGACGGACGAACTCCTCGCTGACGCGTACGGAGCAGACCTGCCTCCCTGTCTCGTCGCAAGCGGAGAGCCGTCATGGAGCGACACGTACCCCCAAGAGTATCGGACGTTGTTGCCGAAGCGAGCAGGCTACGTCTTCCATGCCGAGAGCGCTGAGCCCTTTTGTCCGGCCGGATATTTTGTCATGTCGGAGAGACGGCGGTACGACGTCCAGTCAGATCCGTCAGGGAACGGCTATGGGTTGGTCCTGGAGACCCTGGACCCATTATATGACCCATCCCATGATCCGTTCGGCAATCCCCTCCGGCATCGAACGACCATTGCGTACGACGACTATCACCTCCTACCTCTTGGAGTAACAGACCCAGCCGGGCTGACCACGCACGCGACATATGATTACCGGGTGTTGCAACCAAAGGAAGTGACGGATTCGAATGGCACGACCACAACATGTACCTTTTCACCGCTGGGCCTTCTCACGAGCACAGCAATACGTGGTCAGTCCAACACGGAAGGCGACTGGACTCGCCCAAGTGTCAGGATGGAATACGACTTCCTGTCCTTTCTCAACAGTCTCCCGGAACATCGTACTCCCATCTTTGTCCGAACGATCCGGCAGATCCATCACGAGACGGAGCTGGATGTGCCCGCCGGCGAACGAGACGAAACGATCACGACCGTGGAATATTCCGATGGCTTTGGGCGCTTGCTGCAGACCAGGACGCAAGGGGAAGACGTACGGTTCGGTGATGAGTCGTTCGGCGGCGGAGAATCGGTGCTGCCCCGCCAACAGGTCGATGGGGCCGGTGGCGATGTCGTCGGGAGACAGCAGGCAGATGACACAAGTCCCAATGTGATCGTCAGCGGCTGGCAGCGATACGATAACAAGGGACAGGTGGTCGAAAAGTTCGAGCCGTTTTTCTCGCAAGGGTGGCCCTACGATGAACCGGCCGAAGAAAAACTGGGGCAGAAGGTCACAATGCGGTACGACCCACGAGGGCATGTCGTCCGCACGATCAATCCGGATGGGTCGGAACAACGAGTCGTGTATGGAGTATCGGGAACAATCGCTGTCCCAGATGTGAGCAATCCAGATCTCTTCGAGCCCACGCCATGGGAAGCCTACACCTATGATGCCAATGACAATGCCGGACGCACGCATCCCGCCGTGGCGGTGTCCTATCGCCATCATTGGAACACCCCCTCCAGTATCCTAATCGATTCGCTTGGCCGCACCATCGAAGCCGTTGTGAGGAATCGCGAGCCGTTGGCCCATCCTGATGATCCGCTCTTTCCCATTCGAGAAGTGCGCACACGGACTTCCTACGATATCAGAGGGAATGTCATCACGATCAAGGATGAACTGGGGCGCGAGGCCTTCTTTGATCACATCTATGACTATGCGAATCGGAAACTCCGTATGCAGAGCATCGATGCCGGATTGCGGGCTACGGTATTCAACGCGGCGGGAGGAGTTATTGAGCAGCGGGATGGGAAAGGCGCCATCATTCTCCATGGGTATGATGACCTGAATCGACCGCTTCGCCTCTGGGCGCGCGATGGTCAAGACGAAGCACTCACCTTGCGAGAGAGGATCGAATACGGAGACGGAGGCAGCTCCACGCAACCAGAGGAAGAGCGAGCAACCAACCGCGCGAAGTATTGCCTAGGCAAGCCAGTGCGACATTTCGACGAAGCTGGTCTGGTTGAGTTTGATGGCTATGACTTCAAGGGTAATCTATTGCAGAAGGCACGAAGCGTCGTCAGCGATCAGGCCATCCTCAGTGTGTTTGAGCCGCCCCCCGCTGATTGGAAGGTCGAAACGTTCCGCGTCGACTGGTCGACGCCAGATGCTGTGGCACTCGATCCTGCACGCTATGTGTCGACCATCACCTATGACGCCCTCAATCGTATTAAGCTGATGACATTTCCGCAGGATGTCGAATCGGCGCGCCGCAGGCTCCGTCCGCATTACAACCGTGCCGGTGCGCTGGAGCGCGTCATGCTGGAGCAGCAGACGCAGACAGGGGAAATCGAGGCGAGCACGTTCGTTAATCGAATCGCCTACGATGCCAAGGGGCAACGGGCTCTCATCGCCTATGGCAACGGCATCATGACGCGCTATGCGTACGATGCGCGGACCTTTCGCTTGGTACACCTACGCACGGAACGATTCAGTCAGCCGGCTGACCTCACGTATCATCCCACGGGAGATCCGTTACAGTCCTTGGCCTATCAGTACGATCTCTCCGGCAATATTGTCACCATTCACGATCGAGCCCCAGAATGTGGGATTCTCAATACAGAGTTGGGGATCGATGCTCTGGATCGACAGTTTTCCTACGATGCCTTGTATCGTCTGAGCGCGGCGACCGGCCGAGAATGTGATCTGCCGCCGGAATTGCCATGGGATGCAGGTCCTCGTGGAACAGATCTCACCAAGACTCGTGGATATAGAGAGCACTATCGGTATGACGATGCGGGGAATATGACCGAGTTAAAACATCTGGCAAATGGATCAGGATTCACTCGGTCATTCGAAATCGTAGGGGAAAACAACCGTCTGAAGAGCATGACCATTGCTTCAGATCTCCCCGCGTCGACACAGTATGCGTACGCGTATGATGCAAACGGCAATATGACCCTGGAGACAACGTCACGGCACTTCGAGTGGGACCATGCAGACCGAATGAAGGCTTTTCGAACTCAGACCGAAGCAAGTGAGCCGTCAGTCCATGCGCATTATCTGTACGATTCTGCGGGCCAGCGGGTGAAGAAGCTGGTTCGCAAACAAGGAGGGCAGCGCGAGGTCACGATCTACGTGGATGGGTTGTTTGAGCATCAGCGCATCGTGCAGGGCGACACCATACAAGAAAACAATTCTCTCCATGTCCTGGACAACCAAAGCCGAGTAGCTATCGTACGGAAAGGGCCCAGTCATCCCGATGATACGGGGCCGGCTGTGCAGTACCACTTGGGAGATCATCTTGGCAGCAGTACATTGATCGTGAGCGAGAGCGGCATCTGGATCAATCACGAAGAGTTCTCTCCCTATGGGGAAACCAGTGTCGGCAGTTTTTCTCTCAAGCGATATCGGTTTACGGGAAAGGAACGTGAAGAAGAGAGCGGGCTGTATTATCACGGCGCTCGGCACTACGCTTCATGGATTGTAAAATGGACCAGCTGCGATCCAATAGGAACAGTTGATGGGCTAAACTTATACGGATATGTTCGCAACAATCCCGTGAAATTTCGTGATGCTGCAGGCACTAGTGGAGAAGTGCATACACTTCCTGAGGTAACGGTTGTTGGGGTGCCAGATCAAAGAAGCGAGGCGGAAGTAAAACAAGAAATCGAAACCAGGACAGGTAAGACGGCCAATAACCTTATTTTGGGTCTCGGCGGTGGTCCGCAGGACATGAGCATGCACGATCTCGAAAATGAGCTTTATGGCCGAGGTATCTTGAAGGTAAGACTGGAGGAGTCTGATTCTAAACAGGTAGTTGCGGACGAGGTACTCACACCTCATCCTTATATGGCAGGTAGGTTCATTTCTGAGATGAGAGTCGGTTCAGCTGCGAGCATCGATCAGAAAAAGGAAGCCGGGCTAGAGGCTGTTACTGCTTCAGTTATCCAGGGTTTTGCTTCTGCAGCGGCTGGAATAAGTCCAGGAAGCGCTAATCCCTCACTCGTTGGAGGATCTAAAGGCGACTTAAATGGTACTCCGAGGACTTATGAGCCGAAACTAGGCGCATACAAGCCTAAGCTAACAAGATTCGGAGATCCTGTCGGGCCGTCGCAACTGACGGTTAATAGACTAAGTGGCGATGCTGCACGTGATCAGTTGACCCAAATGCTACGCAATCACTATTCCGCTCAGGGGAAGGATTGGACAGTTCAGAGTGAGGCTGCGGGCAGGATTTACTTACGAACTCCATATGGGCCTCGTTATCTCGATATACTAGTTAAAGACAGAATTGGAGTCGCTGTAGGGGCAATCGAGGTTAAGTTTGGCGGGGCAACACGGAATGCAGCGCAGGAATTAAAAGACCAATGGTTGTACGAAAACATTGGTCTTCGTGTTGATGTGGTGACTGTCCCAACTCTTGTAAGACCTTGACATATCTGTAGGACGTTAGCTGGTACGGAGAGACGGTCAGCTTGCAAACATTCTAAAATGTCCTCGCCCAAGATATAAACGGAAAATTAAATAACGAGTGATCGTATAGCCTGTGAGAACAGTTAAGGGGAATGGTCAGGATAAAGCGAATATATGTTGTCAGGAACATGCCACGTACGCTGCATTTTGGGTTACAAGGATCCCCTTAATCTAGCATCTAAGTACTCTTCTGCATAATTTCGATAGATTAAAATCAGAGGTGCTAGGGACAATGCCTGAACAAAACACCATCACCGGAACCGTTACTGCCCTGAAAGGAGCCGATTTCATTGATATCAAGCTCCAGATTTTCGATCGCGATCTGCCGAGTCTTGAGCGGCGCACACCGGCACGTCTCGCTCCGATTGGTGAGGCGCTAGTTGAGATGACGGAGAGCGGACATGGTCAAGCGATCGGACATTTTCAGATTACGTATACGCTGGAAGTATTCCAAGAAGGTGAAGCTGTATCCAGGGATCACCCCGAAGGAAAGAAACACGCAGATCTCAGCTTTCGGGTATTGGATGCCAACAATCGGCCGCTCCGTATCGCCAGCATCAAAGCGCTCGGGCGCGAGTATAGCGGTGACGCCATTCTCTTCAACGTTCCTGACTCATTAGAGGTGGAGATCGCCGTCGAGGCATCGCAAGAGCAGGCGGGACCACCGGTAGGAGATTCTGAATATGAGCAATTGGTCGCTCGCGTCACTCCCGTAATCGACGACCTGCCGTTAGCGAATCTGACGAATGAAGACCTGACGTTTCTGATTCATGAACTGGGATTTGAGCAAGATCAGAATCAACAGCAACGTCTCCACTGGTTGCATCGAGCCACACAACTCGGTCGGGAGACGCACCTTCCTCCTGAAATGTTCTACGGCTGGGGCCGCAAGGACGTTCCTTCTCCGTTTGGCGAACTAGCCGGTCTTGATCAGAATCAGTTCCTGTCTATTTTGCAGAAGTTGCTGTCCTTTGCCGACGACGAACTGCAGCGCACCGTGCATCTTGCTGCGTCGGAAAAGATTATTCCACAGACGGCTTTCGAGGATATTCGGTTGGTGCGAGCCCTGCTGCAAGCTGCTTTGCAGCGGCTGCAAGGCCTCGATGATGAAGACATCAGTGTCCCTCAGGTCAGTGGCCGTCTACTGGATAGGCGAAGGTTGAGCCCGCTCGCACGGTATACCGTCGAAGCGAAGCTGTTGCTGAAGACAGGTGAAGAAGCTTCGCTTGGTACGACTCTCTCCAACGCAGAGGGCCAATTTGCATTCATGGACAAACGGCTGAGCCAGCCAATTGCCCAGGACCATTCGAGCGTACGTCTAGGCCTGCGTATTCTCAATGCCGAGAACAAGGCGCTGCTCAAGACGGAAATCTCTGCCGTCCTTGATGGGGAGGCCGTTCCTATCTATGTACCCTCTGAGGAGGATGAGCCGGTTCCTGTTCCCAAGCTTGATGCGCTTGCGGCCCTCGGCGGACCGCAACTGCCGCAAGAGTTGCTCGCGTTCTTGCAAGCGCAGGGCATCACGTCGTTGGAGGATGTGTGGAAAACCGGCCAAGTGGCCACCCTCAACGATATCCCTCAGCAGCATCGTCCAGCCGCACAGACGCTTGATGCCCATGCCAATCTGTTTCGCCTCTCACCAGACGTGAAAGCCAATGCGGCGCTCATCGAAAAGGGATTTACGAGCACGGTCAAGATTGCCGACATGCCGGAAGACCTCTTTATTCAACAGACTCGTTCCACACTGGGTGATGTCGGGGCTTTGGCCTTACATGGCGCTGCTCAGACGGAGCGAAAGGTACTCCATCATATTTTCACCGACGTTCGGATCAAAGAGTCCATGGGTTTTGATTTAAGCGACATCATCCCTGGATTTCGTCCACCACGCCCCCGCCCTCAACAGTGTTCTTGCCGACAGTGCGAGACGGCTGCCAGTCCGCTGGCGTATCTGGTCGATCTCTTGAGCTATGCCCTCACTCACCTCCGATTTGGTTTTGATGCTGGCTGGGCATCACCCATCACCATGGAATGGTTGACGAACACCTTTCACCAACCGTTCGCCGATCTCCCTGTGTCCTGCGAGGCCATGGATACCAAGATCCGTCAAGTGCGTCTCTGCGTAGAAGTCCTCCGGCGCTATCTGAAAACACAAACCGTGACTCCCGAACGGCTCACCCGATTCAAGCAAGCGGAGCAGGCCTACCGGCTCGCTGCCTATACGGCGCTGCTGGCTCAGCTCGGCACGACGTATGAGGAGCTCCGTCTGAGCCGAGACGCGGATCAGTCTAAGGTGCGGCTTCCGCTTGCCGCTCGCCTGGGGTTTACCTTGGAGGCGGCGCGCCCTGACCGACTCGATGCCTTGCTGCTTGACCCAGCCTCGATCACCGAAGTGGACCTGGAGGGCCTCTTTGGATTGATGGATACGCAAATGAGCCGTGATCGGCTCTCTGATGGTCAGGTAGTGGATGATTCGGAACAGCAAGTCCGGCGGTGGAATGTGACCGGTATCGTTTGGCGAAGGACCACGGACGATGAAGGGTTGATCCATGTTTCCCTGGAACAAGTCGGTACGAGTAGCGTCCGCGTGGAGTTGTTTCGCAACAGCGGTCGCACCACAGAATCAAAAGTTGCTGAGGGGGAAATCTCTGCACTGACAGGTGTTGTCCCACTGAAGGCTGTGGGCCAGAGTGGCCTAAGCGGCACCATGGACCTTGCGTACAAGACCAACAGCAAAAAAATCACGTTGGTCGGGGTGCCTCGAATCTTAGCTTGGCGCCTTGCCCATCTTCGATCGGTTTGGGCGAAACAGGATCGCCCGACTGAAGTCGGAGCGGTTCTCGTCCCGCCACGTATTGATCCAGACTTGGTTGGTTTGGACGACCTCCGTGATCCCTCTAGCGGATCAGCCGCAGCACTCTGGAAAGCCCGGCGTGACCAGGTCGATGGTGTGATCAAGGAGTTACGGGACACTAGGCTGGCGGCCTCATCCGCAGCCGACGCCTTGTCAGCCGTCTTACAACACTCCAATGGAATCCAAAAAACGCTGGATGAGCTGAAGCAGTTTCATGCCCAACGAGAAGCCGGCACCGATATCCGGCCAAGCCTGGCAGCCATTCCATTGACCATCGCGCAATTAGAGGTCCTCATTCGACTGGGGCGACTCGTCTCGACGAGTCCCGCTGTCCCTGTCCTGGAGTCTGAGTGGTCGGAAGTGGATGCAATCAGTGCAAAGGTATGGAAGATGCGCCAAGCCGCCGACTGGTGGGCAAAGGAGGCGGAGGCTGGCCTCACGTTGGGGCCTGACTTTTTTGTTATCCCCGAATCGGCACCCCTTCAGTTTCCACCCGCACCGCCACTGACCCTGCTGGCCTGGTTGGCGACGAATGACGAGCGACGCGAGTGGGAACGCACGCTCAAGGCCCGCATTGACCAGGAGATCGACACCATTACAGCTCATCAACAAGTAGTGGGTGAGGCGGAGGCGTCGACCATTGCTGATTTGCGGGATGCGCTCATTGATATGCTAGGAGACGATCGACAGCAACTGGCCACAGAATTGACCGCCAAGCTCCTGATTGATTGCGCCGACGGGACCTGTCATGTCACCACTCGACCCGCTCAAGCGCTCGACACGTTGCAGCTTCTCCTCTTTTCGTGTCGCAATGCACGACTCCGCTCGTGGTATCCGACACTGAATTTAGCCGCGCCTGATTTCGACGATGAGTGGCTGTGGATGGGAACCTATGCCTCCTGGCGAGCCGCTCAACTCACCTTCCTGTATTGTGAGAATTTGTGCCACCCGACACTCCGCGACCGGCAGTCACCAGGCTTCCGCCGTTTGGTGCAAGAAGCACGAGCCCTCCCTCGCATGACGCCGGAGCAGGCTTGTAAACTCGTGAAAGATTACAACCGCTACTTCTCCGATGTCGGACAAATGAAGATCGAGGCCTCGGTGTGGGCCATGACACGTGTGTACCAAGGAACGGGATGTCGGGATCGTAGACCGGTTGATGATCATAGACTCCTGCATCTGTTCGGCGTGCCGGCTGGGGGACAAACCCTGTACTGGGCCACGTTTGACCCCGAACCAATTGGATCTGACAAGCTGAGCTTCTGGGATTGGGTACCGGCCCTGAAGACGGAAACGATCAATGAGGTGATCGGAGCAACGACCTACACCATGCAGAACGGCTCACGACTTTTGTTTGTCTTCGTCAAAGCGATCAGAAGCGGCACTCAAGTTTTATTGTTTAGCCGGTTCGATCTTGAACGGGCAACGTGGGAGATCAACAGCTTTCCCTTGGATATGCCTGAACGTGGGCGCAATTTTGAGGCGATTCTCCTCAGGAATGAGGAGACTCACCCGCCTGTTTTGACTGTCAGGCACCGTGATGCGACCGGTGGACCAGGAGTGCCATACACTCGCTCGCTCAATCTCGATGGCAACGGCTGGATGGAAGGGGAGTGGTTTCCGCAATACTTCAGTCCGTGGATGCCAGTCGGAATGTTGCCAGTCGAACCAGGAACAAAAGTTGCGGCAGTTGGGCGAAATCCAGATCGAGCGGATATTTTCACTGTGAGAAATGACGGTGGCGTATACCATGCCTGGAGGACAAGTAGCATATGGAGCGAGTGGGCACGGCTCGATACTGGATTTCAAGTTCCGGTTGGTTCCCCGATCACAGTACTTGCTCATTCCGATGACAGCATTGAGTTATTTGTTTCGCATGAAAATGGAAGGATATGGGCGCGGCGCGGATGGGTTTCTGCTTCTGCCTCACCTCCACCATATTGGGGCGACTGGATTCCGATAGGAGGAAATGAACGCTCATTTCTTCCTAAGACGCCGATTGTCGCGATTGATTCTGATCAGTACACGCTTTTGTTTGCCTTTGATCAGGCAGTAGAAATTGTGTCGACACGCCATCGCTACTTGGATTACACAGCGCCTTTGTTTGACAATTGGTTTCGCATTAACATTTTTCAGCCACCTGCTCGAATTTCTCCTCTAGGCGTCATCGTCAAACGTTCCAATGTGCCGCAGGCTCCATTTGGGCTTTTCTATGTGCACAAGGACGAAGGTATATATGGCACCTTGTGGTGCGGGAAGGACACGGGAGATTTTTCCAGTGATTCATGGTATTGGGTCGAGGATTCTTCAACTGGAGAAGCGATATATTCAGAACCTCAGTCGCGATGGCCGAGATACCTAGACTTGACTGTCACAGTCGACTCGCCAATTACTGGGCTATCTCTTCCCAATTTGCAGAACCTTTTTGTCGTCGGTAAAGAAGGCGGAGTTTACCAGCTCCGTTGGGAAGCCGCCAACTCCGATCGATTCTATGCTCTATCGGGTAGGCCTGATAAATGGAATCGCGTTGGACAACTTTCCGTTCCCGAAAAAACGCCTATCGCCGCACTCAGTTGGACCGACAATCACATGGACCTCTTTGTGGTTGCAGAGAACCAACGCATCCATCATACCTGGTGGGATATCAACGCGAATGAAGGCAAATGGCACGACTGGACACCGATCAGTCAACCTGGTGTCATTTTCCCAAAGCGGACGCCCATTACGGCGGTGTCACCTCGTCCTGGCCATATCGATCTCTTTGCGGTCGGAGGTGATGGAGCGGTCCTTGCTTCGTGGTGGGATAGCGATCCGACTGCTCAGTGGCCAACGAAGCCTCCGATGGAGATTCCGAGAGTCGATGGCAAACCCGTTGCGTGTAACCCAATCTTTGGCTTCCCTATAGACGTCTCTCATCAGACCAGTGCCGAGTTTTTACAAATCGCGCGGGGCATGATTCGAAACGCCTATCTGGACACCGTTCTGCCCCCAGACGGCTCAGTAGGTCAACAGCGAAGTCTTGATTACCTCGATGAGGCCTACTACTTCGTCGCAATGTATCTTGCACAACTCCAGCAGCGTGACGGGTACTACATCGAAGCACTTGATGCCTATCGCACAGTCTACGATTACACGGCTCCTTCCGGTGAATGGAGAGAGATTGCGTATCTCCTTGTCCAGAACAAGGATTGGTCGAAGGCTTACGAGCGTTCGAGCGATTGGCTGGAAGATCCGCTGAATCCGCACCGTATGGCCGCAGCTCGCCCCGGCGCGTACCTCTTCTATACGAAGATGGCGATTGCACGCTGTTGCGTGGAGGCAGGAAACGCACAATATACCCTCTACACGCCTGAATCCCTGCCAGTAGCTCGTACCTACTACATGACGGCGCTGGAAGTGCTGTCAGACATGCGGAAGGACTCCAACCACCCGAAATGCGAGGTGCTCATCGGGGAGGTGAATCTTCAACTTGGAGACGGGCACTATGAGACGGTCTTAAAACGAGACCTCGCGAAGCTCATGCACCTGAACGATCGCACGACCGTGGAGGAAACAGTTAAGAAACTCAAAACCTTGCCGATTGGGAGAAATTCGGCTGATGAGCGGCTTCAGGCAGCCCGCACTATTATCTCTGAAGTCACGGCACGACCAACTCCGACACGACGGATTGCCGAGACCGTACAGGAGGCACGTCCATTAGAAAGTGAAATCCATAGTGGATTGTTGTCCGTGCCGGCTGTCGAGCAGGTTGCTCGGCACGCCGCGCAACAGGTTTCGATGACCGTGTTATCAAGCACCGCCGAAACGTTGGGAATGACCATTGGACGGATGAGGCACGAGAAGCCAGCGCTACCCTGGCTTAAGAATGGCCGCAGAGATGTCGTCAAATGGACAGAAGCCGGATCCTCGTCAGCTCACCGGTTGCACAACATCGGAGACCCGAGAGTCAAGCAGGAGATGCTCTTACCACCGGTGTTTCCACAGCCAATTCCCACACAGGTGTATATCCCCCCCGTTTCCTACAGATTTTGTGTGCCGCCGAACCCGATACTCAAAGGAATCATTCTTGAAGCCGAACTCAATCTCTACAAGCTTCGGCGTTGCCGAGACATCGCGGGGATGGAACGGGCGGTGGACCTCTACTCCGCACCAACGGACGTGGAGACCGACCTTCCCACCCTTGACGAGGATGGCCAGATTGCGTTGTCCCTTCAATCCAACGTGCGACCGACCAACCATCACTATGCGGTGCTGATTGCCCGAGCGAAAGAACTGGCTCAGATGGCCGCACAGTTTGAAAGTACCCTGTTGTCGATGCTCGAAAAGGGTGACGCCGAAGCCTATAACGAGCAACGGGCAAGACAGGATTCCGAACTAGCCCGTGCACAGGTGCGCATCCACGATTTGCAAGTCGTGAAGGATCAGAACAGTCTCAGGCTTGCTCAACTTCAACGAGAACGAACTGAAGTGGAGTTGGAACATTGGCAAAGTTTGCTAGATGAGGGGCTAAGCGGGTTGGAGTCTGCCTACTCCGATGCAGTGCATTTTGCTGCTGCTGAAGCCACGATGAAAGCACTGGTTGCCGCAGGCGCAGCTGCCATTCCCAGCATCAATACGTTGCTTTCATCTGGAAAAGATGCATATCAATTGTTAGGCATCGCTGAAACTACATTACTAGGTGTGGCGGAAATTAATTCTCAATTGCTAAGTCAGCAAGCTAGCTGGGAACGTCGACAACAGGATTGGGAGCACCAAAGAACTCTTGCCTTAGTAGATGTACGCATTTCAAATCAGGCAATCACCCTTGCAGAAATCGCCTTGCGCATCACCCAAGAACAGCGTCGGGTTGCAATTCTCGGTGCCGACTATACGGCTGCCTCGCTAGAGTTCATTAGAAACAAGTTCACGAATGTTGCGCTGTATGAGACCGCCAGTTTCTGGCTTGAGAAGACCTACCGATGGTTTCTGAGTCACGCGACGGCTATTGCGCAACTCGCGCGGCTGGAACTGAGCTTTCAACTCCAAGACCCCTCAATTCCTAAAATCCGGTCTGACTACTGGGAGGTGCCTGCCCTTACATTTGGAGGGGCGAGCCAAGATCTGAAGGGTATCACTGGTTCAGCACGCTTGCTGCAGGATATCTATGCGCTGGACCAGCATGCGTTTGAAAAGAACAAGCGGAAGTTGAACTTGACCAAGATGCTCTCCATTGCTCAGATCGCGCCGTTGGAGCTACAGCAATTCCGCCAAACCGGAGTCCTTCATTTCGCTACGACTCTCGACATGTTCGATCGGGATTTTCCCGGAGACTACATGCGGCTCATTAAGAGAGTTGGAGTCATTCTCGATGGAACTGGCAGCGGCATCAATGCCACCCTCTCCTGCACTGGGGTGTCGCGTGTTGTAGCCGACCGAGGGCCAGGCCAGTTCGATACAGTTGTTTTGCGTCGAGATCCTCAACGGGTCGCACTGATAAAACAAGATGAGACGACGAACATATTCCGCGGAGTGTTTGCCTCGGATTCTCAGCCAGAACTCTTACAACCGTTTGAAGGGTTGGGGGTCGAGACGAGCTGGGAATTGCGTATCCTCCGCGCATCAAACACGATCGATTTGTCTAAACTTGCAGATATACGAATGGTTCTTGACTATACGTCCCTTCACAGTGAGACCTATGCGGCTCGAGTCATGGATGAGTTAGGACGAACGGTCTCGTACGATCGGCCGTTTAGTTTCCAACGAGAGTTTCCCACGGAGTGGACCAATGTCTTCAAAGATCCGTCGGCTGGTGCGCCGGCACTTACTGCTCGTATCGGCACAAATGCCGAGCATTTTTACAAGAATCTGACAAACTTGCGTATCGAGCAGGTCACCATCCAGTTTGCCCTATCGGATGGGCCTGCCATAAATATTGTTCTAGAACAATTACGACTCACCCCCACAGGGAAAGGTCCGGTGAGCGGCATCGGCGGGACAAACAACGGGGTCATAAGTTCTCGCCTTGGCAATGCAGATTTCAGCGCGCTGATCAATCAATCTCCGATAGGAAAGTGGGAAATTTCTCTCCCCAATACAGCCCAAACGAGAGATTGGTTTAAAGAGCAGAGGATAACCGACATCATCTTGATCATCACCTATGGCGGCGATTTACCCGCTTGGCCAAGCTAGCGCATGAAACGGGAACAACGTCAGAATGGGGCAGGACCTTGGAATGTGCACATTGATTGAATAGACCACGCCGCATGGCCCGGCCGTTGTGCCGTGAATATGTGGGGGCACTCTATCACGTCACGGCCCGAGGCCATGCCCGCCAAGACATCTTTCTCGACGACGAGGACCGGTGGCGGTTCTTACGCGTGCTGGAGCCTGTCGTCGCCCGCTTCCATCTCGTGCTGCATGCCTACTGCCTGATGAGCAACCACTTCCACCTGCCAGTCCTGCCCGTCAAAACACCCGAGGCCAATTTGTCCAGCACCATGAACTGGCCCGGTATGTGGTACTGAATCTGGTGCGCGCGCCTCACCCGCAAGGCGGAGACGTATGCTTGGTCGAGTTACCGGGCGACCACGGTCTGCTGCGGACCGGAAGTGTCGAGCCTTTGCCGCCGAAGGAGTCGACAGGATGTCTCGTGGGAACAGGTGTGGGGGCAGATGCTGCTTGGGAGTGAACCATTCGTCGAAGGCAGCGGTCTCACTTGCCTGATAAGCAGGCGCTCACAGAGATTCGGCGTGTACAACGCGTTGCCGCCCGCCCGACCCTCGCTCAGCTGTTGTCCGTCCGGCTCCTTGTCAACCGTGTCCAACGAGACGCGGTCATTCGCCGAGTCTGTCTTGAGCATGGGTACAGCCCACCTGGAATCGGCCGCGCGGCGGGCATGCACTATTCGACCATCAGCCGTCTCGTGAGCGCTGCGACCGGCGAGTGCGTATCACACAAGATTTGACCCTTATTTGTCTCGTACGGTTCTGGCCGAGACCACCGCAATTTTGATATTGTCGGACGGCAAGGCAGAAAAAATGATATGAGGGATGTCCCATGGCCTATCAGCCTATTGAGAACTACGGCATCATCGGCAACATGCGC
>ERZ724519.413-NODE-413-length-18177-cov-5.650811_pt1 | contig 18177 bp, 16 predicted proteins | sample MGYA00376052_ERZ724519 | MGnify/ENA primary metagenome ERZ724519 (study PRJEB28724, sample SAMN07190883) | activated sludge metagenome | isolation source: activated sludge of sewage treatment plant in Hong Hong | place: Hong Kong | collected 2016-03-17 ... | reverse complement strand
CGGATGGGTGACGTGAAGTGCGTATAGCTCTCGTAGGCGAGGCCGAAGTGCCCGACGTTGTCCGGACTGTAGATCGCCTGCTTGAGCGAGCGCAGCATCACGGTTTGCAGCAGCTGCAGATCGGGACGACCGCGAATCTGGTCGAGGAGCTTTGCATAGTCCTTGGCCTGTGGCGTTTCGCCACCGCCCAGCGACATGCCGAAGGTGCCGAGGAATGCGCGCAACTTCTCCAGCCGCTCCGGCGTGGGCCCCTCGTGGATACGGTATAGCGCCGGATGCCCCTTCTCCTTGAGGAAATCCGAAGCGCACACGTTGGCTGCGAGCATGCATTCCTCGATGACGCGATGGGCGTCGTTGCGCTCATAGGGTTCGATGCGCTCGATCTTGCCGTGGTCGTCGAACATCATCCGTGTCTCGACCGTTTCGAAGTCGATCGCGCCACGCTTGGCGCGCGCCTTGACCAGGACGCGGAACAGCGCATCCAGGTTCTCCAGGTCGGCAAGGCGCGCAGCAAGGCGCTTGCGCGTGGCGGCATCCCGCTCGTAAAGCGCTGCCGCAACCTCGGTGTAGGTAAGCCGGGCATGCGACCACATCACTGCCGGGTAGAAGCGGTAGCGACCTAGCTCGCCCGACGCCGAGATCGTCATGTCGCACACCATGCACAGGCGATGAACCTCGGGATTGAGCGAGCACAACCCGTTGGACAGCTTCTCCGGCAGCATCGGTATCACGCGCCGTGGAAAGTACACCGAGTTTCCGCGCGCCTCGGCATCTCGGTCGAGCGCGCCGCCGGCCCTCACGTAGTGCGAGACGTCGGCAATGGCCACGACAAGGCGGAATCCCTTGCCCTGGCGCTCGCAGTACACGGCATCGTCGAAGTCCCGCGCGGTCTCGCCGTCTATCGTCACCAGCGGCAGTGCAGTGAGGTCTTCCCTGCCCTTCCAGTCCTCGGCGCGCACCTCGTCGGGCAGCTTCCGGGTTTCCGCCAGTGCGTCCCTGGAAAATTCGAAGGGCAGTTCGTGCTTGCGCAGCGCGATCTCGATTTCCATGCCCGGATCTGCATAGTTGCCGAGCACTTCGACGATGCGGCCGATCGGCTGCGAATGCCGGCTCGGTTGCTCGATGATCTCGACCACCACGACCTGCCCCGCGCCTGCGCGCGGCACCTTGCGTGCGCCCTTCTCCGGCGGCGCGAGAAGTATGTCCTGGCTGATGCGGCGATCTTCAGCAGCAACGAAGCGAACGCCGTGCTCCTCGACGACGCGGCCGACCACCTTCCGGTTCGCCCGCTCCGTCACCTCGACGATCTTGCCTTCGGGACGGCCGCGCCGATCGACCCCCACCACGCGCGCAATCGCCTTGTCGCCGTGCAGCACCTTATCCATTTCCTTGGCCGGCAGGAACAGGTCCTCGCCGCCCTGCTCCGGTACCAGGAAACCGTATCCGTCGGCGTGGCCCACCACGCGGCCACGGATCAGGTTCGCCTTGTCGGGAATCAGCCAGTCGCCGCGGCGGTTCTGCATTACCTGCGCTTCGCGCGCCATGGCACCGAGGCGACGCAGGAAGGCCTCCATCTCGAAGGGCTTGACGTCGAGCAGGCTGGCCAAGGCCTCGGCCGCGAGTGGTGCGCCCTGCGCCGAAAGCGTCTGCAGTATGTATTCGCGGCTCGGCAGCGGACGCTCGTAGCGCGCCGCTTCACGCTCGAACTCGGGGTCCGCGCGACGGATGCGGGACAGCTTGCCTGGGTTACGCGCCTTGTTTGACAATCCTTGTGTTTCCTATAGAATTCGCGCCTCGTTTCGCGCCTGCCCAGGTGGCGGAATTGGTAGACGCACTAGTTTCAGGTACTAGCGCTGCGAGGCGTGGAGGTTCGAGTCCTCTCCTGGGCACCAAATAGCTGTTGGACGATAACGAGAAAAGCAAGGGCCGCCGGATTTTTCCAGTGGCCCTTTGTTTTTCCGCCGGCGCTGCAAACGGACTCAGAGGAAGGGGTGCCTCAATACGATGGTTTCCTCGCGGTCCGGCCCGGTCGAGATCATGTCGATAGGCACGCCGCAAAGGCTTTCCATGCGCTTGATGTAATTCTGCGCACTCTTCGGCAGGCCATCGAAGGACTTCACGCCGACCGTGCTCTCGTTCCAGCCGGGCATCGACTCGTACACCGGCTCGCAGCGCTCCAGGTCGTCCGCGCCGACCGGCAGGATATCGGTGAACTGGCCGTCGAGCTTGTACCCGGTGCACAGCTTCATCTCCTCGATGCCGTCGAGCACGTCGAGCTTCATGACGCAGAGGCCGGAGACGCCGTTGATCTGGATGGCGCGCTTCAACGCGGCGGCATCGAACCAGCCGCAGCGGCGCGCACGGCCGGTGGTGGCGCCGAATTCATGGCCCTTGGTGGCCATGTGCTTGCCGATCGGATCCTGCTTGTCCACCGCATCGTAAAGCTCGGTCGGGAAGGGACCGCTGCCGACACGCGTCGTGTAGGCCTTGGTGATGCCCAGCACGTAGTGCAGCATGCCCGGACCGATGCCGGCGCCGGTGGAGGCACCGCCGGCAATGCAGTTCGACGAGGTCACGAAAGGATAGGTGCCGTGGTCGATGTCGAGCAGGGTACCCTGCGCGCCCTCGAACAGGATGTTCGCGCCCCCCTTGTGCGCCTCGTAGAGCGAACGCGGCACGTCGGCAATCATCTTCGTCAGTCGCGGCGCCAGCGCCATGGCACCATCGAATACCTTCTGGAAGTCCACCGCCTGGGCACCGAGGTACTTGGTCAGCGTGAAGTTGTGATACTCGAGCACCTCGCCGAGTTTCTCGGCGAAGCGCTTCGGTCGCAGCAGGTCCTGCAGGCGCAGGCCGCGGCGCGCCACCTTGTCCTCGTAGGCCGGGCCGATGCCACGGCCGGTGGTGCCGATCTTGTTGGCCCCCTTCGCTGCCTCCCGTGCCACATCCAGTGCCTGATGGTAGGGCAGGATCAGCGGACAGGCTTCGGAGATGCGCAGGCGCGCGTCGGCGTCGACGCCGGCGGCCTTGAGTTCGTCGAGTTCCTTGATCAGCGCATCGGGCGAGAGCACGACGCCATTGCCGATGTAGCAGGTCACGCCCTCGCGCAGGATGCCCGAGGGCACGAGGTGCAGCACCGTCTTCTTGCCGCCGATCACCAGCGTGTGGCCGGCATTGTGGCCGCCCTGATAGCGGACTACCGCCTGGGCGTGATCGGTCAGCCAATCAACGATCTTGCCCTTGCCCTCGTCTCCCCACTGGGTGCCGACGACCACGACATTCTTTGCCATTTCAATCTTCCTTCAGCGATTCTACGATCCAGTTTCCACCGCGACGCACCAGCTTCCGGTCGCAGCCGGATTCCCGCCACGAGCCATCGTGCCCGGGCAATCCCAATACGACCCGCTCGCCCTGCGCGCGCAGGCGCAGCGCCTCGGCATGCAGGACATCGTCCTCCGGCCAGGGGGCGAGTATGGCCCCCTTCTCTTCTGCCGCGGGTGCCAGGCGGCCCAGCTGGCGCAGGTCCAGCGAGAAACCGGTCGCCGGCCGGCTGCGCCCGAACACGCTGCCGAACCCGTCGTAGCGCCCGCCAAGTGCGACCGCACCCGGACTGCCGGGGCAGTAGGCGGCAAAGACGAGGCCGCTGTGATAGTGGTAACCACGCAGGTCGGCCAGATCGAAGCCGAGCGGCTGCTCGCCCAGTGCCGCGGCCAGGCGACCCAGGTCGCCCAACGCGGCCTCGATCTCGGGCAGCGAGGGTAGAACCTGCGCCGCGCGGGCAAGGACTTCCCTGCCGCCATACAGTTCCGGCAGCGCAAGCAGCGCGGAACGGAAAGGTTCGGCCACGTGCCCGACCAGGTCGCGCACTGCCGGCGCATCCTTCGCCTGCAACGCGCCAAAGAGCTCCTCTTCGACCTCGACCGACAGTCCGGCGTGTCGGCTGAGGGACTTGAACACGGCGACATGGCCGACATCGATGCGCGACACCGCAACCCCGGCCAGGCGCATGCATTCCGCCATCAGCCGGATCACTTCGATGTCGGCTTCCAGGCCGTCGTGTCCATACAGTTCGGCGCCCAGCTGCAGCGGCTCCCGCGTAGCGTTGAACCCGGCCGGCAGGGTATGCAGCACACTGCCGCAATAGCACAACCGGGCGACGCCTACGCGCCCGAGCAGGTGCGCATCGATGCGGGCGACCTGCGGCGTGATGTCTGCACGGACACCCATGCTGCGCCCCGAGATCTGATCGACCAGCTTGAAGGTGCGCAAGTCCAGATCCCTGCTGCCGCCACTGCACAGGGACTCGACATACTCGAGCAGCGGCGGCGCCACCAGGTCGAAGCCATGCCGATGGAATTCATCGAGCAGCGTGCGCCGGAGTGCCTCGATCTGCCGCGCCTCGGGTGGCAGCACGTCCTCGATCGCCTCGGGCAGGAGCCAGCGTCGCGTTGCCATGGCCTTAGCGGAATACCGTCAGCAGCACGACGCCGGCGAGCATCGAGGAAAGCCCGATGAAGCGGATCTGCCCGTCGGTGAGCTCGATCACGCGACGAAAGGTCTCGCGCCAGACCCGTGGCGTCAGGAAGGGCAGGATGCCTTCCAGAACCAGCATCAGGCCGAACGCGAGCAGCAGCGAGTTGACCATGTCACGTGCCGCGGCGCGTCCTACTTGCCCTTGCCGCTGCTCTTCAAGTACTTGAAGAACTCGGAATTGGGCTCCATCACGACCAGGTCGCTCTTGTTCTTGAAGCTGGCGCGATAGGCCTCGAGGCTGCGGTAGAAGGCGTAGAACTCCGGGTTCTCGCCGAAGGCGCGGCCGTAGATCGACGCTGCCTTGGCGTCACCTTCGCCCTTGATCTTCTGTGCGTCGCGATACGCTTCGGCAAGGATGACCTCGCGCTGCCGATCGGCATTGGCCTTGATCCGTTCCGCCTCGGCGGCACCTTCGGAACGCAACTCGTTGGCGACGCGCTTGCGCTCGGTTTCCATGCGGCGATATACCGACTCGGATACCTCCGGCGGCAGGTCGACGCGCTTGAGGCGCACGTCGACGATTTCGATGCCGATCGCGCGCATGTCCGCATCGGCCTTCTTTTTCACCGAGACCATGATGTCGTCGCGCGCACCGGAAACCACGTCGTGCACGGTGCGTCGACCGAATTCCTCGCGCAGCCAGGAATTCACCGCCTGCGCCAGTCGCGTCTTGGCCTGCGTCTCGTCGCCGCTCACCGACACGTAATACACCTTCACGTCATGGATGCGCCACTTGACGAAGGAGTCGACCAGCACCGGCTTCTTCTCCGCGGTGAGGAAGCGCTCCGGCTCGGGCGAGTCGAGCGTCAGGATGCGGCGGTCGAAGATGCGCACGTTCTGGATCAGGGGCCATTTGAAGGCGAGGCCGGGTTCGCTGACCACTTCCTTGATCTCGCCCAGCTGGAAGATGATCGCAGCCTGGCGCTGGTCGACAGTGAATACCGTCATGGCGAACAGGGCGAGGAAGCCGAAGACCAGCGTCGCCACGAGGGAAAGATGACGTTGCATCAGCGCTCTCCCCTTTCACGCGAACCCAGGGCGCCGCGGCTGCGCGAATCGACCTGTGGCGGACGTTCGATCTGCGGCGGTGAATCGGTGGCCATCGCAGGCGCCGGAGACGGGGTCGAGCGAACCGGCGCGGCCGGTTCCGCGGCAGGAGCCGCGGCGACCGGTGCCGTCGCCTGCATCAGCTTGTCGAGCGGCAGATAAAGGAGGTTGCCGGGGCCCTTGGCGTCGAGCATGATCTTGCTCGTATTCGAGTACACCTGCTGCACGGTCTCGAGATACATGCGGCTGCGCGTGACTTCGGGCGCCTTGGCGTACTCCGTCAGGATTTGCCGGAAGCGAGATGCATCGCCCTCGGCGGTCACGATCATGCGCTGCCGATATCCGGTCGCCTCTTCCATCAGGCGGGAGGCAGCGCCGCGCGCACGCGGGATGACGTCATTGGCGTAGGCCTGGCCCTCGTTCTTCTGCCGCTCGCGATCCTGGCCGGCCTTGACGGCGTCGTCGAATGCCGCCTGCACCTGTTCCGGCGGCTGCGTGCTTTGCATGCTCACCGAGCGCACCTGGATGCCGGTCTCGTAGCGATCGAGGATGTCCTGGATCAGCTTCTGCGTGCTGGCCGCGATCACGTCGCGTCCCTCGTAGAGCACGAAGTCCATCTTGCTCTTGCCGACCACTTCGCGGATCGCCGTCTCCGCCGCCTGCATCACCGCATCGTCGGGATGGCGGTTGTTGAACAGGTAGGCCTTGGCATCCTTGAGCAGGTACTGCACGGCAAACTGCACGCTGACGATGTTTTCGTCATCAGTCAGCATGAGTGCCTCCTTCGGCACCTTGTTCTTGTCCGATCCGCGGTAGCCGACCTCCACCGTGCGCACGCCGGTGAGGTTAACGATTTCGTGGCTCTGGATCGGCCAGGGCAGCCGCCAGCGCAGGCCGGGTTCGGTCGCTTCCTTGAAACGCCCGAACTGGAGCACGACACCACGCTGGGATGCATCGACGATGTAAAAGCCGCTGCCGAGCCAGATCGCCGCCGCCAGCATCAGGACCAGGCCGACGCCACCGCCAAACTGCCGCGGACTGATCGACGGCATGCGTCCGTCACCATCGCCTCCGCTGCCGCCGCCCTTGTTGCCAAAGACGCCCGCCAGCCTGCGGTTGAAATCGCGCCAGAGCTCCTCCAGGTCGGGCGGGCCCTGGTTGCCCCGTTTGCCGCCACCGGGCTGGTTACCCCAGCCGTGGTCGTTCAAGGACATAAGAATTCCGGCAATCATGTGCATCGGGTCGGGTTTTCGGTCAAGGACGCTCGGCTAGCCGTCACGCCGCGGCGGGCGATTCGCGCCGCACACCTGCGAATTCGGCGAGCGCATCGCGCAAATGGGCCACGCCGGCTCCGGTGCGAGCGCTCAGGCGGACGCTGCAAATGTTACCACAGTCGTCGCGCTCGACTCCCGGGCTGCCGGCCGTCAGATCGACCTTGTTCCACACCAGAATCTGGGGGACTTCGGAGGCGCCGATCTCGTCCAGAACGCCCTGCACCGCACGAATCTGCTGATCGCGGTCGGCGCTGGCCGCATCGACCACGTGCAGCAGGAGATCGGCGCGGGCGGTCTCCTCGAGCGTGGCGTGGAAGGCCGCCACCAGGGCATGGGGCAGATCACGGATGAAGCCGACCGTATCGGACAGCACGATCGGTCCCGCCCCTTCGACGAACAGCCGACGCGAGGTTGTATCGAGCGTGGCGAACAGCTGGTCCGCCGCATAGGCGCCCGCCTTGGTCAGCGCATTGAACAGCGTGCTCTTGCCGGCATTGGTGTAGCCGACGAGCGAAACCGCAAGCACCTCGCCGCGCGTACGGGCGCGGCGCCGCACCGCGCGCTGGCGCTCGAGCTGCTTGAGCCGATCCTTGAGCAGGGCCACCCGCTTGCCAAGCAGGCGCCGGTCCGTCTCCAGCTGCTTCTCGCCGGGACCGCGCAGGCCTATGCCGCCCTTCTGCCGTTCCAGGTGCGTCCAGCCGCGCACCAGGCGCGTCGCCAGGTGCTGCAGCTGGGCCAGTTCGACCTGCAGCTTGCCCTCGTGGCTGCGCGCGCGCAGCGCAAAGATGTCGAGAATCAGGCTGCTGCGATCGACTACCCGGCGCTCGAGCGCACGCTCGAGGTTGCGCTGCTGGGCGGGTGACAGCTCGTGGTTGAAGATGACCACGTCGGCCTGATGGAGCTCGGCCGTTTCGCGAATTTCGGCGACCTTGCCGGTGCCGGCGAAGTGTGCCGGATCGGGCCGGTCGCGGCGCCCTTTGACCACGGCAAGCGCCGTGGCACCCGCACTGGCGGCCAGCATGCCGAACTCGGCAAGGCGCTCGGCGAAGTCGCCTTCGCCGAAATCGAGTTGAACCAGAATCGCCCGCTCGCCGCTGGCCGGGCGCTCGAACATCAGTGCGCTTCCTTCAATGGAGTCGCGGCGATCCCGCCCGTGCCGTCAATCGCCCTCTGCTTCTTGGGCAAAGTTCACCGGCCGGGCAGGGACGACCGTGGAGATGGCATGCTTGTATACCATCTGCGTCACCGTGTTCTTGAGCAAAACGACATACTGGTCGAAGGACTCGATCTGCCCCTGCAGCTTTATGCCATTCACCAGGTAGATCGAGACCGGAACGTGCTCGCGACGCAGCGTGTTCAGGAACGGGTCTTGTAGCATTTGCCCTTTATTGCTCATGATGGTGGATCCTTTGCGGACTGTTGGTGTTGTGGGTGGCTAATGTAGCCGATTTCGCTCCGCCGTGCCACCGCCTCAGGCACCCGGGAACGGCTTGCGGCCTCAGTCGGCGTAGGGATTCCGGCTGGTTTTGTACTGGATGCGCAGCGGCGTTCCCTGCAGGCGGAACGCCTCCACGAAGCAGCGCTCGAGGTAGCGGGTATAGGCGGCCGGAACATGGTCGAGGGCGTTGCCGTGGATGACGATGACAGGGGGATTGCTGCCGCCCTGGTGCGCGTAGCGCAACTTGGGCCGGAACGCCCCGTGCCGCGGGGGCGCCTGGCGTTCCACCGCGGAAATCAGCACGCGCGTCAGGCGCGGCGTCGATAGCTTCGCCATGGCCGCGGCGTAAGCCTTGTCCACCGAATCGAGCACGGCGCCGATGCCCTGGCCCTTGAGTGCGGACACGTAATGCACGCGGGCAAAGCCCAGGAAATTCAGTTTGCGCGCGACATCCTGGCGAATCCGCTCGCGGCGATAGGCATCCGCCGCATCCCACTTGTTGACCGCCACGACGAGCGCCCGGCCCGCCTCGAGGGCAAATCCGGCAATGTGGGCGTCCTGGTCGGAAATTTCCTGCGTCGCATCCACCATCAGGACGACGACATTGGCCTCCTCGACGGCCTGCAGCGTCTTGATCACCGAGAATTTCTCGACGGCCTCGAAGACGCGCCCCTTGCGCCTCAGCCCGGCGGTGTCGATCAACGTATAGGCCCGGCCGCGCCGCTCGAAGGGGACTTCGATCGCATCGCGCGTCGTACCGGGCATGTCGAAGGCGATGACGCGCTCTTCGCCGAGCAGGGTGTTCACCAGCGTGCTCTTGCCGACGTTGGGCCGGCCGGCGATCGCCACGCGCGGGCCCCGCGCCGGCTCTTCATCCTGCTCGGTTTCCGGGAACGGTTCGAGTGCCAGATCGACCAGTTCACGCACGCCATCGCCGTGCGCGGACGAAATCACATGCGGCTCGCCGCAGCCCAGTTCATGGAATTCCGCGGCGGCGACGGCACGCTGCATGCCCTCGCCCTTGTTGACCGCCAGCAGTACCCGGCGCCCGCTCCTGCGCAGCAGGTCGGCGATGACTTTGTCCTGGGCCGTGAGGCCGGTGCGCACATCGACGACGAAGATCAGCACGTCCGCCTCGGCAATCGCCGCTTCGGCCTGCCGTGCCATCTCCTGCACGATCCCCTCCCGGGCCTGCGGCTCGAAGCCGCCGGTATCCACAACGAGGTAGGGCTTGCGACCGAGGCGCCCGACACCGTAATGGCGATCCCGCGTGAGACCCGGCTGATCGGCGACAAGGGCATCGCGCGACCGCGTCATGCGGTTGAACAGGGTGGACTTGCCCACGTTGGGGCGTCCGACGATGACGACGGTGGGCAGCATCGACGGTCAGTCTCGTATCTGGCCGGCGCGACGCGCGCTAGCGGGTCTCCAGCGCATGCAGGCCGCCGCTTGCAGTCTGTACCAGTGCGCCCGACCCGAAGCGTACCGGATCGGCACGCACCGCGCTGCCATCGGTGCTCGCCCGTGCGGCAAAGGCGCCATCTTCCCGGCGCAGCAGGTGGACGACCCCCTGGTAATCGGCGACAAGGACATGGCTGCCCAGCGCCAGGGGCCGGCTGACGCCGCGCTGGGCCAGCTTGTCCTGTTTCCAGACGCTGGCTCCGCTGTTGCGGTCGAGGGCGTGCACCGCCCCCTTGTCGTCGGTGACGTAGACGTATCGGTTATCGATGTCGAGGCCGACGCTCGACGACATGTCGCGCGACCACAGGGTATTGCCGCTTCCGCCGTCGAAGCAGGCAACGCGCCCCTGGAATGCCGTGGCGCAAACGGTGTTGCCGCTCACCACCGGCAGGCTGGTGACATCGGCCACGCGCTCGAGTTCGGTGGCGCCCTTGGGCAGGGCGACGGTCACTTCCCATACGGCAGCGCCGTTGTTGTTGGCGATGGCGAGCAGCTTTCCCCCGGGAAAGCCGGCAAGCGTCACACGCCCGGCGGCGATCACCCCGACTGAGGAACGCAGCGATAGCGCAGGAGTGCTGCGCTGGTAGACCCAGCGCCGCTTGCCGTCGCCCACCTCGAAACCGAAGATGCGCGAGTCGCCGGAACGCACGATGGCAAGGCCCTCGGCCACGACCGGCGCGGCAAGCACCTCGGAACTCACTCGCGCCTTCCAGGATTCGCGCCCATTGGCGGCATCAAACGCAAGCACCTCGCCCTTGGGCGTGCCGACGACGACCAGTTGCCCGTCGCTGCCTACCCCGCCGGAAAGCACCTGGCCGGCGGAAACGCGCCACACCGGGCGCCCGCCGTCGAACCGTGCCAGCGTCCCGTCGCGGGCAGCGGCATATACCGAGTCGCCGACGACGGCGGGTGAGAACGTGAACTCCCCGGCGCTGCCGATCGATGCCTGCCAGCCGGCTTTGATGTCGGCACTGGCCTGGAACGTGGCCAGTTCCGCCGGCTTGGCTTTTGGCGTCGAGGACGAGAACGGGTTGAGCTTCTCGACGGTCGAGCAGCCCCCCGCGACCAGCGCGGTCAGGAAAGCAAGGACGGTGATGCGCATTACTTTGCCGCTCCGGCGGAATCGCGCTTGGACTGCACGATATCGCGATAGGCGCCGCGCTGACGGGTCTCGTCGGTCTTCGCCAACGCGTCGAACTTGGTCAGCGCAGCGTCGTAGGCGTCACGGGCCTCTGCCATTTTTCCCTGCGCCGCATAGACGTCGCCACGCACTTCGGCGAAGCGGGGCGCAAACGCCGCGGACGGTTCCGCCGCAAGCTGCGCCAGCGCCTCGTCGTAAGCCTTGTCGTCGAGCAGCACGGCGGCGAGCCGCAGGCGCGCAAGATCCCTGAGTCCGGGATCCTTGGCATTCTGTCCCGCCCACGCAAGCTGCGCGCGGGCGCTCTTGGCATCGCCGGATTCGACCTGGATGCGCGCCGCGAGCAACGCGCCCATGCCGGCGTAGGCCGTCGAGGAGTACTTGTCGATCAATTCGCCGGCCAGTTCACGCGCCCGCTTGGCATCCTTCTGCGCTACGGCATTCTGCACGCCCGAGTAAAGAACGGAAGCCTGCGCCGCCTCCTTGCGCTGCCACCAGTTCCAGCCCTGCCAGCTCACTGCCGCCAGTGCTGCGACAACCAGGATGCCCGTCACCAGGTTGCCATACATCTTCCACCAGGTCTTCAGCTCGTCGAGCTGTTCCTGTTCTTCGAGGTCATACGCTGCCATTGTCGTCTTCCATCGGAAAAATAATTTCGCCGAGATGATCGGCGAGACGGTCAAAGCCGACGCGCACCTGCGACGCCGGCGTGTCGAACCCTGTGCGCAGGAGCTTCACGCTCACCTCGGCAGCTGCCGCTTCGTCGTCGCCGACGATCAGCGCCACCGGCGCACCGGAGGCATCCGCCTTCTTCATCTGCGACTTGAAGCCGCCGCCACCGCAGTGCAGGTGGATGGCGAAGCCTGCGCTGCGCAGCGCCTCGGCGACGCGAAAGGCGAAGCGTGCCGCGGCCTCGCCTTGATGTACCAGGTAGGCGTCGGGCGCCGGCGCCTCGTGGCGGTGGCCCTGCTCCTGCCAGAGCGCCAGCAGGCGCTCGATGCCCATGGCGAAACCGCAGGCTGGCGCCGGTTTGCCTCCGAGTTGCGCGACCAGGCCGTCGTAGCGACCGCCGGCACAGACGGTGCCTTGCGCCCCCAGCTGGTCTGTGACCCATTCGAAGACGGTCAGGTTGTAGTAGTCGAGCCCGCGCACCAGCCGGGGATTGATGCGATAGGGAATCGCCAGGTCGCGCAGGATTTGCTGGACACCCTCGAAATGCGCGAGTGACGCATCGCCGAGGTAGTCGATCAGCTTGGGTGCAGCCTCGACCAGCTCCTGCATCGCCGGATTCTTGGTATCGAGGATGCGCAGCGGGTTGGTGCTCAGGCGCCGCTGGGCGTCGGCATCGAGCCGGTCGCGGTGCCGCTCGAGGTAGGCCACGAGATCGGCGCGATGCCGCGCCCGCTCATCGCTTTGGCCAAGCGAATTGATTTCGAGGGCGATGCCCTGCAGGCCGAGGTCGTCCCACAGCCTGGCGCACATGGCGATCTGTTCGGCGTCGATGTCCGGCCCGGGAAAGCCGAGCGATTCGACACCGACCTGATGGAACTGCCGGTAGCGACCTTTCTGCGGGCGTTCGTGGCGGAACATCGGCCCCATGTACCAGAGCCGCTTGGGTCCGTCGTAGAGCAGGTTGTGCTGCAATACTGCACGCACGCACGAAGCCGTGCCTTCGGGGCGCAGGGTCAGGCTCTCGCCATTGAGGGCATCCTCGAAGGAGTACATCTCCTTCTCCACGATGTCGGTCACCTCACCGATGGCGCGCGCAAACAGCGGCGTGGGTTCGACCATCGGCATGCGGATCGGCCGGTAGCCGTAGGCAGCCAGCCAGTCGCGGACGGTCGCCTCGAACTGCTCCCAGAGTTCGGCGTCGTCCGGCAGGATGTCGTTCATGCCGCGGATGGCTTGCAATGTCTGGCTCATGATTCCGGTTCTGCGCAAGGACCGTGGGTCGGGGCGCCAGGCGCCCCGCCTCCGAGTCCGGCTAGCTTTCCTCCCGTCGCGGATACTTCCTCTGCACGTAGTCTTCCACGATCGCGCGAAATTCGCCGGCGATGTTCTCGCCACGCAGCGTCGTCACCCGTTCGCCATCCACATAAACGGGTGCCACGGGGGCCTCCCCGGTGCCCGGCAGGGAAATGCCGATGCTGGCATGTTTGCTCTCACCCGGGCCGTTGACCACGCAGCCCATGACTGCCAGCGTCATGTTTTCCACGCCGAGATGCGCAAGCCGCCATTCCGGCATCCGCTCGCGCACGTAGCCCTGGATGTCCTGTGCCAATTCCTGGAACACGGTACTCGTGGTGCGGCCGCAGCCAGGACAAGCCGCGACGAGGGGAACGAATGCGCGCAGGCCCATGGTCTGCAGGATTTCCTGGGCGACGACGACCTCGCGCGTGCGGTCGCCGTTCGGCTCCGGGGTCAGCGACACGCGAATGGTGTCGCCGATTCCTTCCTGCAGGAGCACGCCCAGTGCCGCCGTCGACGCGACGATGCCCTTGCTGCCCATGCCGGCTTCGGTAAGTCCCAGATGCAGGGGGTAGTCGCAGCGCCTTCCGAGCTCGCGGTAGATCGCTATCAGGTCCTGCACGCCCGACACCTTGCAGGAAAGTACGATACGGTCGCCACCGAGGCCGAGTTCTTCCGCGCGCGCGGCGGATTCCAGGGCGGAGGCGACCATCGCCTCGCGCATGATCTCCGTGGCATCCCTTGGGGCCGTCCGGCGTGCATTCTCGTCCATGATGCGCGCCAGGAGGTCCTGGTCGAGACTGCCCCAGTTGACCCCGATGCGCACCGGCTTGTCGAAGCGGCAGGCGATCTCGATCAACTGGGCAAACTGCTCGTCGCGGCGGGCGCCTTTGCCGACGTTGCCCGGGTTGATGCGCAGCTTGGCAAGCGCCTCGGCGCATTCCGGGTGCTCGGTGAGGAGCTTGTGGCCATTGAAGTGGAAGTCGCCGATCAGCGGCACATCGACGTTCATCTGCGCCAGCCGCTCGCGGATCCGCGGCACCGCAGCGGCGGCTTCCCGCGTATTGACCGTGATCCGCACCAGTTCCGAGCCGGCCCGCGCCAGTTGCGCGACCTGCATCGATGTGGCGAACACGTCCTCGGTATCGGTGTTGGTCATGGACTGCACGGCGATGGGAGCCGTGCCGCCGATGGCGACGCAGCCGACCATGGCAAGGCGCGCCACGCGCCTGGTCGGCACCGAACCTGGATTCGAGCTCATTCGACGCGCAGGCGGGCGACTTCTTCGCGGGTGTGCGGCTTGAGGTCGATGCCGCGTTCACCCATGAACAACCGCACCCCCGAAGCCTTGCCGACCCACACCTGGTAGGGCGCGCGCCCTTCGACGTTGCGGCGCGTCCCTGCCGGGAATTCGCCGGCGAGCACGATCTTCTGGTTTGCGTCGCGCACTTCTATCCAAGACAAGGCATCGAATTCGACGCGCAACCCGGAATACGCGCCCGCCGCAGCCAACGCCGATGCGGCGGGCACCGGGGCAGGCGCATCGGCCGCACCGAGCACCGCAGGCGCCGGTGCGAGCAATGCCGGTTCGTTCACGGTGCCGGCCTTCGCCGGCACGGCGGCCACCGGCTCGGTGGGAGCAGGCGCTGCATCGGATACAGCCGGGTGATGCTCGAGCTGGCCGTACAACCAGTATCCGACGCCGGCCAGCACGACGATGGCACCGGCGAGGGATACCGTGCGCAGGGGCACCCTTTCCCCCAGGGAAGGCTGCTCTGCCGCACCGATATTCGCCGGCGGCCGCACGTCTGCCTCCGGCAGCGGAACGGAAGGTTCCAGCTTAGCCAGCAGGGGTGCGGGATCCAGCTTGAGGAACTTGGCGTAGTTGCGCACCATCCCGCGCACTGCAGTCGCGCCGGGCAGCGTTGTGTAGTCGTCGCGCTCGAGCGCCTCGATCTGGCGGGCGCCGAAGCGGATCACCTGGACGACGTCGGCAATCGAATGCCCGCGTGCCTCCCGTGCCTCACGCAGCAGCGCACCCAGCGACGACACCGACGCCGGCGTTTCGCTCGCTCCGGGAGCTTCGTCCGCGAGGCCAGCGGCGCCACCAACGTCCGCGTCGACCGCTTCAGTCATACTGTCCCTGCAATAGCAGCCGCTGCTCGGGGGAACCGGCAAAGCGCCGGCGCAATTGCGAGGAATAGCGCGCTTCCGCTTCGCGATTGCCCAGCTTGCGCTCGATCCGGAGTGCCAGCCAAAGGACCTCGGCCGTCGGCTCCATCATCTTCTCGATGTCCGTCGTCAGTTGGCGCGCCTCCTGCAGGCGCCCCTTGCGGTAGGCGATGTCCGCCAACCAGTACAGCGCCTGGGTGTTGGTCGGCGACAGGCGCAGCGCCGTGGAAAGGTAGTCCTCCGCCGCTTTGTCGTCCTTCAGCGCCAGCGAACAGATGCCGGCATTGGTGAAGGGGCGGGTCGGAGTGGTGTAGAGGGGGTTCTTCGCTGCCGCCATGAAGTAGGCGATCGAGCGCTGCTCGCGCCCGGTCTGGCACAGGAACCAGCCGAAGTTGTTGGCGATCTCCGGATCGCCGGGAGCCAGGCGCAGCGCGCGTTCGAAATTGTCCTCCGCGAGCCGCGGCTCGTTGAGCGTCATGTGAGTCAGGCCAAGCAGGTTGTAGGCCGGTGCGTAGTCCGAGTCGGCCGCCAGCGCAATGCGGGCTTCCTCCAGCGCGATCGCCGCCCGTCCGTCCAGCATGTACAGGGAGCCGAGCTCGGTATGTACCTTCGCCCGCTGCTGTTGTTCGCTCTGCGCCGGCTTGGAGGACATTGGCTGCTGCGCGCCTTCGCTACTTCCCGGTCCGGTGGTAGTGCATGCCGACGTCACGATGACGACGGCCATTGCAGCCAGCAACTTGTTCATGGGTGAACCTCGACTCGAGATGTCCTTCCGGAAGCACCGGCACGTTCCGTGCGCCGGGATTTGTCGCGCACCCGCCCGGCCAGTTGGCCGCACGCTGCATCGATGTCGTCGCCGCGCGTCTTCCGCGTCGTGGCGACAAGCCCGCCGTCGGCGAGCAGGTTGGCGAAGCGGCGCACACGTTCCGCCGGAGTGCGGCGAAAACCCGATGCGGGAAACGGATTGAAGGGGATCAGGTTGAACTTGCAGGGCACGTCCCGCACCAGGTGCAGCAGCGCGCGCGCATCGGCATCGGAATCATTGACGCCGTCGAGCATGACGTACTCGAAGGTAATGAAGTCGCGCGGCGCGTGGTCGAGGTAGCGCCGGCAGGCGGCCATCAGCTCGGCCAGCGGGTACTTGCGATTCAACGGCACCAGGCGATCACGCAAGCCGTCCGTGGGAGCATGCAAGGAGACCGCCAGCGCCACGGGGCACGTCGCCGCCAGGCGATCGATCGCCGGCACGATGCCCGCGGTGGAAACCGTCACGCGCCGCCTCGAGAGCCCGTAGGCGTTGTCGTCGAGCATCAGGCGCAGGGCAGGCAGCAGGTTGTCGAAATTCGCCAGCGGCTCGCCCATACCCATCACGACCACGTTGCTGATGGGGCGTACGCCCTCGCCCTGCCCGAGGGCACGGTTGGCCTGCCAGAGCTGGCCGATGATTTCCGCCGTGCTCAGGTTGCGGTTGAAGCCCTGGCGGCCGGTGGAGCAGAACGCGCATTCCAGGGCGCAACCGGCCTGGGTCGATACGCAGAGCGTGCCGCGGTCGTCCTCGGGTATGAACACGCTTTCGATCGCATTCTGCCCGCCGACGTCGAACAGGAACTTGCGCGTGCCGTCGTCGGACAGTTTGTCGCCTATCATCGACGGCGGGACCACGGCGGCCACCGCCGGCAGCTTCTCGCGCAGCACACCGGCAATATCGGTCATTGCCGCGAAGTCGGCCACTCCCCTCTGATGCACCCAGCGCTGCACCTGGCGCGCGCGAAAGGGCTTCTCGCCCATCTGCGCGAACCAGGCGGCGAGCGCCTCGGCGTCCAGATCGAGGAGGTTGACCGGCATCGATTCAGCGGGAAAAGACGTTGAGCGCCGGGAAGAAATAGGCGATTTCGACGGCTGCAGTTTCCGGGCCGTCGGAACCATGTACGGCGTTGGCATCGATGCTCTCGGCGAAGTCGGCACGGATCGTACCCTTCTCGGCCTTTTTCGGATCGGTGGCGCCCATCAGCTCGCGATTCTTGGCAATGGCGTTCTCGCCCTCGAGCACCTGGATCATCACGGGACCCGACGTCATGAACTTGACGAGGTCCTTGAAGAACGGCCGCTCCTTGTGCACCGCGTAGAACCCGCCCGCTTCCTGCTCGGACAACCACGCCATGCGCGAAGCGATGATCTTGAGACCGTTGGTCTCGAAACGGGAGTAAATCTTGCCGATCACGTTCTTCGCCACGGCATCAGGTTTGATGATCGACAGGGTACGTTGGACAGCCATTGCAATCTCCAGAACAGGTTGAATATCGAGCTATTTCAGTCAAATAGCCAACTGTCCATTTTATCCCAGTTTGTCGCCCCCAGATGCGCGGGGAGCCGCGCTCGCGCCGAAATGACAAGGGCCCGGCAGAACCGGGCCCTTGCTTGTGCTGGTGCTGCAGACCCGCCTACATCATCCCCAGGTACTTCGGGAACCAGATCGACAAGCCCGGCCAGTAGGTGACGACCATCAGGAAGCACAGCATCGAAAGCAGCCAGGGCCAGACTGCCACCGTCAGTTCGGTGATGCCCATCTTGGTGATGCCGGAGGCCACGTAGAGATTCAGGCCTACCGGCGGATGGCACATTCCGACTTCCATATTGACCACCATGATGATGCCGAAATGCACCGGGTCGATGCCGAGCTTCATCGCCACCGGGAACAGAATGGGCGAGAAGATCAGCACGATCGACGACGGTTCCATGAAGTTGCCGGCCAGCAGCAGAATGACGTTGCATGCCAGCAGGAAGGCGATCATGCCCAGGCCGTTGGCCAGCATCCAGTCAGCCAGCGCCTGCGGGATGTTCTCGTTGGTCATGATGAACGAGAACAGCACGGCGTTGGTGATGATGTAGAGCAGCATCGCCGACATGTTGGCCGAGTTGAGCAGGACGCGCGGCACGTCCTTCAGCTTCATGTCCTTATAGACAAACACGGCGACAAAGAACGCATACACGGCGCTCATGGCCGCCGCCTCGGTCGGGGTGAAAAGGCCGGTATAGATGCCGCCCATTACCACGACGATGAGGAACAATCCCCAGACCGATGCCTTGAAGGAGCGGAAACGCTCGCCCCAGGTCGCCTTGGGCATGCGCGGATAGTCGAACTTCTT